>Ga0065711_1013004_pt1 | contig 12274 bp, 8 predicted proteins | sample Hoacrofraction12_FD_59098 | JGI IMG/M metagenome (GOLD analysis project Ga0065711, IMG submission 59098) | Hoatzin crop microbial communities from Cojedes, Venezuela - Epithelial fraction 12 v2 (version 2) | ecosystem: Host-associated > Birds > Digestive system > Esophagus > Crop | place... | reverse complement strand
TGAGAGGGAGGTGATGGGGGGCTTAGCCACAAAAGAAAGATTAGAATAAGAAAATGAGGAGAGCAGAGAGCCAGGTTGCCTTCCATTTCGGAAAAGGAAGTGGGCTTTGTGATTGCCACAAAAGGAAGCGTCTGGAACAAGGCAAAAAGAACAGCCCAGCAGGAGAGAAGGATATGTGTGGATGGGAGAGTGCAGGGGTTTTATCATGGAAGGAAGCAACTGCTGAAAGCTGCAGGGGAGGGAGGGGAAGATTCTTCCTGACACAGAGGATGACAATGCTGTGTGCACAGCTTAGTTGTAGATTCATTGTGGGATGGTGTTTAGAAAGGAGGAGGGATGCAGAGTGCTGATACCAAAAGTGGTGTAAGAAAGTCAAGATCTATCGCTGACTGCAAAAAGCAAAGTGGCAGTCACTGCCTGTCATGACTTAGCCCTGACACAGCCTTGGGTACTCCTGCCCCTGTGACCTGCATTTCAGTCCTTGATACGTAGTGGCAGCTTAGCCAAGAGAAAATCCAGATTCCACAAACTTCACAGATTACAAAATCATCTGTTTCTCCTGTGTTTCACCTCACCTCCCCATCTTTGCTTCCTTTGGTCATGCTTTGTCTTCCCTGTCTCATACCTATTCCAGTGGGCTTCTGCCTGCTCCTTCACACACATCCTCAGTCTTCACCTTCATTCCTTTCCTCCTGTTGCAGCAAGACCACCCTTTGCCGTTGTCACGTTCTGCATTTCCATTCCATTGTTTCAGGATCATCTCTTTTACTTTTAGTGTCTCCATCTCATTCCATCCAGACAGGTCTGTCTGTCCTCCCATTGACTTCAGGCCCTCTTGCTTTTCTGCTTTCACACTGATTAGAGCCCTGCTTTGTCTCTAGCTTTGTGTCGTTTTGTTCCTCCCCATACTCCCCAGCTTGTGGGTTTTCACACAGAAAAATATTACCAGGAAAAGGTTTAACATACTTTTAGCATCTCTTAGTGTAACTTAGTACCTGGAAGAAGTGGAGAGCCAGCCCCACACAAGCAGCTCCCGCTTTGCTGGACAGCCCTGGTGTCGTCCAGAGTAGAGCAGCATTTGGGAACTTGTGCCTTGTCAGTCCGTGTCAGACCAGGAATGCCTGGCCCTGGAATGTGGGGCTGAACACACTGGAATGCTGGCCTGTATGGGCGGCATCTATAAATGTCCTGTTTCAGGGGAAGGGCCAACGGTGCCCGTGTTTATCTTTTTCCAGCTGTCCTTTGCCCAGCCCTGTCTTTGCTCTGTTTGAAGAAAGATGTCTGTCTAGATCATGAGTACAGGGAGGTACAGGCTTCAGGGACAGCAAGGTCCTGGTGTGCCTTCAGGAGCTGCACCGAGCCCATTTGGTGACTGCCTGGAAGACTCAGACACGGCTGTGTCTGGCGTGAAAAGCACGCGGCTCAGTTAACAGGTTGTCCATCTCCAGACAGTCTGACTGGATTAAGATGACTAATGCTATTGCCTAGTTTCCATAGTATTTTTCTCTTTCTTCCTGTCTGTAGACTGACTTTCTCACCATGTATATTCTCCTGTAAGCAGTGTCTGTATATCTGTTGTTGCCATATAGCTCAGCAAGAGAGTTGCAGGCCCTGCTGTTGTTCACGCTGTTTAACAGGAGGAGGTGCAGACCTCTGCTGTGACCGCTGTAGATTGCGGGTGAAATTTGTCATGAGGGTTCCCCAAGAATTGCCCCTAAAGGAGGCAGATGAGTGTCTATGTTGGATTAATCTGTATTGCTGTGTATTGGTCCTTTTGTGAGCAGGATTTAACAAAGGCTTACTGAGGTGCAGGCCTGTTTTGTTTGTGTAGTTTAAAAATCCCAACTGCAAAATTCCAGTTGAAAGCTGCATGAGAATGCTCATCTCAGTGATGCCCTCCAGCTGTGCCAGCTTCATGGTAACTTGATGTCTGCAGAATACCCAGTGCACAGCAATGTCTGGATCCTGCCATCACAGCTATTGGAGTCTCTGTCTTCTGCGTAGTACAGGCTTGGAGACCGTACCCGTGAATGACTGCATCTAGCCACAGCAAAACATTTAAAGTCTAGTTTTGCTTTCTGGACTGGAAGAAATGGAGAAGACTTCACATCTCTCAGTAGCATGTCACCATGGTTAGTTAATTAACCACCTGCACTTTCTAGGCTGAATCTATTCCTCTTTTTCTGTTTTTTTCTCTGTGCTTCTTCATTAGATTTAAAATAAGATTTCTTTCAGTGTCTGGGGCAAAGTGATGGATCAGAACTGCAGGCGCATTTCTTCCGTATTTGCCTTGGAGGATGCAGCATAAAACATGATTGTCCTGTCTGCTGGACTGGGGAGTGACAGAGGCAAGGCTGGGAAAAGCACACTGCATTGCCAACTGCTTACCCAAGATAGAAAGTGTTGCTTCTCTGATAAAAATAGCCCACTGTTGAAGCAGAGGGAGCGAGGCATCCTGCACTGCAATATGCTGCTGCAGCAGAAGCGCTGGAGATGAAAGCAAGGGGTAGATGAAGCTCAGTTCCACTCATGTCCGTGAACAAAACAGGGACTGAAGCTCCCTGTGGACTGTCAGACTTCATGCGGTCTTGGTGAGATGCCCATCTCCACAGTGCCCTAGAAGTGTTGTTTGCTTTTTCCCTTTATGTGAAGCAAAGTAGGCCTTGGTGGTGGGATTCACCTGGAACCTGGGCTGGTCAGTGTTTGTGCTCTCCTGCTTGGCAGGGGAAAGCAGCAGTGGCGTCGCTGGCGCTTGGCTGTAGGACCGACAGACCCACTTTGCGGTGGTGGATTTCTGGCAGTGCTTTCATTGCAGCATCCCCAATGACCAAATAATGTTCCTGACAGCACTTTATGCCTGGCATAACTTTAGGTGCACTGCAGCTCTTGCTAGAGTAGTTTATGGCACTCTGGGAAAATAAGGTTGGAATTTGGGGGACAGTTGTTTGGGTTTTTTTGGTAGGGTTTTTTTACAGTGGAAAGTCACATAACTACAATAGCAAATTTTGTAAGGGTAGCACGGGCTTCACTGTCTGAAGAAATATGATATGAGCCAGGGCTTTGCCAACCACTGCTTTAGGTTGGGTTGGGGTGAGGGGTTAGGGGAGGGCCTCAGAAATTCCTGAGCCTCTCAGCTGCCATTGTAGTCACCAGCCCACCCAGCCCTTGAGAGCTATTTTTGTGAATGCTGCCGTGACACGGGAGTTGGAGAATGTGCTCTGAGAAGAAGAGGTCTTTCTGCTCCCCGGCAGGCACTTGGATAGAAGGAGATTTGATCATTGCTCTCTGATTATCTCTGGTTCCCTGAAGAAGGCTTTGGCTGGGGTAACAAACTGTCTTTTACAGTGTTACGAGAGGAAAGGTCAGTGCTTCATCTCGGATGGGTATGGTTGAGCCTAGGCAGAACTGGAGCTCTGTTTCAGCCCTGCCTTCAGTAAGAGTGCTCGAAGGGATCTATGCTCTGTTAACTGTTACGTAGCTCTCGGTTACTTGTTGGTGTGTGTTTCGATGAAGTGGGGCCATAAAAGCACGTTTGCCCATGCAGGTGTGATGGAAATGCATGGGGTAGATGATATGGTGATGACTGTGTAACAGTATGGAAATGCGTTGGAGCGAGGCGAGAGGTGTTATTCTGTGTGACAGTGCTGGAGCTACTTGAAAGAATGCTGGGGTGAGACGGTTGACGGTTGGCCACGTGATGGTGGAATTGAATGGAGGATGCAGCAGCGAGACTGGGGACGATGCGTGCTTTTGCAGGTGTTGGCAGTCGGTTTTGCCAGAGAGCAGCAGAGTTAGTGGTGAGCTGCTGAAATGCAAGCTGGAATGTGCATGAGAGCTGGAGAAGTGCAGGGAGTGTGCTCGTGCCTGTCAGCTAGTTGGTGAGTGTACTGCATGCTGACGGCAAGGCCTTCTCTTGGAAGTGGCATTCGGGATCACGGGATCGGTGGTCGAGTAGGAGAGAGGGAAGGAATGGTCGTGTGGGCATTAGTACTGGAATTCTTCTCTCCCCTGTCCTTCAGCATCAGCAGCTGCTCTGTATTTTCTCCCTCCTTTCCTTTACTCTGTTCTCCTTGCTTCTTTCTGATCCTTTTGTTTTCCTCTCAGCTTGTTCAGTATAATAAGGCCAGCTCCAGAATGGAGGGCGACTGCGCTACGCTGTCCCTGCCAGTGGCGCAGGACAGCCGGGATTCATACCCAGAAGCAGCTGCAGGCCTGATCATCAGAAGCATGGCTGGCCTTCCTCAGGACCCTGCATCACCCGACAAGTGCACGAGAGGGGCCGGAAAGCCCCAGCTAGACGAGCAGGATCCCACGGGTTGCCCCTTGTCCCAGGACCAGATGCCAAAGGCGCCAGAGCAAGAGTGCATGGTCGACTCTCAGCCGATCCTCTTCAGCGAGAACCCCTTTGTGGTGGCGAACCGCAGGGGGAAAGCAGCAGGCAAGGCTTGCCTGGGGGGCCCACCGCTGGGCTATGGCAGGGAGGGAGTGCTGAAGACCAACCTCTACTCCAAGGCAAGCGGTCCCACGGCATGCTGTGTGTGGCGTGGCCTCACGCGGTGAGGGCCGCCTGCGTTCCACTAAACCCCCGCGCATGCACCGGAGCCCCGACGCCAGGCAGCACGAGGCCTGCGTGGGGCTGTCCCTCCTAACACGCGTGCTTCTCCAGTGTTGTGTGCAGAGGCTGGCGGTCACTGGCGGTCAGGGAGTTGTCCTCCAGCCACTAATGTACCCCAGGTATTGCCAAGCATGAATGCTGCTGAGCCCCTCTTTGAGGGGAGGCAGCTTCCCCAGCTGGGTGGGCAAGAGGCGAGGAGCAGCGGTGTTGCCCGTCTGCTGTGAGCGGGGAGTTGGCAGGGTTGTAGGAGAATGATGGTGGTGTCACGCTTAGGTGTCTGGGCCTGAACAAACACAGCTGTTCTCAGACCTCTGAAAACTACGAGGCAGCGCAGCTGACACGGTTAATCTGCAGCCCAGGAGCATGCTGTTCCTTGAAGTGACTCGTTTCAGCGTAACTAGGCTTTCAGATTTCAGGGGAGAACTTTGCTTTCCGCTCTGGGAAATCTTGCTTGTATTTTACTTTCTCACTGTTGCACAGGAAACGTGTGGCAGAGCAAGGACTAGACCCAAAGATACTACGTTCCGGATTAGCACCACACCACTCTCCCCTTCTTCCCTTCTTAGCCTTTTGGGAGGTCTGAAAACTAAGAGAAACAAAACAACCGCAAACAAACAGCCTACACACAGGGAAGAAGAAACAAACAAAACAACACCCAGCTGTAGTTCTCTTAGATGTTTTTAGCCGAGTTCCTTGGTGAGGATTTGTTTTTCACTGATGTGGAGGCAGATAAGCACAGAGCAAGGCGTGTAGTTGAATCTCTGTAACCTCTCGGGATGTTAAAAGTCAAAGGCTGTGGTTTGGACATTATAGACATCCAGCTTTAGAGCTTAAAAGATCAGAAAAGCAGCAGTCGCAAAGCACTGACCCTTTCTGAAGGTAGACTTTATGCCAGATCAGCTACCATCAGTCTGGAGATGGGTGTCACAGTTAGCTGGAGCTAATCTAATTCCATGTTGCTGTCAAAAGGGATCGTTTCTCCCTGTCTGCCTGTTCTCCTGCGTGCTGACACCAGAACTGGAGCAGTCACATGCCCACTGGGTTAGGGAGCTGAAGTCCCTGAGAAACAGGGTTGTAGAACAGCTCCTTCCGTGGGGACTGGCAAGCTGCATGTGCAGGCGTGCAGGAAGACTTGGATAGCAGTAGCCAGAAGCAGGGTGAGCAAGAACACTCTTTGCAGTGGAGGCATGGAAGTGGATCGGTTGATGCTGCCGCATTCTTTGTCATTTGAGTGCTAACAAGGATTATTTCTTTTCTGTGCGCCAGTATAAACTTCAGATCGCCTGGCTTGGTCAGTAGAAATACCATTGCCCGAGGCTGACTTGTCAAATTAACGTGATTCACTAGTGCACGGGTATGGTGTTAATGATTGTGGAACACTAGATTTGCTTAAACAGTTCTCTAAAATCCCAAATGACCTGCTTCCATCTTTAGGCATCTAAAATACTTTTTAAATCCTGCTCCTTAATCCTGTGGAGAGACTGCCGGTAATTATTTGGACTCTGCTCTCTCGTTGTAGCTGGAGATACTCAAAACCCGCCTGGACAAGGTCCTGTGCAGCCTGCTGTAGGTGACCCTGCTTGGGCAGGGGGGTTGGACTAGATGACCCACAGAGGTCCCTTCCAATCCCTACCATNCTGTGATTCTGTTGTAGCTGCTGGGGCTGGCTGTAGGCTGGCTCAGCCGGAGCCGTGGCGATGGTAGGTTCCTGTGGAAGGGGCGAGAGCCCTGTATTTCCCGTGCTCTGGGCTACTCGTAAAGGTCTTGCTAGTAGGCCAGCAGCAGTGGATGTGCCTGGGGATGAATCTTGTCTCTTTTCCTTTTGGAGTGCCTGTTTTTGCTCAGTGTCTGTGCGACAGGAGGGTTGCCTAGACTGTGGCCCAGTCTGTTGAGGGCTAAAGAGAAGCTGGGAGGAGAGGATTCCCAGGGCAGAAGGCTTTAGCCTGGTTCAGTTGGCCGTGCGGGGTGTTTGGATATGATCTCAGTTCCCGTGTTTAATGTCATCCCCTTGCTGGTTTTAGCGCTTTTTGCAAGTTTCTGCCGTGTGACAGCTGCTGTTGGCCCCAGTGCTAACTCTGCTCTCTTGCAGTGAGGGGGCCCGTAGCTGGCCTCGGGCTGGATGTCGGTGGTCTCCCTTGCCTCCTGGTCTCGCTGCTAAGGGAGAGGCATGGAAGTTACTGCTGTACAGTAACTGTCTAGCTTTGTCTTCTCTCTTTCAGGCTCCTGCGGGCGAGTCTGGGACAGGAAATTCCAGGCGTGAACCCCCCTATTCTCCTAGTAATCAGCAGGTGAGATTGCCCCCAGGACAGGCAGTGCGGGGAGAGGCAGGGAGGCACGCTTCCAGGGCAAGGGGGCAGCAGGGCAGAGGAAGCCGAGTATGATTTCCATCCTTGAGAGTGATACCTTTGAGGAGGAGGGGTATCCATTGCAGGAGGCAACTAGAGAACTAGGGGAAGAACTCTGCTCTTCCAAAATGCGTCAGAGATCCAGGAGTGTAGTTAGCTAGTCATAAACTCAGTAGAAAGTTACTGCTCTGAAGTGTAACTTAATTTGCAGGGTAGTAAGCAGAAGAGTGACTGCAAAATGGTAGTTGTCCATCTTTTTTGAGAATGGCCGCATCAATGCCTTGTACAGAGACTATTTAATTCTGGAAATTGGTATGTCAGAGCAAATGGAGACATCAGGATTTGGAGAATCATCTCAGGTCTGTAAACCAGTGCTACTCAGTCTCCCAGGAAGACCCCTAGTTCTGTTTGTGATGCTGCCAGCAACCCACACCAGCTGTTCGGAAGAAAATTGCAGGATCCTGCAGAAGACAATTATAGGTTAGCCCACCCTTAGGGAATGATTTTCTAAAACTCTTGAGTTAGAGGCCAGCTTTCACTCTGAAATGGGAAGTTTCCTTATTTCTTGTAACTTCAGCATTTGGTTGTTTGGTTTGGTTGGTTTTTTTCTTTTTTCCTGGTAAGCGTTACTTGGGTCACAATAACCCCACGCAACGCTCCAGGCTTGGGGAGGAGTGGCTGGAGAGCTGCCCGGCAGAAAAGGACCTTGGAGTGCTGGTCGACAGCCGCTGAACATGAGCCAGCAGTGTGCCCAGGTGGCCAAGAAGGCCAACAGCGTCCTGGCTTGGATCAGCAATGGGGTGGCCAGTAGGAGCAGGGCAGGGATCTTGCCCCTGTACTCGGCACTGGTGAGGCCGCACCTCGAGTACTGTGCTCAGCTTTGGGCCCCTCACTCCAAGAAGGACATGGAGGGCTGGAGCGTGTCCAGGAGAAGAGCAGCGAGGCTGGGGAGGGGTCTGGAGAACAGGTCTGATGAGGAGCAGCTGAGGGAACTGGGGCTGTTTAATCTGGAGAAGAGGAGGCTGAGAGGAGACCTTCTCGCTCTCTACAACTGCCTGAAAGGAGGTTGTAGTGAGGTGGGTGTTGGTCTCTTCGTGTAAGTAGCAAGTGATAGGACGAGAGGCAATGGCCTCAAGTTTCACCAGGGGAGGTTTAGATTGGATATTAGGAAAAAGGATCATCAAGCACTGGACCAGGCTGCCCAGGGCAGTGTGGAGTCCCCAGCCCTGGAGGTGTTCAAAAACCGTGTAGATGTGGCACTTCAGCACATGGTTTAGCAGACATGGTGGTGTTGGGTTGACGGTTGGACTTGATGATCTTTTCCAACCTTAATGGTTCTATGATTCTACGGTCTGTGTTGATCAGTGTTTTGGCACTGGAGGCTCAGTGCTAATCTCCTTGCCACTAGCAACCCCCTGGCTGTAATGCCATCTGTTCTTCTAACTCGGGCTTGCTCGATGGTAAATTGTTTGTCTTTAGAGTCTAATGGTTTGTCATTATCCAGTTCCTGTGGTAACAGCGACCACTTTGTCTTCTCATAGCAGTCACTGCTCTGACAGTGGAGACTTCCCAGGTGAAACTGTTCACTCTCTCTTCTGTGGGCTCTGAGAAGAATAAACAAGGCCTCACTAATGCATTCTATGCAGTTAAGAGCACTCCAGGAGCATTTTTGCAGATGCAGGCATTTGCCTTTCCAATTTTAAGATGAATGGCTTAAATTCCCTGTTACGTAGCACTTGCTGTAATTTGTAGTCTGTTCTGTCTCTTCAGGGTTTTTGCACCATGAATTCTCCGTTGCTTAGGCAACATATTGACTAATCGATACAGCTTTTTTCTTGTTTTTTTCTTTTATCTCTCTGTTCAGAGATGCATATGCTATGAGAGGTTATATTAATTTCTTAAAGCATTTATAGCCAATTTCATAGGATCGTAGAATGGTTTGGGTTGGAAGGGACCTGAAAGATCATCTAGTTCCCACACCCCCTGCCATGGGCAGGGACAGTTCCACTACACCAGGTTGCTCAAAGCCCCATCCAACCTGGCCTTGACTTTGACATTTCATGACTTTGTCCTCTGTTTTAGCCTTTTAAGGTCTTCAGCAGGTTTTCTCACTGCTTTCATTTCTGAGATCTAGTCTGTGTGTCATTCTGATAGCCTTTTTTCCTTACTTCATCTGTGGCTGTTACAAATTAGAGACTGGCAGTTCTTGAAGATGACTTGGTGTCGCAGTGCCGAGCCATTAGTCTTGCCGGTGGCATTCTGAAGCCTGCATTCTGTACATAAGCTTTCTGTCACATTTACATGATTTAATACTTTTTGGTTCAGAACCTTCTGCAGCAGTCTCCTGTATGTCAGGTAAGGCTGTATCTGGTAGATTTAGTTCTCTCTGGACAAGGAATGTTGTACAAAATGGAACAGATCCATCAGACTGAAGGACACAGGGGGCAGTCCCTAGCCTTGTGGCTTGTACATTTTCTGAGGATTCGGGAGACTTGACCTTCAGGTTGTTGCTCTAGTGTAGAAGTTCCAAGGAATTGCATCTGTAATGCTCTGCTGCCATCTATTTTTAATGTAAATTCTTTGGTTTTGACATCTTGTAGTCCAGCCAGAATTTATAGGCTTATTTCAGAGCTCTTAGAGAATTACTCAGGGGTGTTGAATCCTCTGTCCTGAGGCTGGCGTCGTGATGGTCTTGCGTGGCCTTGAGTTCTGCAAGCTTCTAGTGGAGGAGGAAGCAGACGAGAGGAGGAAGGAGGTGTTTGTGGTGGGTCTGTGTGTGCGTGCCAAGGGGGACAGAGGGGCTTTATCTGTGGCAGGCAGCAAGGAGCTGCATGGGGACACTGACAGCTCTGGGTAACTGCAGTCTCTGTGCTGGGAAAGATGCTTGTCTCAGCCTCTCATGTGGAAAACCCAGTCTCTTCATTTTCTCTCCCATTCTCTCCCCTGATGATCCTCCCTGGCGTTGCCCCTCTCCAGATGCCTGCAGCCCCTCGGCCTGCTCACCTGTCAGGCAGGGAGACTCGCTTTGTAAGTGCCCGTTGGTGTGCAGTGTGCGCTGCTGCTCCGTGCTGCTCTCACCCGGCACTGCTGCTCTTTGCCCCTTCCTCCAGCTCCGCGTTCCCTGGCTCTTGGGCTTGGTGCACACCGAGGGCTTGGTGTGGAGAGCAGTGCCCAGGGCGGCAGGTCGAGGCATGAGAGGCTGTTCCCTGCTAGCCACTGCTGAGATGGCATCTGTGAACGCTTCCTGGCAGAGAAGCTGTGGCGCTGATGGCTTTGCTCAAGCTCAGTAGCAAGTGCAGAGGGCAGGGGATGTAAACAAGGGTCAGGACCAGCTGAGCTGAAGTGGGGAAGGCGAGGGTGGAGGTCAGTGCCTGGAGATGTGCAGAGAGTTGTGAGTGCCTTCTCACATAGCAGAGGACCTGGGAGGAGCTCTTGTGGGTGGACTCTGGACTGCTAACCACATGAAGAAGGTGTGGTGGGGATTAGTATGGGGCTTGGGGGCTTTTCCCTGTACAAGGTGGGTGGCAGGGGACTGGTTGGGGTTGGAAGTTTTGTATTTCTTTTTGTGTGGAGCAGGGCAGACTGAAGGTTTCCTGTATGGACTCCAAATTTACACCTTTATTTCTGTTTTCAGGCTTCCATTAACTTCATTACATCGCAGGATGACAGTAAATCAGTAAGTACATCCACAGTGAGACCTTATTGTAGTGTCCCTATGCATTCTCTAGCACACAGAGCTTGCCTCTTCATCCTGTGTGTGCTCACTTCCAGCCTTGCAAGTCTCACTGTTGGCTCTTATTCTGTCTTCTTCAGTCCTCCACTATACCTGAAGTTTGTACAAATGCACTAAGTCTTAAATATTGTCAATTTGAAAACTTGATGCAAGTGTTTTTGCAGCTTTTATTCCTGTTTGGAATAAAACCAAACACTTGCGACTTTCACTCGTGTAGTTTTTGCTGGCTTGCTCAATTCCTGCTTCTACGCTCTTTACTTCTACGTGTTTTCTTCACTTCCACACAGCATGCAACAGTGATCACATCTAGGTCAAATCGCAGACTCTGGTCTTTGCTCTTATGTCTGCATTTCTAACTGGAGCCCTATGTGGGTCTGAGCTCATTTTCATCCCCAGCTTTTGCCAATACCCATTCCTGGCTGGTGTTCCCCTGCTGCATCTTCCATTCATGATGCTTACACTCTCCAGACTTTGACGTACTCACACCATACCCCTCTGTCCGTTGCAGCTGCTACTTGTGTGGCAGATTCTTCCTCATGTCCTGGCCTTCTCTGTAGCCCTGTTGTGACCCTGACTTGTCTGAATCTCTGTGCCTGTCCAAAATACTTACACCAGAGGCATTGTTTAGTGTTTGCTCAGTAGCTCTCTCTCCCAGTCTGGTAGCTGGAGTCAGCAGCACAGCTGAGGAATTGAGCTCAGGTGCATGGATTTGTCTTATTTACTTGCATGGCAGAGACATCTTGCTGCCCTGACTGCTCATTTGTCTTCTCTCTTCCTCTCTCTCCCCTCTCTTCCTCTTCCTTTTCCCCTGCTGTGTGGTACTGACACAAGCAGACCAAGCCAGGTGTCATTCAGCCTCTTTCCCGAGTGCGACAAAACGCTGCCTCACATAATTCGGAGGACGGGGACAGCCCCAATCCTTTCCAGCAACCTGAGCTGTGCTTCAATATCCAGAACTCTGTAAGTGGCCTGCGATTCCTTCTTGCTAAACTATGTGTATCTGCCCTAGGTTGATATAGTGCCACTTTTCCTGGTGGGTAGGCTGAACACACCCTCCAAGTGGTGATTTTGTATTTTAAAGAACATATGCCTTAGCTAAGGCTGGTCTTGTTTAAGCATCGGTCTGGATGCCCTGGGTGAGTACCCTACTCTTCACAAGCAGAGTCACGGTCAGTGCATCCCGTTTGCTTTTCTAACATAAGTGAGCCTCAGCAGCCTGCCCTGTGTCTTCACTTACCCGTTAAAGAAGTTAGCATTGTTGAAACTATTGTGGCTGAAATCCCCAGAGCAGTTACAGTTTTAGATCTTTATTTATGAGGTGTTGCCTTCTGTTGAGGCATAAATCTTCCAGAACCTTTGTCTATCAATGTCTTGCATCTTGGAGCAAGAGCCAATACCATGCCCAGTGACAGGACAAGGGGCAATGGGCACAAACTGAGGCACAGGAAGTCCCGTCTGAACATGAGGAGGAACTTCTTCCCTCTGAGGGTGACGGAGCACTGGAACAGGCTGCCCAGGGAGGTTGTGGAGTCTCCTTCTCTGGAGATATTCAAGACCCGCCTGGACAAGGTCCTGTGCAGC
>Ga0065711_1008734_pt1 | contig 12274 bp, 6 predicted proteins | sample Hoacrofraction12_FD_59098 | JGI IMG/M metagenome (GOLD analysis project Ga0065711, IMG submission 59098) | Hoatzin crop microbial communities from Cojedes, Venezuela - Epithelial fraction 12 v2 (version 2) | ecosystem: Host-associated > Birds > Digestive system > Esophagus > Crop | place... | reverse complement strand
CCCTTGTCCTGTCACTGGGCACCACTGAAAAGAGCTTGGCCCCATCCTCCTGACACCCACTCTTCAGATATTTGTAAGCATTTATAAGGTCCCCTCGCAGCCTTCTCTTCTTCAGGCTGAACAAGCCCAGATCCCTCAACCTCTCCTCGTAGGGGAGATGTTCCAGTCCCCTCATCATCCAGCCCAGCAATGGCAGATACCAAAAAGGGCTACCTGGGGGGGCAGGAAAGGGCAGGGGAAAAAAATAAAAAAAAAAACCAACCCCCAAACAACCAAATCACCATGTATGTTCACCTATATCTTGTTCATTATTTACAGAAGTAGAATGCACTTCAGCTCTTCATTTGAAAATATGCACATTCAACAGGACCTGAAACTTTAAAGCAGCAAGGACTCTAGCCTGCTGCAAAACCCCTTTACTAGCAGTATCTTTTTGGCAGAAAGTTTCCTCAGTGCTTGTAGCTTTGGCTTTTGTAATCACTGCTCAGTTTTCTTCAGACCCATTACTACCTCTACATCATAGCAACTTCATTTTTTTTTTCTTTAACAAGCAAGCTATTTTCATAAGTCACTTTTTTTTTTTTTTACGAAAAATACAGAAAAGATAGAAGGCATTACAATATTTCCAAGACATGGCATATGTTACACCTAAAGTGTTTCAGGATGCTGAATCAGCAGAAGAAACTACAACACAGTTTCTATAACATTTTCTAAGTATTGGCATTCCAAAGCCAAATATCGTTCCACATTATGACTTCTCAAATGTCCTCTCCCTACTGCCAATTTTACCAGCATTAAGAAATCTATGGCATGAATGAATGGCAAATAATCTTAAAATGCGAAAGCTTTGTGTCATCTCCAAGAACTCTGCTAAAAACAAAAAAGGAGATGCTTCCACTGTATAAGTTCTAATAAAAGCATTTGATTCGTGAAAAACCACTGCTTATATTTGCCAATAGGTAAAATGGGGTCATTTTTTAAACCTTGCTCTCAAATAGTGAACTGCACCAAACTGTGCGCTGGCAGAAGGACTCGTGAGCCACCACACTCGCAGTCTCAGACCAGACTATTATTAAAGAGGACTGGGTAGACAGAAATCAAAGAATACCTTGGGAGTACCATGCCATAAGCAGTGCATCGCTACTCGGGCTCCATCATGAGTGTGTGCCAGGTAGATGACAGCCTCTCTGATAGCTTCTATCATTTCCTGGGGAAGAAAAACCGATAAAGCAACAAGGTGAAAGAAGAGGCCTGAGAAATCTCAATGTGTGTAGGTAAGGGCATGAGAGGATTTTTTGTCTGCCCCAAACACTACAGAGATTATCACTGGCTCTACAGAAGCACTCTCATTTCCTTGACCTATAAAAAACAGCCTCAAAAGGAGTCCAAAAGTCTGTAAATGACATAAGCTTTCTCCCTTCAAAACCACACTGTTCATCCTATGCATCCCATGAAATTAGAACTGCAGACAATTCAAGGAAGAATGCTCAGAACCGAGGTTAAAATTAGAGGAGACAAAGACAACCATTCATTTAGGAAGAAAATCTTTGAAGGTGATGCAATTTGTTTATACATACAGGGTATTGGCCAGAAAGCGAGAACTAAGCACCGGGTGATATTTAAATCAAACATGACAAGATTCAGCCAAAAGTTCGTCTTCATATCAAAGAAATGAGGTTCTGAAGCTATCTGATGAAGAACACCATCAGCCAAAAAAGAAAAACTAAACCAAACAACCCCTTTCTTGTTTACTAGATACTACTTCTATTATTATCTGACAGATTGCTTTGACATGAAGCTCTCACATACCTCCCTCCCTTTCTGTCCTTAGCTTCTTTTCACTCCCTATTCAAAGGTTCCAAGCATTCTACCACGTATTTAGAAACTGCTCAGTCACAAATCAATTCATGTCAGTAGCTATATGCACAGGCAGGAACACATCTACAAAAGCGGCATCCAAACCCCAAACAAAATATCCATATGCTACCATGTCTGCACAAAAAGCCAAGCAAGGAGAAAGAAATATGTCCTTACTCCTCTGACTCCAACAAGACTGCCAATTCAGAAGCACTCTCTGACAAAACATTACATAAAACCACATAAAGGAACCTTTAATTAGGTAAGATTTGGACTCAGAATAGGCCACGAATAGTCCACCTCACTACCCTTAGCTTTGGGTTTGTTAACAAAGTTCAGGAGTCCAGTGCAGCAGAAGTAGGTAAGGGACAGGTACACGGCTCCACCTGGCCTGGAGCGAGACAGTGCTGAACTGCAGAACCAGGACGAGGCTGATGGAACACATCTTGAAGACAGATGAAGTCAAGCAGGGTACCAGCTTACACCACGTCTCGTCACATAGATGGACTTAGGCCCAGTTTTTGCAAGAATGGCTGGGGTAAGCTTAAAACCAGAATTTAATATAGACATAGTGATACAAGCCATATGCTTGGTTCAGGAGGAGGAGAAGACAGTTTCGAGTGCTGACAGAAGGGCCCAATCTGACTGTATTTTGGTTGAGTTTTTTGGACAATGGCTAGAAGTGGTTAAGAAACTACACACTGGAAAGCTGAACTACTGGAAGCAATGACCCTGGCTTAATTATTCTCCAGCTACTGAGGAGGACCATTTAGCATGGAGAGAAAAACAAAGTAATTTCGTTAAATTTTTTTTTTTTATTAAATCAAATATCACAAACACTATTGCTTTAGTCTGAAAGTTCACTGTGACTGTAAATCTCCATACAACACTACTTCCCAGTTAGCTATCTGGAATCGACAGATGTGTAAAACTGTAAATGTAAGATGCGTATTTTTCTCCAGTTACAACAGTTTCACAATAAGACTAAAAACACTTCACTGAAAGGCAAAATAAGACAAAAAACAAACAAAACATACTTACGGATCTTTGTTTCGGAAGAGCGTAAGTGAAAAAGTCCAAAAATACTTTATGTACCAGCGAGTGCTTTATCACAGCCTCTCTATATTTGGAATAAGAAAATAAGCAAAAAGCCCCCCACAAGTAATGGTTTTAACAAAAGCTAGCAATACTTCATTGTATTTAAAAAAGTCAGGAAGTGTGGTGTGCAGAAAACACGTAGTCATGATGACTAGATGTTTTGCATTTACAATATGTGGAAAATTCTAGCAAAACTTACAAATTCTAAAACCTAGCAAAACATTTTCTCCTAAAGACCACTAGAAAAGCTTATCCAATAATGCATAATGGAAGCACACCATGCTGTGGGATTTCTACCGATTGTTTGACTGGGGCAGAGGCCTCTAGTTTACACAAGTGGAGTTCAAAATTAATATATTCACTATGACGCTTTGGACAAAGCCATTGTTACTTACTATACAACACAGTAATGTTGCAGCTCGAGTATAGTGTCACTGTCATATGAGCTTAAAAGAGTATCAACATCACTGTATGTCAGAAATAAACTGGTTCATGCTAGATTGTCACGCCTTAAATCAATTTTTGTCCTTACTTTTGTGCCATTGGTGTAAGAATCTGTTTCATTTCATCCAAGACGGCCTCTCTCTTTTCAGGCTGAGCTTCTAACACTTTATCCAGTGTTGGGGCAACTGGTGTCTGAAATGAAGGCACAATCAGAGGTTTAATTGCGCCCAGTAAGTATTTGAGTTCACAGAAAAATATAACCTTTAGTCCCTCTTCAATCAAAATTAATAATTATCACAAACGCATGTTCTGCAAAACTAACATTTTTTACAATTTTAAAAATAAAAAGCTCATCTAAGTATGTCAGAAGCTGTATACTTCAGTTTCTACAAACTGAATATTCATCATTAGCAAACAAAAGCTACTTCTATGGTCTTTTTTGCCAGTTATGGTCAGCTCTTCATGAGACTGTCAGACGCACGGCAAAATACACAGAACTGGCATTGTGTTAAGGGACTCCTGAGCTAAGCAGAAATGCTGCATGACAGTATGTGTATGTCAGGGGCAACGCAGCAACAAGTCACGAGCTGAGACCAAGGCCCAGGAAGTTCCAGTTCAAGAACAGCAAGAAGGAAGAGATATACCATACACCTTGAATACGGAATTACTTCCTGGTGTCTCATCTAAACAATTACACTGGTACCTCTTGTAAAAAGAATCTGTTGTTAGAAGAACTAGACAGAAAATTAGAAGAAATGTGCTTCTAACTGTCCCTGCTGGAGGAGAACGGGAGGTGGAGGCAGGAGAGGGAAAAGTGACCCAAACATTTCAAAACTCAAAAAAATTCCAGGTCTTGTCAAGGATTACATCGTCATTTCTTATAAGTGCACACACTATTGAGTCTCAGGTTTGCACCGCAATGTAAGACTACCCGAACCACTCATGCCAAGAATGTCAGAATGATGGAAGCTAACACTAAACTTGATTTCAGAGGCTGTTTTGCTCCCAGTGCAAATTACAGCCCACAAAAAGAGCAAACATGACTTTCTACTAGTGTTGCAAAATACCCATTGAAAAAAAATAGCAATATGGTTCAGAATGAGCTGCTGATTTCTTATACACTTCTAACAGAAATTGTGGGTAAAAGCATGCTGTGTTGTACACCAAGGTAGAAAAAAATCACTCTAGTGTAGTTGATAATCGTGTAACACACATATGTACATTGTAGCAAATAAAACTATTTGTGCCTCTACTGGAAATCAACGTTTCAAGTCAGCAAGAAAGAAGGAAAAAGAGAAGTCAAAAGAAAGGAGGCCTGTATATCTTAAACAGGTTCCCACTGCCTGGTGAGGCTCTACACCTAAATGGTTTCAAAGGAGTCTGGACTCAAGTCCTATAGTCTCCATGGCAGAAAAAAAGAACAAAACCGAAAATAAAGCCTAAATGGCATACTGTACATAGATACAGGCACATTCTGCCCACACTCAGCTCTCACAAGACATAAGGCAGTTTTGACACAAAAGCCACCTACAGTATTAATGGGGAATTCAGACTCCACGTTATCTCAGCAAGGAATGACCTCTTCCAGCTAAACACTGTGACACTAAGGTAACTGCTACTGTACGATATTAGACTGTCTTTGATGAGCAGAGCAAGTTCATATACGAACACACTACATATTTTACATGGTTCAAACTGAAAAAAACACAATTTAATCTAGAATAGAAATGTGCAAGTAATTCTAACATTTAAACATGCTAAACTAGACGACTTTTGGACAGCTGACAGAAAAAATTTAATCAAAAGAAATAGTAGGTTAACATAGGCAGGGTATTACTAACACAATACCTTAGATACTAAAACACCCTCGACCAGAAAGCATTGAAACGTCACCTTGTAAACCTGGAAAGTGTTCCCATATAGTTCTTCTGTCAGCATGTTCCTCTGCTCCAGAATGGCTTTGTCATTATATGCATACTCCACTACGGCAGACGCTTCGGCATGACGGAGCATTTTTTTCACGTGGCCTTTAAAACTTTTTATTATTTCTGCAACTTGTGGTTTTGTCCTGTTTCACAGGGAAAGATAGATATCAAGGGTTAAAACTTTATGGATAAGCTGACCTACCACTAGTTTTATTTTTGGAAGCACATTTAGGCAGTAAGTTTTAGTACAGAAACCAGGAAATATCAGCATCTGGATCAGGCTTCTAGCATTTAGCAAATACAGTGAAAAATGTGAAGAAACTGTAAGGCATTTTGAAAGAAAGAAAAGAAACCAGTGGATAAATTCTACAGAATAAAGGATGCCTTCCTGAAACAGTAAGCAGAGAAAATTTTTAAAAGCCTCTTTTTTGTACAGGGCAAAGATCAACTTTGAGCACATATTTGAGCTTTTTTTGGCATATGTTTTCCTCGATGTGTACAGCTTTACTTTTTGCAAAAGGAAAACTGCTGTTAGCAATACCAGACACTCTCCTGTCTCGACACTATTATAAAGATGTTTCCAGAGATGTACTTTTTTTTTAATGATCGATGCACTATAGGTTAAGAGCAGCATCCACACTGGAAACGAAACAATGCAACACAGCTAATCAAATTCACTTCATACTTACCCATACATAAGAAACTTCTTCACAATATTTCTGGAATATTTTGACTTGCTCAACTCTACTAGGCTATCTAGAAGAAGGGAAAAAACATTCAGCTGGTTTGATTTTTCACTACATCAACTCTACAGAAAAGATGCCATTATTTAAGTAAGTTTCAAGAGCTCACTATGAATGATGCATCATTTCAGCAGAAAGTTAAAAATATTCAAGAGAAAAGAATATGGCTTGTTTTAATGCATCCTAACAACAAAACAGAAGCATATAGGTAAAATGTAAATGGGAAGAAAGTACCTTTCAGTTCTTCAAATGTCTCTTGCCTCTGCTTCTCATTACCATACTGAATAAAGCACTGGATCACTCGAGTTGAATCATGTGCAAACGCCAGCTATGGGACAGAGATATTTCATTATCCTAGGCCGTTCAAATGGCATTATGCATCAAATTTATTTTAATGCACTTGCTCTCTGATATAGTTTTATGCCACATGAAGCATGTAATGCCAATTATAAAACTAGTTACCCGTTTTCAACAAAGTAAGTTTTAAGGGATTTTTACTAGTGTATAAGTACTCTATCAACATACAGAAAATACTTGCAGTTGCTGACAATTAAGGACAGGCATCAAGGTTTCAATACTGAAGGAGAACCATAAAATGGTATCTCATTTTCCACCACGGTCTTTGTAATTTCAGTGTGAGTGTAATGCTACAGTTCCACTTCGGCATGGAATACCAAGAATCACTTTAAAATCCAACATGTGTTCCACTGCAAATTTACACATTTCAAGAATTAAGCAGAAAGACCATTTAGCACAGTTAAGTATCAGGACATTAACTTCTCTAAAAGAAAGTTACAAAGCAAGAGTTGTAATTAATTAAAATGGCTGGTTTTGAGCTTCAGTTAGCACAGAATTTCACTGGACTAAAGAAGACAGCCTTAAAATAACCAGTTGATAAACAAAGCATCCCAGGACTACCACGCTGAAATCCAGATGCCAAATGCAGCCTGTCAACCCTGTTCTTGTTCTTGTTTACTCACAGTTTTAAAAAATGCCCTGTAGCTTTTGGAATAACAGATTAGTACTATCTTATTAAAAGTTCATCTATATTTTGTCATTCTTTAAGGAAGCCTTTGTGAATTTGTGCACTATGGCATCAGTTTTTCTTACACTTTTAATTTTTCCATGAAGAAGCTTCTGTAGTTCGTTCATTAGCTTTTGTCGCTTCTCCTTATCGCATTTCTTCCTACAAGCAAAAAAAGTAAAACAATCTTAACTGAGGAAGTAGCTTTTTTGTAGTATGATTCACTTATAGATATAAATTAAGAAACAAGACAGTACAAAATAAAACTTAGTTCCTGCTAATCCAAATTTATATATTCATTCATTAAACCTGTAGATAGACATAATTAAGCAGTTTCAGTTCCTAGAAACTAAACACATTTCTAGACTTGAAAATAATTCTTTTCTGAGTAACATTATTAAAAAGAACATAAACTCAAATCTGCAGCCAGAGCTGTGCACAGATGCAAAGATCCGTAAGTATCTCACAGCCAAAACTGCAAAGCACAGACACTTAGAGCAAGTAAAATTAACTCCTCCTTCTGATGCGGGGCCCCAGCCCTAGAATTACACCTGCCTAAAGAGAGTATACAAACCTCCTCAAAAACTCATGCAGTGATCCCATTGCAAGATCAGGCTGAATCGGTACATGCTCTGTCCTTCAGGATTACAAAACTAAGACAGTTCCTTAAGCATTTACTCACGAATCTTAGCCTAAAATCAAGCAAGCTAATTCCAGACATTTCTAGCACTCTGCTTGAACCATCTAAGGAATTGCATATAATGTTATAATTCACCCATGGAGTTTCACTGTGGAAATGTACTTCCATATGATTACAAGAGGAGAAAGAGTCTTCTTGCAACTTATGACTAAAAGCCAACTGAATGAAAGAAAAAGATATCATTATTACCTTCTCACACTTTCCCATATTTGCTTTGATTTTACAATTATGTCATAATTACTTTTGTCATTGATTTGTCTGGTTTGCTTTAACTCCTTCCTTTTCTTTTTGAAGTCATTCCACTTTGGCTTCTTAGAATCTGACCCTGAAGACAAAAATAAATATACTTTCTATAGTCAATAAAAGAGGAGCAATGGAATCCTTTATCAGTATAACCTATGGCGTCTCTGGATTGCTAACAACTTAGCAGCTTTGCCTGCAGTTACCCAGCTAGCTAATATGAAAGTATAAATATTTAATAAGTATGCTAAATTAGTAATTTCCACTTCTAGAATACTAGTAGAACATGGCAAACAACGATTTTTCCTCAAATGTCTGTCATGGGATGCATCACAAACCTCTTAATAGCTTGAAAATTGACTCAAAATGCACTTAATGGTCTATGACTGCCCCAGGTAATTCTCCATTTTTAGTTCATCCATACATACATTCTCCCTCTCTCAAAAGAAGAATCCTAACTCAAAGATACATGTCTGAAATCTCAGAGAAAGGAAAAAGATTAAACGCGTGTTACATGCTTAATCTTTTTATTCAGTCAAATTCCTTAAGCATGGGATTTTACTATACTACAGCTGTACACTCCCACACAGCAAACTAAGTTCAGGTAACTTTATAGAAAATGCCACAAATGAGTTATGGCAAAAATTCAAGTATTTGATTTTAGTTTATTCACACCTTCACAAAAAACACCATCTTATCTCACATGGTTTCACAGCAGCAAGTCATGCTCACCATTACTTCTCCACAGAACACTAAAGACCCAGCTTTAAATTTTTAGACCTTAAAGCACCACTTGTTGGTATTTAGCAGCATGCGATTTACTGTCTTACCCATCCAAAAACCACGCTCTCTTTTTACAGAGCCTATTACAGATTTTTTCTATCACTCTCCCAAAGTAATGGTGACAATGAAAAGCAGCAACACTTTGCTTTCAGAGCAGTGCCACTGTGCAATACACAGCAGCCTTCAGTCATTCTTATAAACAACATTTAGAGGTTTGTTTGTGGTTGTGTTTTGGTTTTTTTTAAGCGGCTTAATATGACCATTCTGTTGCTATTAAATTTCCAGACATCTAGCACATCTTCCATGTGAAGTCCTTCTGTAAACATGCAACTACAGCAACAATAAAATACTTAACACCTTCTACTGTCCTTCAAACAACTAACACTTATCTGCAGAACTTCAGAATCCCTCACGTAAGACTCCAATTCTCATTTTACAGTGCTGTTTAATTGTCACGGCAGAGCTTTGCTTCACAGCAAAGAAAGGAACAACATGAAGGTCTTGTGTACCAGAAACAACATTAAAAAAAGAAATCCATTTAAACAGTGATAAAACCAGGCATTTATTTAGCCTCTCTTATAAACACACAAAAAAGCTGTAAAATGTAAAAAGCAGTGGTAACACTGATGATGTCTCCTTTTTTTTTTCTTTTTAGAAGTGTCTAGATAGTTTGGACCACAGAAAAAAAACGATATAAATGATAACAAACTTTGTTTCACGATTTCTTGTGTTCTAAATCTTATAGCCAGTACTTTTAGAACAAAGGATTAAATTTCTAAAATAGTCTATGAAAAACTCCGTACTTTCCAAATTCGTGTGGAAAGAGCCAGTTTCAAGCTAGGCACTTCATACTATCACTAAAATAATCATAGTTATATGATGGCATACCAATTATTTTAATTTGCTACTGCATCCTTACTTTTGACTTCCAAGAAAATTCATAACTGTTGAACCACACAACTTTGGCCTCAAGTTTAGTCAGCTGAACTAAATTTTTCCACAGCAAAGATTAAACATGAAGTAAAATTGGAGTCATTCAGCCAATTTGGAAAGGTGGTAACAAGGCAAACAAGGTAAAGAGGCAGACCTAGATGAACAACAGGTTTCCCAAAACCTGTTTCCATTGACATTAAGGCTTAAAAACCTGCTCACCTCCCTCTTCGCCATCCTGGAGCTTCCTCTTCTTTGCAAGCTTTTCTGATTGCTGTTTATTCTTGAACTGTTTAACACTTGCTTTTCCAGGTCTTAACTGTCCTCTCCCAGATTTCTTGGAAATAAATTTAGGTTTTTCCTCCTCATCTCCTTTGTTAAGAAATTTCTTTGGTGGACCTGAATCTATCAGACAGCAAAACAGAAATTAAAATGTTACCCCACAGCTAATGTTGCTTCAAAATAACAAATTATTACTGCAACAAGAATTAAACTCCTTTGTAATAACAACTGCATATATACCAATAATTCTTACACCCTTCTCAAAGATGGTTTTTTTCATTGCAGTCCCTGGGTGTCACAGTTTTCCCTATGGAAGTTTTGCCCAGGCATTATTTTTCCGGGCAGCAGTATAATGGCCCAGGCATAAAAGGATTATTCTAAATTAAGAATTTCACCACCCCTGACATCAAAGTCACCAATCCCCAAATCACCTCTTCACAGTTTATGGTCAGAGCTGTTTTCGTATCATCAGTTTTAAGCAGAAGAGGGCAAAGACTGCAAGGTGTCTTCTCAGTCCTAACCCACAGCACTTCATGCACCCTAGCTTCAACACTCAAACTTTTTCTTAATGTGGGAAAGCAGTCCAGAATCATGAAGTTATCAACTTCAAAGCTTAATTAGAAGAGTACTGTAAGTCAACCAAACAGAGCTGAAGGGCTTGCAACGCAATCTATTTAAAGCATTTCAGCTTCACTTTTTCCAGGTTATTTGATCATACAGTCAGTATAGTTTTGAATGCAAGACAGAATCATAGAATGACTGAGGTCGGAAGGGTTATCTAGAGGTTATCTGGCCCTACACTCTTGCTCGTGCAGGGACATCCAAAGGTGGTTGCCAAGGGTATGATCAGGTGGCTTTTCAACTTCTCCAAGGTGGAAGACTCCACCACCTCCCCGGGCAATCTGTGGCAGTGCTAAGTCACCCCTACCGTACAGAAATCTTTCCTGATGTTCACAGGGAACCTCCTGTGTTTCAGTTTGTGCCCATCGCCTCTGGTCCTGTCACTGGGCATCACTGAAAAGAGCCTGGCTTTGTCTTTGCACCCTCCCTTCAGGTATTTGCATACATTGCCAAGATCCCCCTCAGCCTTCTGTTCTCCAGGCTGAACTGTTCCAACTCTCTCAGGCTTTTCTCACAGGAGAGATGCCCCAGTCCCTTCATCATGTTTGTGGCTCTTCGCTGGCCTCTGTCCAGTACGTCCATGTCTCTCTTGTACTGGGGAGCCCAGAACTGGACACAGCACTCCAGGTGTGGCCTCACCAGTGCTGAGGAGAGGACAAGCATCACCTCCCTCGACCTGCTAGCAGCACTCCTCCTGATGCATCTGAGGATCCAACCAGCCACCTTTGCCACACGGGCAAATTGCTGGCTCATGTTCAACTTTGTGATCACCAGGCATCCATCCCCAGGCCTTTTCTGCAATGCTGCTTTCCCCCAGCATGCACTGCTGCATGCAGCTGTTCCCCTTCTCAGGTGCAAGACTTTGCCCTTCTTGTTGAATTCCACAAAGCTTCTGTCAGCCCATTTCTCCTGGCTGCTGAGGTCTCTCTGGAGGGCAGAACCTCTGGTGCATGAGCCACTCTTCCCAGCTCTGTGTCATCAGTAAACTGAGGGTACACTCTGCTCCATCACCCAAATCATCCGTGAAGCCATCAGACAGCACTACGCCCAGTATTGACTCCTGGGGTACACTGCTAGTCACCAGCCTTCAACTAGAGTTTGTGCCACTGACTATCACCCTCCGGGCCCAGCCATTCAGTTTTCAATCCACCTCACTGTCTGCTCGTCCAGCCCACAGCTCATCAGCACCGCTGCAAGGACTGCAGGGGAGACACTGCCAAAAGCCTTACTGTGCTCCATGTAGGGAACATCCATCACTCCTCACCCAAATCCCTAGCTAGTAATCTCGTAAGTTTACCAAGATAAAAAATGAAATTCGAGCATGCCTGTGCCCAACTCAGGACTCCAATTAAGGAGCTTTCGCTTTCTTACCATTACCTTTTTTAAATTTCTTTTTCCCGTGTGGCGCTTTTCCACGAGGTGCTTTTCCGCCCTTCCCTGCGAACTTCTTTTTCCCCTTGGCTTCCATGGCGGCAGCGCTGTAAGCGGAGCAAGACACGGCGTCACTGCACCACCGCGGCCCCCGCCCTGACGGCCCCCCGAACGCAGGTTAAGGCAGCTAAACCCTTCCCCGCGGCGGCCGCCATAGCAGCTCGCCCGCGGGCCCGTCAGCATGGCGGCTCAGCTA
>Ga0065711_1047539_pt1 | contig 12275 bp, 13 predicted proteins | sample Hoacrofraction12_FD_59098 | JGI IMG/M metagenome (GOLD analysis project Ga0065711, IMG submission 59098) | Hoatzin crop microbial communities from Cojedes, Venezuela - Epithelial fraction 12 v2 (version 2) | ecosystem: Host-associated > Birds > Digestive system > Esophagus > Crop | place... | reverse complement strand
CGCATCGAGCCCGGCCCGGCCGCCGAGCCCGGCGCGGCGCGGCTCTGCCCGCGCAGGGAGCCGCCCGCGCCCCCTCCCCCCGCGTCTGGAATCCGCCATCAAGAGCCCAGTTTTGTCATTTGGAAACACTAATTATCTAATCACGCCACGCTGCCCAATTAGCTAGGGCGATTATTAAAATTCGGAGGCCTAATTATGTCTCAATTTAACGCTGGCACACCCGCGCGCGGCGCAGTAAGCGAAGCCCCCTCCCCGCCCCCGCCTGCGGGGCAGCGATGACGGGGAGCTGTCAGCGGCCGCGCGCCCGCCGCGCGCGACACGGCGCGATACGGCGCGACACGACCCGACCCGACCCGACCCCGCGCCGCTCCGTGTGTCAACACATTAACCCGGACTGCCTCCAGCCCCAGCGGCCGCGCTCGGTGGGAGGAAGGAGCGGGGCTGAAACACGCAGCATTTTATTAAAAAAACATAAATTGTGTTTAATTAGCGCTGCCGGAGATGTGACCGCCAGGCCGGTGCCGCTGATTACCGGGCCGGGCAGGCCGGCCCCCCTGCTCGGAGCCGGCCAGCGAGCGGCAGCGGAGCCCGGTGCCCAGTTCTTGTGTGACAGCAGGGCACGGGCGAGTGTTGGCTTCCACCAGAACCAAACGGAAGACCGGAGGCGTAAATAAAACGGTCAGGATTTAACACTTGAAAGAAGTTAATAAAGTTGAAAATTAATAATCATAATACTGGGACAATTTCTAAATATTTATTTTTGCTCAGCGCTGAAGTTGGACAGGAAGGCAGCGTTAGAACGCCGACAGGCAAGATCCGGAGCAGCATGGCCGCGGAACCCCCGCCCAGCAGCCCCAGCCATGGCCACCGCAGGAATGGGACTGGTCCCGCTGGCCTCGCCGCCAGCAACGCTCCCTGTTCGCACGTCGTTTTCTGGACGGAGAAACACAGTGTGGAGGAAGGTGGCTCCTTCATCTCCAGCTGGTGAGGTCCCTGGGGTTTGGGACTGCGGGGGCAAACCTGACCTCCCCAAGTGGGGAAGGCCAACCTGCTGCATGGGACGGAGAGACGGATGGAGGGATGGACAGAGGGTGCCTCTTCTCCTGCTGTGCGTGCCCTACATCTCGAAACGGCCCCACTGCCAGCCTCCTCGGATGGCAAACCCAAGCGCAAATCCGTGTTCTGGCTTGTTCCGGCGGTTGTCAGCGCGTTCTCCTCTTGTCAGCCGCGATTGACCGCTCAGGTTCACCCTGCACAGCGATTGTAACAGCTCATTGACAGACCAGTGACCCAGCCGGACCCGATAATGGAAAACTATTGATTTCCGTGGGCTCAGCAGATCTAAAATGAACGCCCAATATAATGCCATCAGCTATCCTGGGCTCTGAGACAAAGTAGCAAAGATACGCTGCCTATCCTGACAGTTTACTTGTAAAACAAGTACTGGATGCAAACAAACAGCAAGGCGGCCTTGCTCAGTTTTCCCCCTAGCAAGCAACGAGCAGCCGATGCCTGGGTAAACGCTAGGAAGCCGCAGCCCAGGTGTGGCAGGGACTCCCACTGCCCTTTTGACCGCAGAGGCCTGTGGCAGCCCCTCCAGACTTTAAACACTTGCTGCAGAAGAAAAGCATGTAGGTGAGTGACACCAAACCCCACACCCACCCACCAGTAACACCAGAGGCAGAGAGGCTGCCAGGAGGTGCAGCCTGACTGGGGCCGTGGTGAACTTCTTCCCACCAGAACGTGCAAAGGCCCAAAGCAGCCATGACACCGGCGCTAATCGCACGCCCCTCCCACGTCACAACAAATGCTCTGGGCTGAGGAGGGTGTTATCAGAGTGATAAATTTCAGCTAATAAAAATCCAGTAATGCAAGGTGGTTTGAAATGTGTAGGTACAGCAGCCCTCATACAGTTGAGATGTTTGCAGATAAAAAGATGCTCACAAGCTCAGCTGAAATTTTGGGGCGGGGGGAGATAAACATTTGAGGACTTTGAGACTCGTGCGGGCTGTTCGCCGGCGGCAGCACCACACAGGAGTTTCAGCAGGAACAGACACTGGTATGGCATTCTGCTTCAAAAATGTTTCACTTTGGGGGTAAAAGCGGTAGCTTAAAGATTGACTTTTTTAGTCTTTGGGAGCCAAAGCGTGGCCTGTCCCTCCCGAGCAGATCATTCCACCTGGACAAGGCAGCCGTCGCCTCCGTGTCCCTGCGGCTGGCTGACGGAGCTCAAACCTCACCGACGCTCAGGCCCACCACGACGCTGGGGTGACATTCACCAGCACAAGCTCTGTGGAATCGGGATCAGAGAGATGCTGGTTTTCTGTGGGATAACAAGTGCTTGTAGCAGATGTCACTGTGCCCCAAACCCCTTCTCGTAGGTCTTGGAGCCTTCCAGAACTTCACTCCTTCGAGATTAACCAAGTTTCCTATGAGGGGTGGGAGGAGAAAATGGAGATACTTACCCTGGCAGAGGCCAGCATGCATTTCATTCAAGCTCTAATACCAGTGGAGATTAGAACAGATTTATGACGCCTGTGAAAAAATCAGGTGACCTTGGGGAGACCGTTCTTTTAATTATGAACAACCAGTCGGCCAGCTTTATCACAAAAAATGCCAGCACTTCTTTAGTGTATTTTTATCTTTTGTAGCCTTCTGCTCAGTGGCTTCTCTCTCGTGCGTGCCTCGTACCCCTCGCATCGTTGGTCTGCCCACGACACGCACACCTATGCGTACGTATTGCCTGTGCCTTCCCCTGACAACAGGCCCGGCTCCGTGATGCGCTGCACACGCTCGTCGAGAGGAAACGACAGCCCGTGTTACGTTAACGTGACTGCAGCCGAATACGTTTCAGTCTCTACATACCTCCGCTTCCTACCCGCGTCCCGCCGCGCAGCCTTGGCTCCCTCCCCTGCAGACGGCTCCCAAACCCGCCTTCCCCCACTCGAGCTTTCGCTTCGTGTTCAGTCTCCGTATGCTGCTTTCAAGCGTCTCTCTCCACAGTGTCCCCTCAGGGCCCGATCCTGTGAGAGTAAGCGTGCTGCACCTGAGAAGTGTTAAGCGCGGCTGTGTGAATTACTGACTACACTTTGGATTTTTGCTTTCTTAATTATCATTTTGAATGAAATGAAATGTAAATTCCTGCAGCTTTTTGCTGTTTTTCCAAAACAACTGCCCCAAGGATTTTCCAGTCTTTAGAAGAAGGAGTTGAAATCCCTCCCATCCACCTTGCGGAAGGGTTTTTCAGAGCACCAGAACCTCACGGGTGATGTTCAAACCCAAATGTCTTGTCCGTGGTGAGTCTCAGTTCAGTTCTCAGCTCCTTGTCCTGCCCATTTCTCAGAACCCCAAATCTCGTGTTCAGCCAAGCGCAGATGATGCCTCTGCACTACTCCCTCCCTAAGCACAATGAACACGTTCAGGCCTTTGCAAAGCAAGCTCCTGAGGCAGGGATTATGCTCTGTAGTATTACCATTGTCATATTTTCCCTGTTGTAATGTTCCATGTATATTTATGTCATTTATAAAATACAATTAACAGACATACTGGAACCCACATAGGCCCAAAGAAGGGAATAACAAAAGTAGGGTAACCACGTACGCTTGCTTCCTACAACTAGGCTGGCCGTGGTGACCCACTCCCGACCAGCAGATGAGTAGTGAAAATGAAACACAATCCTGACTATTTAAAAAGTGTGTCAGATCTGTCCACAGTTCCCTTTCACTCAGCAGAGACTTCGCAAAAGGGTTCAGCTTCTCTGCCTCTGCAGATGTTGACCCTTTCTGTCCTCGCAGCACACTTCACCTCCTTCCAGTGAGTACCAGTAACTATGGCTTAGTACTGTTATGACCCGCTGGCTCATCCAGCCACCAAGAAAACATCCGAACACAGTCATCCAAAATGAGCCACTGGAAGGCTTGTACCAGGTCGCTGTCCTTCCCCGAGATAGACCATGCTGACTTGTACCTGTCAGCACTTCCCAGAGATGCGTGCTGTGGGACCAGCTGCCGCTTGTTTTCAACAAAAGGCATCAACAGAATATAGACTGCCAATTTTTTACTAAAGTTTCTAAATCAATGTAAATATATATTTTACAGTGTTCAATATTTCAATAGTGCATACACATACCTGTCTGCTCTCAGGTCCGAGCCTGTCGTACTGCCTCAGCTAGCTCTGCTGTACTGGGAGTAATTGTCACTGGGAGGACTGCAACCTGCCAGTATGGGCTGGGATTTTGTATGCAACTGTCCTCTGACAAAGTCCCAGTTGTGGTTTTTAACATTTACAAATAGGTCTGCACAAATAATTGTTTTTGCTCTAAAGCAATTGAATGAAACTAAAGTGAACAAAGACCCCACGTTCAGATCAATCTGAAATAATGTTTTCCAGTTTTCTTTGGCGAAACAAAACAAACCCCATAAATTGTGCAGAAAAGAAAATTCTTTGTTTCAGCCAAAATGTTTCATTTTGCGCACTTGTAATGGAAAAAAAAACAAACCCACAAAGGAAATAAGAGGTTGGATTCACCGCAGCTGCTGTCATTCCCTTTTTATCCACTAACCCAGTAATCAGGGCAGTGACCCAGGATGTGGGAGATCCATGTTCAATCCCTTCTCTGCCTGGAGGGATTTGAACCTCCATCTCTCATCCCCGAGGAGAGTGTTAGAGCCGTGGTGCGGAGGGGGCCCTTCTCCGCTGTCTCTGTTCGGCTCGGTCCCCCCCGGGCAGGGGCCTGCCGTCAGCTGGATGCCACGTGCGGCTCGGGCGCCCCGTCTCACCCGGGGACAGCCCAGCTCCCTGGGCCCAGCGTCACTCCTCTACCTCTGCCCTGCAGCTCGGCCGGTGCGGAGATGCTGTGCGCCAGGCGGAGGGGTTTCAGCAGGTTGGACGATGCTCAGGTAGACCACACCTAAATGCCTATGATATGTCCGTGACCAGATCACCTAGGTGACCCCAGGTCTGGGTATCAATCCCCCGAGGCAGAACGCGGGTGCTCCTCCCTAGGTAGGTATCATAATGCCCATCCCAGCAAAGTAGCTATATGCCAGAAAAGAAAAAACAAAAGAAAAGAAGTCTAGTTCAGAGATAGATCATATTTCTCTAAGCCTAAATCTCTTCCCACTTTTCTAACCACACTTTGCTACAATTTTCTATTACTCCCCTAATCAATTTTTGCCTGTCATTGTAAATTGCCTGTAACGTTAGAAAGGATCAATGTTAAGCAGGGTTTCCTAATATGAACTTACTACTTTCTTGTTCTCGTTTTTATACCTTTTAACCATAATTAGTTTCATAAGCAGCTTACACTAGCCCTAGCCGTAGCTGTAGCCTATCATAGCCATTACCCTGTATGATATCAGGTATAGAACTGAATGTGTCAAACGTCCAGCCTCGCGCACGGCTTTGCGAGGAAGCTTTGCACACAGTAGTTAATGTGCACCATTTTCATATCACCAGTGAGATCAGCTGAGTCCTCTTTATAATTAGGAATATTTGGCACCTCAGTGTTACGTTTTTGCCAATTTTAAAATTACCTTCATAATTTTAATAATGCTATTTAAAATTATTTTCTACTACATATTTCTAGTGAAAAGAATGTCTTCTTTTATTCAATTTTTGCTCTATTTTTTCTAGAAGGTAAATAAATTATCCGATACTTCTTAGGAGCAGACTTTGATTACCGAGAAGTCCATTATTTCTCAGTATTTGATAACCTTTTATTAGGGCTGACCTCTGGGGACTCTCCAGACAAGTGGCCACACGAAGTCACAGTCGGAGTAGGGGATTCGCCCGTCCAAGTGTGAGAAGCACTCCTTTGTGACGAACATTAAACCCCCCCCCCGCTTTCATCTTGCTTTAAGAGCCTCTAGCACAGCATATTTACGGAATAATAAAACAGAGCTTCAGGCTTTTTCTTCTCATACATGTATAACAGGATTCTCGTATCACACTTATATGCTCTGTACACTGTATAATTTACTGTATCTTGCTTCTCACCGCCAATAGTCTCAAATACACTAAATGAAATAATTCTTCTGATACTGTTCTCACATGAGAATTAAATCACAACACAAAACCGTCCGAGAACATCCCTGTGACAACTTCTGTCCCCCCTCCCCTTACGAGTTAACCAGTCTCACCCTGGCACACTGATTGCGCAGCTCATTTATTGCTGCTTGGCACAAACCAGCGTTCTGATTATTACCATTTATTAGTATCACCAAGACGCAACTTCAGATGAAATCCCTAGTACCAAAAGCTATGCAGATACAAAACTAAGATGCTTCCCTTCTCAAAGAGCGAATACGCTAAAGGGATGGCACAGAGAGGGGCTGGGAGGAAGGAGCAGGGTGTTTGCGAGCACAGTCATCACAGAGCTGACTGTGTGCACAAATAAAGAGAGAACACCGCTTCTAGAAATAACTGGAAATTAGAAAGGATAAAAAACTGCAGAGCTACTAGAGTTAGGAGCGAAGACAGTGAATGCACGGCTTGTTCTGGGGAATAACAAGAATCACAATCCATCAAGGTAGCCTTAGACCTTCATCTCCAAAGTAATAAACATCTGGGATTTTTATACCCACTTAAGTCAGTGGGGAAATGTTACTGTAAATTATCTGCATTTCATGTGCATGTGTGAATGGGTATGTAAGTGTGTATAGATGTGTATATATATCTGCTCATTGTTTCATTTAATTTTTGTATCCATCAAAAATATATTAAATTGTACAGAAAAAGTAACAGCCTTTCTTCTTTTTGTGTCTTAGTCTGAAATTGCACAAGAGATGAAAAACCCCAAGGTCTCGTGTTATTTTGAATCATAAGAAGGTGTTTGTTTTGTAAAGAAGGTCTGCAGCGACGGCAAGCACTGAGGGAAGCTGCACCAGCTCAGGTGCCCTCAAGCCCGGAGATGCAGCCCCAGCTGCACGGCCGTCCTCTCCAGTCTGCAACATGAACCACCACAGCCCTATGCCTGTTCCTCCTGACACCTTTTCAGCAAGCAGACGACGCGGTGCCGAGGAGCCGCAGCGCAGATTTACGGGCGTCCCGCTGCCTGCGCGCCTCCTTGGCCCCGGGGACGCCGGGCAGCGTTCCTGCAGCAGCACTGGTGCTGCCTTACAAGCTGCCTCACGAACAGATCCAGAAAAGAAGGAAAGCCCTGCTCGTCCTGCTCCCTTACACCTCTACCAGTCAGTCCAGTTGTGGCTGTGACGTGATTCAGGATCATGGCCCAGGTCTGCACCCACAGAATCGCGGGCAATGCGTTAGCGTGATCCTACAGGCATCCTGCTTTGAAGTGTAAAACATTGACGCTTCCACTGGGTAGTGACAATCCCCGCTAAGAACTCCCCTATTCCTAACCCCATGCAGGGCACTCTTAATTCAGTCTCACTCGGAGCACCAGATGCTCCAATTGCATCACCCTGACCTTCTGTAAGGTGTATTAGATGAACAAACGCTACATCTGTAACAGTGACAAGTATTTTTAATCGCATTCATGAGGTTTCAGTTCAAGGCTCAAGAATCCTCTCCAGAAGGCCCATCTAATGTTTTTACACGACCCCAGAGCCTCCGTGAGGAATTCCTGAGATACACTCACTTGTATCTGTTTACGAAAAGTCACAGGCACATAAGGCCATGAACATTTCCTGCCCATCTGCTCCATAAATTTTTCTGTAAGGCTTATTGCAGAACACACTCAGTGAGTTATAGGTGGTCAGCTGCTGCTCCCTGGTTTTGCTGCAGTGGTTGCTCAGTATGTTGCAGACAGAGCCCATACCTGCATCAGCCTGCTGGATACAATTTCTGACCGAATGAAACTGTTAGGTACAGCATCTCAATCACTGTATCTGCATCATCTCTTCATGATTCGCTGCCTTACTCATACACATGTTCTGGAAAGGACCTGGAGGTCTGTAAGTTATTTCATTATAATATTATAGAAAATAGATATTTTTTTCCCTTGATCCTAATGACATGTTTAATTGTAGCCCAAGACAATAAGAAATCCAATGCCCTGCAGATTGATTATCCAACACTGACAATTTTCCAGATTATCCTTTTTGTTCTCACAACTGATATCTGTATCTTTGCCTGCCTCCATCCCTTTGGAGTATAACGAAACTTCGGAAAAGTAGTTCTCTACTGACTTACCTTAAGAACAGCAGCAGTAACATCCACTGTGATGAGTGACAGTTCAGCAGTAATTGAAGATCTCAGCTGCACACAGAAGCATGAGGTGGAAGGCCAGTATCTCCATCAGCTGACACACAGCTCTAACTCACTCAGTGTCAGCCCCCTTGTTTACTCCACGGCACACACAGTAGAACTTAAAAAGCTCATCTAATTCCTCTCTTGATGCTACTAATTTCAAAGTATTCATTATGCTTGAAAATCAACATATAAAACAGTCAAACATAGGTTAAAGGAAAAAGCAGAACCTAAAATGAGGAAAACGAGCTCATGTTCTGAGCAGTGGCAGCACGGCCACCCATTACACTCCAGCAGGCTCCACATTTCTTCCAGAATAGTTCATTCCACAAACGGGATTTGAGGCAAACAAAAGGAGGACAAACAAGATGGTGTACCTTCTGCTCCCCCAGCATCACCAGCCTTGGAGCATTCCAGGTCCTTGTCTCCGCTCTGCCTACTCCTGCCTTAGCACAAGGGAACAGGGAGGTAGCAGCGCTTGGTGCAGGTATCACTGGGTCTTTTGGCTGTTGAACCTGCCTGACCAATTCACTTCCCAAATTTCTTTATCATCAGAATATCATTTGTGCCCAAGACTCGTTGCCTTTAGGAATTTCACATGGTGAAAGCTTTTGCTGCATCAGCCCAAGTGGGGCTGCTTCTTTTTGCCTTGTTTGTGCTGTGAACAAGCAAGCAGAAGAAGACGCAAGTGGAATGTGGCTGGAATAATCATTCCCAGCACTGAGTGCTCCCAGCGGAGCTGAGAAGAGCTTTCTATAGAGCTCCAGCATTAGCTAAGGTCTGCTTTACTGCCACATTTGGGCATCCCTCTGCTCAGGTGAAGTGTTGATTTCTGCAAACCCAGTATCCCCCTTGCCCTTAAATTTTGCCTTTCATCCCTGTAGTTTGTCTTTTACAGGGGTGAACAATCCCAAATCCACCTACTTTCTGAAAAAAAAGCCGACCTCCTCAATTTCAATATTTAAATTAAAAATATTTAACTTGCAGAAACTGTTTATAGAATTGTTATGTCTATAAAGTATCCAGTTACTTGTCTCCTTCACAGAATAATTTTGACTAACAGAACTGGGTGGCCCAAACAGAGAGTCACAAATAGAGGCAACATTATGCCTACATATTTATGGCATGCAAGGAAAAAAAGCCATTTTTTAAAACGTGGTACTATCAGAGGGAGGGAGTAGCAAGGGGACAACTTCCATCAGAGCGAAGACAAGGGCTGACAAGAAATGCAGAGAGAAGGGACTGCGATCTGATCTCAAAGAAGTTGCTTCCTGAGAAGAGCGGGGGGTGGCCTGGGCTGGGACTCCAGCAGAAGCAGCTGCTTTGCCTGCTGTCAGCAATCTCTGTTTGAGGACCAGCGAAAGGTAAATAAATCCATCAGGCACTGAAGGCCAGCAACACACACCCACGCCAGACTCGAGGAACATTTAGTAGATGGCACAGGAAGTTTAGAAGCGGAAGCAAGTAAATCACCCCCCATTAGTCACACACTGACCAGAGGAAACCAGGCAATTACAGAAAAGGCAGTATTAAAATACAAAAAACAGGAAAACCGGTGCCTTTTTAAAGGACTTCAAATCAGAAGTACTCTGCCAAAAGGAAGCTATGGAGAAAGCAATCCCAGCTTGCGCACCCTTCCCATCACCGGCCTTTGGGAACAGTGGATGCCTGTTGCAGCTTTACCAACTATCCTGAGCAAGAGCGTAACGCTTCTCGGCACCCCATGCTGCTCAGCACACACCTCACCGTGCTTGTGAGCAAGAAAAGTAGGCGAAGCAGATTTCTAGCCATGTGTCCAAAATACACCATACCTTTGTTTTTAATCTCTTCTAACCAACACACTCCCACACCAGGTAAAGTTCGGGCCATGCTCAAGCTCTCGTCCTGAGAAGATGCCGTGCCTACGTTTCCACACATCCGGTGCGTCCCACCGGGTTCCATGCCCTCACGGCGCTGTGCTCCTGCGGCCGAGGCAGATGGCCGGGACAGAAGCCCCTTGCAGGAACCCATCTCTACGGAGCGGATGGCGCGCTGTGCTGGGTGACCAGGCTGTCACTGAATGCAACGCCGTCATGGTATTTAAATCGCATTAAAGCTTGCTTTTATTACATACCCCCTTGTGATTTTGCCTGGCTACATTCTAATTACCAGCCTTGCTGCAGCACATGCAGGCTCCACTGTTCTCTCTCCACCTCTCCCATTGTATGAGAAATTCCTCATTCTGCACAATCCTAATGAAAATACCGCAGTGAGATAACTCTCCCCCTGTTACCCTGCATTTCCCATTCTATCACATATGCTGGTTTTTGTGTGGAAGTGAGACAAAATATTCAGGTTTACATGCATTTTTAGAAAGAGTAGATACACCTGTTGAGGCTCCCTGAAGTAGTTTAATCACTTTTGCTATTTTCTTACATAATACCCACTCTTGAAGTGTCAATATGTTTTTCCATGTCAGATGTCAGCTGCACCTGTTTTTCCAAGATACTACGTTTTGCATTTCTTATTCTCCACCTATTAACTTCTCACACAGAGTATTTCAAAGGAGCTGCATTTCACTAACTTCTGACAACTTACGCCAGTTTTTTCCGACTAATTTTTTTAGCAATAGGCACAATTCCTTTCTCCTATTCAATTAGTTCCCAGCACCAATCAGGTTGGAGGTCTCATGGACTTTAATGGAGAGCGTAACGTTCAGGAAAGCTGCAGGAGCAGGATCCAGCTTCGTCTGGTGTGTCCATGCACCAGCCTTGGCCACAGCTTTGCCTTTCTGCATTTTCCGGTTACGGCACCCAGCGTACCCAAACACTATGCTGAGTTCCCACTGCCTTGCTGCTCTCATGGCGTCCCCGTTCAGCAAGAGCAAAATAATTTTGACTGCTAACCAAGGCAAAGTACCAACGTGGTGAAAGGCTACATTTATGCTTATCATTTAAATTGATTTAGTTCCTAGGTACAGACAAGCCTCGTTAACCCGTGCAGGCAGAGACCACGTTTGGGTGGGGGATCTGCAGGGTAATGGAGGGTAAGAAATCTCACCTTTGCAAGTCTCCTAGAATTAATGTAGACTTTTAATCAGAAACTTTCTAGTTAACATCAACACAACTAATGCTCTCCTGGGGGAAGGGGACTGAGAGAGAAAATACATGCAGGGAAAGTTCAAAAAGAGTAGGGAAAGTGCTCAGATTCTCTTGGACGATAAACGAGCTCCCTGCGATTGCAGCGAGTGCCAGCGCTGGCTGTGGGCAGCACGTGCTGCTGTTTGCTGGCAGACAGAGTACCAAGCACTTGAAGCTCTGAATACATCTGATTTAATTTTCAGTAACTGCTCAATTTTTAGTTTGATCCCAAACTGGTTGGAGCTTTCTCTCTGTACGCAGTAATAACAGCAACAGTAGAACAGATTTGCCAGCTTCGGTCAAATTCCTCGGAGACAGAAAGCTGAAATAAAGCACCTAAATTCAACCTCAGCCTCGACTGCTTGAGGATGGGGAGCTCTCACCGGGCTTTCAGGGATCTCTCCGAGACTGGGACACTAGCTAAGGGCCTAGCACTAGATGGCCAGGATTGATATTGTGAGTCTGTTAAGGTAGAGAAGATGTCTGAAGTCTGGAAGATGACAGCAAGGTAAGCTTCAAAAGAGTTAAAAAAACCAATCTGTCCACTGTAAACCTGGCTGTTACGGTAGCACGTATCATACACATCTAAGCTGTAGATACTCTCGTGTAACACACCTGCAGCTTTTGATTTCTAAGGTAACATGAAGAAAGCGTAGTCTGGACCATCACACAACTCCCACAGCCCAGCAACCTGGATTGACCATCACACAACTCCCAACGACCTGGATGAAGAGTTAGAGTGTACCCTCAGCAAGTTTGCTGATGACACCAAACTGGAAGGTGTGGTGGATACACCAGAAGGCTGTGCTGCCATCCAGCATGACCTGGACAGGCTGGAAAGTTGGGCAGAGAGGAACCTGATGAGGTTCAACAAGGGCAAATGCAGGGTCCTGCACCTGGGGAGGAACAACCCCATGCACCAGTACAGGCTTGGGGCGGACCTGC
>Ga0065711_1047538_pt1 | contig 12275 bp, 5 predicted proteins | sample Hoacrofraction12_FD_59098 | JGI IMG/M metagenome (GOLD analysis project Ga0065711, IMG submission 59098) | Hoatzin crop microbial communities from Cojedes, Venezuela - Epithelial fraction 12 v2 (version 2) | ecosystem: Host-associated > Birds > Digestive system > Esophagus > Crop | place... | reverse complement strand
GCCTACTGTAGGTGACCCTGCTTCGGCAGGGGGATTGGACTAGATGACCCACAGAGGTCCCTTCCAACCCCTACTATTCTGTGATTCTGTGATTCTGTGATTCTGTGATTCTGTGATGGTTTTAAACTAAAAGATGGTAGATTCAGACTAGATGTAAGGAAGAAATTTTTATGATGAAGGTGGTGAGACACTGGCACAGATTGCGCAGAGAGGTGGTGGATGTCCCACCCCTGGAAACATTCAAGGTCAGGTTGGACGGGGCTCTGAGCAACCTGACGTAGTCGCAGATGTCCTTGCTCACTGCAGGGGGGTTGGACTAGATTGACCTTTAAAGGTCCCTTCCAACCCAAACTATTCTATCATTCTGTGATTTCTCTGTCAACACAGAGCTGTTCTAATAAATCCTGTAGGGATAAGTTTATACCAGATGAAAAATCTCCTGGAACAAACCTACACAGTGGAAAACTGCATCACTTCATAGTTACTAGTATGTCAGTGCATCAATTAAGTATCCCTGTTAACCTGAGGGAAACTTTAAGCAAGTCCCAAATTAACATATAGATAATATCGGAAAGGAATGACAAGTTACTGTGTGAATGCATAACAAAATTTGAACAAGTCACAAAAATTCAGCTCTGGTTTTATTTTAAAGTCTTGTACAGTTTTCAGAAAATCAACTGATTTTAAGAAAAGCTCTGTGGAATACAATTGGAAAAAAAAATAATTATGGCTCTTGGGACATGGGGGGCTGTTTGTAGTTTTTGGCCGGTTTTTTTCTGTTTGGCTAGGGGGAAGGGTTGTTTTGTTGTTGTTGTTTTTAGTATTACCAGAATCCTACAGGATGTTCATGCAAAAATGGCAGACAGACCACAGATTCTTATCGGAGATCTCCAGTGTATTTTAGCCACTCAAGGGAATATTAGTTAATTTCTAAATGCTTATTATTAATTATTTTGGCAAGTATTTATTTTGTAAATTTGCATCTGTTGGAAGCACTTCACTAAAAAGATGTTAAAAAAAAAAAGTCATATCTTCTTAGTCAAAAGCATACCAGATTGCTGGAGCTGAAATGTTCTGTTGCTGGGACCTCATTTTTCACATTCTTTTCCAAATTCCCCACGGGTCTGTCCTGGAGGTAGGGTCATGGGAGTCCCCTGAAAACTGCTCTGTGAACACAGCTTTCCTGTTGGTGATGTGAACATCATTTTCTCAAAGCAATGTAAATCCAGGGGGCTTCCAGTTAGTTCACAGGAAATATAAAGTTATTCCTGTTGTTCCATATTTGGACAAAAACGACATTCAAAGCAACTGCTTCCTCTAAGTACATTCTTTTACAGGAAGCTCTGGCAACAATCGCGGTATTTGCTTACTTAGTGAAATTTTCAGAATATCACATTTTACCACTCAGTTCTGCACAGCTCAAAGGAGGCAACTGGTTTGTGAATACTAACTAATGGCATTATCATTACAATACAAAGCCTCCCATCCACATTATCTACTACCAGGTCTATTTCCACAGATCGCCAGATACTGCTTAGCCTCCAGCAAGCAGAGAATACTGTATTTAGCAAGTGAGTATCAGCTGAGTCGGTTTTGTACCCTTCTCCTGTTTAAGAACTTCACTTTCAGTTATATTTTCAAAGAAGTGAAAAAAATTCTAGGTGCCAATAGGATCCTCTGGTGTTATAGTCACTGGTGTTACCTCACTGACACCTGAGGATCAGAGTATACTCCGGGACTTTCTGACATCCAGTGACAAGCTGTTCCAGGAACATATTTGAAATGGCACGACCCTTCCTATATTTGATTATGGCAATCATTGCCAATAATCCCCGCCCTACTCTTCCATTTTGTGAAGGGCCAAACAGGAGCCAGAGGACACAGGTGATAAGCTTCCATTCCTCGTCTTGCTAATTTGAAACAATCTCAGCGAAGGAAAGGAAAACCTGTTGCAGAACCATCACGGCTGTCGCAGACCTCACCACCCGCCTTGTATGCAACTAATCACAAGTGTACAAAGCAAACTGCTCCTTGTTCTGCATGACACAGACGCAAACACCCTGCCTTCTAACTCGCCTTTTTAGTGTAACTAGCATTAGCAGTCACTGGGCATGTACGCTGCAGGGAAACCAAACATCAGACTTCATTCTCCTTCACAAGGCAGAGAGATTGCAGTCTCTGAAACAAATCATACAAGTTTGATTTTCTTGCTGCTTTCTGGGAGGGATCCGCAAAACCATTTCCAGCACCTGCTAGAGGTAGAAGCCTGGATACAAGACGGAAACAGCAGCATGACAATGGTGTCCCGTCACTGCTGCCTCTGCAGCGGTGGCCAGCGATGCTGAGGCACGGGTGGCAGTCTCCTCGCCATCCTCTCAGTAAACCCATACCCGCAGGGCTGAACTGCTTTCCAGAAACACCTCGGGGCTCCTCCGGCCGCTATCCCTTTGGTGTTCCGTGCGCGTCCCCATTTTCACAAGCACAAGGGTACCCATAATATGTTCGAGAATGGGTGCTTGGTGTGGTTGAGAGCCTGCCCCAAAACAGCTCCAGCAGGCAGGCAAAACACAATGCCACCAAAACCCAGCAGAGGACGAGGGAGAGGCAGCGGTGGCCGCCTGCCCAGTGGGTGATGCAGCCCCTCCTGGCCACCCTCCACCTCCCAGCGCTCCCCTGACGCAGGCCAGAAGCAGGACCAAGCTGAGAAGAAACCGCCAGGGAGGACTCCCTCCTTCCCTCCTCTCGCATGTGGCGGCCCTCTCTAAGCAGCTCTGGGGAGCGCGGGAAGGGTGGCTGCTGCCACCGGAGCAAGCCCTCACGCCCACAGCCTGGGCTCGGCCCGGCCCACCAGCAGGAGGGCAAACCGCAGTGGTATGGCCACCGGCCAAGCTCCTTTGCTGCGGCACAATTTCTCAGAAGGTGGAGAAGAAAGACACCCCTCTTAACGGCCACGTCCCACCCCGCTGCCTCACCTACGGTTCCATTACCACCGTGGTCAGCAGGACAGGCGTGCGCAGCTGCTGTGCCAGGCGCCAGGCGTCACACCCAGGAGGGCAGCCCAGGCGCAGAGGTGGGAACCAGCCGGCGTGCCCAGACGGGCCATGCAAGCCCCCGGACCGTCCCTGCGGGTCCCCGCCGCCATTCCCCCACCGCGCGAGGCAGGTGCTGCTCTGCGCCCCTCTCAGCGCCACATCCACCATTGCCCTGGCAAAGAGCCCACCTCGCAGCCGCCGCGAAGCCTTCCCTTTTATAGCCGATACTCACGGGGCCTCCACAAGCCCCCGCCGCCCCGGGGAGCGCAGCGTAAGGATGAGTCTGCGGGGGAGATGCAGCCCTCAGTGCCCTGTTGCTGCAAACCTGCAGGCAGAGGAGAGGGCCCAGGCGGGACACGCAGGAAGCCAGCGAAGCCATTTTGCAAATGTTTACAGCAAGACCATGAGTGGTGCTTTCCCTTCCGTTAGCTGATAAACATGAAAGTCAGCATAAACAAATATGTTTAAAAGTAACAGCTTTAAACCAGCACAGCCCTGGGAAGCGGAGGGCTTCTTCCTCAGCCGTCCTTCCCCAGACTAAATAAACCCAGAGGCGAAATCCTCTTGGTTGGGACGCACACCACAGAATGTGAGAAAAGCACGGGAAGATTAACCGGACTTCTAGGCTCGGGCCCAGAGAAGAAACCCAGGTGACGTAAAATCCACCACAGATACCGCCTGCTGCGTTTTGAACTCACGCCGCCTGAGCACGGCATTCCTCCGGACGGGCTCCGAGCGCGGTGCTTTTGCCTGGGCAACTCCTGATTTCTCGTTACATGCCCTCCCACAGCATGATTCACCACCAGCAGAGGAGGTTGTGTGCAGGTAAAACCATCACCCTGGGCTGGATCTTGCCGAGGAGACCTCCTGCCTCCATGTCACATGGGCTGCATGCATAGTGTCCGTTTGCTCCATCTTAGTCCTCTGCTACCCATAGCTAGTTCCTTACCCTTCAGCCCTCCCTGAATCTGGTTTTGCATGGTGTATGAAATGACGTAGCTTTATGTGGATACACGTGTGGGTACACGGAGAGTCGCTCCCTGAAACGGTGGCTGTACCCGTACGGCATGAACGTCCCCAGTGCATAGCTCCATCTCGCAAGAGGTGCAGCGTCACGTTGCTAAGATTTGCTTCTACATGTCAAATGCTTCAGCTTCTGCAAGGGAAACCTTAAGGGAAGTCCCCACTGGACTCCATGGCATATTGCAGGGGTGTATTAAAATGGTCATTAAAATGCTTCCAGGAGGACTCTGTCAGCCAGAGTATTTCGAGTCTGTCAAATTTTACTGGACTGTATGCAATTTTTATTGCGTGATTTTATCAGAACTGTCTAACCAATTTCTTGATTAAAACAATGCTCATTCCATGTGAAGTGGTCTTTTCTTCTAAAAGGACCCTAAACTTTTTCAAAAAATTTGACAATGAAATAATAAATTAATAACGGCTAACAGAAACAATGTAAAATAGATTGTTTGTACTTCACAACACTACATAGGAGGATAGCTCACTAATCTCCTCAACAACACTGGGAAGAGGAGACAGGTAAAACAGGGATAGCCTCACTCCAGCCAGCAGACTCAACGAAGAGTCACGAGATTGCTAATGAGCAATTAATACATTTTAAGAACCTTATGGTATTCTGGAAACTGCAGTAGTAACCACAGCAGTTCAACATCCTTGTCAAACACTGGATTTAAAAAGCATGTTACATGTTTAGTCTACTTAGCAGCCAGCCAAAATATACAAAAATTTCATTTCACAAACCCACTTTTCTTCCCCACAGATTTTAAAGCTCTTCCAAACAGGTTCATGCTATGGCAATACCACTGCTACAGTAAAAAAGCTGCATTTAATTACTCTAGTGAAATATTTCAACCAGTTGTTGCATACAGAGAGTTCTAAAAACCACAGTATCACAGGGCAGGCCTAAAATTGGAAGAGTATTTCCTGAAGTGAAATCTGGTTTAGAAGTATTTGCATTCTAACCCTACCACAAATTTTGGACTCGAAGCAGTACCAGAAGTTTAGCGCATGCATTTTTCTCAAATATTTTGACACATTGCCAGTCAGCAGTCTACCTGGGCATCTTCTCCTAAGCCCCAAGTTACAACTTCATTTCAGTTAAACTAATAATTTTTGGAACGAATTGTCATTCGTTTATCTGTTTGGACTCCTAAAAAGCCATAAGGGGAAGCACTGCTTTCTCTGCTCTGTAACAGGCCAGTGAATTCTGGCTTTTGCTCCCATCAAAGATGCCATTGACTATGAGCTGCTTTGTCTTCAGGACACATCAGTATCTTTTCTCCTAAAGACTCTGCACACTCCAGAAACACTTCACTCAGTTCTAGTTACATTTCAAAGGACATTACTCCATATTTAAAGACCCCAGACGGATACCGCCACAGCTGTTGAAGAGTCACAACTTGCAAGAGATATGTATCTTAAATGCCAACCTCACGGTTTTACAAAAGCCCTTGCTCGGTAAAGAAGTGAAGACTCAGCTACTGCTCAGAAGCACAAAGACAACTAACCAAGGAGCAAAAATGCACTTTTTCTTTCCTTCGCTGTTGCAAAGAAATGATCTCAAAGGCCTCTATTCCTCTCTGAGAAACACCAGCTAAGTGGTAATACTCAGGGGCTTGTCCAAGTGGTGGTGTCCATTAGGAAATAGTCTATCTGAAAACAAGCTGAGGGAAAAAAAAAAGAAAAGCAGAAAAAAAAACCCCTCAGCCCTCAACCTGTAAAGGTCACAAATCCAACAGACAACTGAGAAGCAATCCCTAAATCACTGTTTCAGTTCACAAGTCCACTTTGCAAGCACTTTACCATGCCCCATGGCTGAGGCAGCACCTCACATCTGCAGCAAGGCCCTAGATCCTGCACAGGCATTGCCAGAAGCAGGGAAATACCTCCCTCTGTCTTTAAGAAGCATAGTTGGGCTAGTTTGGTTTATGATGGTTTATGACTCCCTTGTATCTAACTTCAATAAAAAGAACAAAGACGACCTTTACCACAGCCTAATCTACTGATTGCAACACTCCACTGAGAATTAGGAGCTACGGAGAGGAGCATATGTCTTCTGCTACCCGATGAGCAGCACTATTACCACACCGTGATGTAAAAGCTAGCAATGGCTTGTAGGACTTGCAAGAACTCAGGGCACTTGTGTGCGTCAGGCTTATAAGGAGCGGATGGATCAGACCTCTTTAGGGGCGTTGCTGTCTTCCTCCCTCATCTAATGACCAGCAAACTTACATGGGAAGTAAGCAGGCTTAGGTGGAAATTAGATGGTCTAAATCTCCTACTTTGTCCCATTAAATTCCACACTTGAGGTGGTTACACCTCCTGCTCGATCCAGTTCTTTGTTCACAGCCCTAGGGCACAGAGGACTTCAGAACATGGCAATGCAAATTATCAGTGCAGCTTTTATTGCCCTAAAGTCCTAAAGCCTCAGTCCTCCAACTTGCTCTGAATTCAGTCCTTACATTAACACACCAGAACATTCATACTGGCAGAGCCTATAATGCCAGCTCTTCCTGTGCAAATCCGTTCTTTATTCCAAAAAAACATTTTCACTTCCAACTGGATTGTGAAATTCTAGATGCACAATGCACTGCAAATAAGCATATCTATTAAAGAGAAATTTGTCTCAAAATCAGTAACTAAGGACTAACCTAGACTGATTGTCAAACAGCTTATTTTTTTCTCTTTCAGCTGTGGAACTCAATTTTAGTAATGCGGCTGTCAACTGGATTCTTTTTGGCGTTTTTAAAACCTAGCCACAAGTTAAAATCAGTACTGTCCACATGTACTCTAATTTACTTGTCTGGCCCAAATGAAAAACAGACACAATTTTCTCAAACCCACATTTTTCAAAATTGACATTTGAAAATCCAGTTTTAATAAAAAATTAAATGTTGGAACATGACCACAGTACAGCAAAATAGAGACAGGAAATACTATTTTAGTGTGCAACATTTGCCAGACGCAAAAGGAAACAAACTTGTCAGTCCTCTCTTTCTTTCATGGTTCTTTGTTGACTAGACAGGAAGCTGACAAAAACTGATTTTTTTCCTTTTGTAAAGCATACAAGGTAATTTTTATTGTGCCACTTCAGTTGCTGACTGTATTTGGAAAATAAAAACAAACTTCATGAGCATCCAGGGAAGTGTTTAATATCTGACAGTTTACAAAAACACCGTACTAATTAAATACAAAAGAAAAGTAAATAGCTTTCATTGCAGAAACGGAAATAATGTGATTTAGAAGAGAAGCTGAAAATCCATTCTTTTCTACGGCAACTTCCTGAGTGATGGAAAAGCTATAGCTGAGTAAAATTAAACATTTGCCTAACCTGCATTCCACATGTAGAGGTCAGCAGAAGTGCAAACACTGATGAACACTGAGATATAGCTGTAAATATTTTGTGAGTAGTTTATTTAAAAACAGTAAGAAGCAGCTAGATAAAGTTCAGCTACAACATTTCTTCCACTTATTAAAAATAAGCAAGCAGACACAAATAGGCTTCAACGACCCTTGCTTGCTATTTAGAATGAAAACCCAAATAGATAGAATAAGCTCAACCATCCAGTAAAAGCTTCATACTAAACACTAAAGATCTCATTTTTTGTTAAAAGAAATAATCAAAATTTTCTGAAAACAATAAACAAGGGTTATTATATGACCCTCGTCAGATAACGAATTGAGTATGAATGCTTTATGTTTACAGCATTCATACTCATTATGAGTATGAATTTCAGATCTCTTCCAAAATACATTCCGCCAATATGAAGCTCATGGCACCCAAAGGGCAAGCCGAAGCACCCAACGAAGCCTACTCCTCTAGCCAGTCGCTGAGGGGCTGGCTCACAACAGGTAAAAGCCACAGAGCCCAGTAGTGGTGGGACCTGCCACAGGTTTGTCCTCTCCTTTCTGTGGCCCTAGCTCTACTCTTCTGCTGCCACTGGCACACATCAAACCTATCCTGGGACTAAACTACATGAGAGCTAAATACAGTGGCTTTTTCCCCTCAGTTTTTTTAAGGGACCATTTTAGCTTATTGAATTACTTTCATTCTGGGATCAACCAAAAAAATGCTGCCACAGTGGAGGGCAAGATGATGCAAACAGGGCCACAGGTTGCCCTGTCTAGAAACAGTCTGAGGCGGGGGAAGTTAAGATTGACACAGGCTTCACAAGTACTTTAATTATCAAAGGAACTTGTAATTTTATCAGGCACTGAGCTAAACTGGTAAGCCAATATATTTATAAGCTACTGCATGCTACTGAGCCAGAAAAAGATGGAGATCCCCAGAGTTTACCTTTAAAATGAAATATTACTTATCATATTCCCTTCTCCAACAGTGTAACTTCCACTTACTAAAAAAGATACTTCTATTTTTACTGGTATTAGTGAAAGGAGGTTCAAAATATCTCTGCAATTATGCTGGTTTAAATTCTTCTTCAATAAATTTGATAGTTACTTTCCACTTTCTATACCTGCATGACTTCTGTTTAATAACCTCATTCCATATTGGTTTGAAAGATACTGTGTCCTCCTTTTTTTTCAGAATAGGTTGTCAACGTTATATCATTATGGATATTAGCTGAATTCACAATAACAGTTAATTGTAATGTGACTGCTAGCTTAGCCAGGCTTCTTGTTTGTCAAAAACGACCACACATCGTGGCACTACCAACATGGCTTCATCCTATAAGTTGCAAATTTCAGGGAACTCAGCTGTTGAAAACGAGCTTCCCAATGCTCTTTCCTGGAGCGTTCCCAGCCTGTGAACACCTCTAGAAGACGTATCACCCAGAGTACATCTAGCAGTACAGACAGTTTGTAACTTCGCTAAAGAAATTTAAAATTTCTAATTATCCTGCATCGTTAAGTATATATCCTTGCAATTTGCCATATGTTCCCAGCACTAACATACAAGCATAAACCCAAGAATTTTATCCTCAAGTAATGAAAAACTACCTCAAGTCATGTACAAAAGTGATGCGGAGACTCACACAGTCCTAACTGACAAGCATTTCACTAGAACTAAAGCTGTTTGCAAACTGTAAATTTGTCTAGCTGTTTCAGAACATTCTGGGTAGATTAATGAATGAAAACATGTTCAGCTCAACAATCCCGCTAGACAAGAAATGCAAATATTGACAATTTTGAGTAACAAGTGTCCTCAAAAAACAGGAATAAAAGTGATAAATGTAAGCAAAACCACCCAAAGTCACATCACGAGACCGTCTTATAATGCCAGCACATCTGCAAAACTCATATTAAAACGCAAAGTTCAGAACATGTCATTCTCATGGCAACATCCTTAATGCGCCAGATGTATTCCCAAATCGCTCCCTAGAACAGACCACGCTTTTAACCACACATCTAAATAACACTTTTTTTAAAAAATCTCATATATGCACGCACGAAAAGTTAAAGAAAACCGAAGTCATTAAAATTACTACCTCTACTTATTAAAAGTGGCTTGTTAACCAAAAGGGCATCAATGCTGCCTACACATAGCCTTAAACTTGTGACTACCACCTTACAGATGTGTTGCAAGTATTCATGACTACCAGGGGTCCTTTCATTTTTGGCAATCTGCTTTACATGGGAGTTATGTGAGTTGATGACAAATTTCTAGGGGTTTTTTTTATTTAAAAATTCTCATCCCTTTGGCTGTCTCATAGATCAGAAATCTGCAAACTAAAGATCAAAAAGAGCAGGTAAATTTCAAAGAAACTGAAGGGTTATTATTAAAAAACATTCATTTTAAGTCAAAATAACACTTGCTTTGGGCCCATCTCACATTTCTTGCACAGGGATAATGGTAGCTCTGTCTGGATTTCCTCATGGATCATTTTTCTAGCTGATTTAATTCAGAAGTTGAAACAGAAAAAAAAGGTCATATATTAAATAATTCAAGCAATTCAATTTTAGGGTAGATTCAGTCTGTCTGATTTACCGTTAGCATATTTTAACCAGATATAAGCAAAAGTTTTACAAGTGAATTAGTCCCCTAATTTCACTGGTGCTTGCTTTAAAGGAGATATTTATTTATATTGCTTTTTTGCAATATTTATCATCACCTCTCTCTAATAGTTTATTTGATCTTCAAGTAAAATAATTCGGGTTTGAAAAGTACCCTATTAAGATAAAGATAAAACACTTAATTGAACTCATATATAGCGCCAGAAAGAAACAGAGGCTACTTTATTTAAAAGGATTTTAATAATTAAATTATGCAACTTTCCACAGTTCTCAGAGTCATCTGAAATGGAAGAGTTTCCACCCCTGTCATCACACACTAACAAAACTGGAAGCCCAGGAAACATGGGGAGCAATAGTGCTCTCGGCTCCAAAAGCCAGCCAAGTAAGCTCAGCCTATTTCCCCAGCAGTCTGCATCTCAAAATCACCAAGACTCTTGTATTTAACCCTTCCTTCACTTCTTCATGAAGCATGACCTCTTGAGCGTCACCCTAGGCTGGTACTACTCAGAGCACTCAGAGCAGAGAAAGGAGAGCAGGAAAAGGCACTGAGATGTAGGATTAGGAGTTCTGGCTGACAAATACAGGGGCATGAAGAACAGCAGCAGGTTGTCCCAAGGGGGAGGAGGAGGAAGACAAGGGTATTTGGATTCCAGAACCCACAGGCATCTCCGCAGAAGCAGATAAGCTCATACATTGCAATTTTATTCTATCTGGCTTTCCTTTCAATTCCAACTGGAAAAAAAACCAAAACAAAACCTGATTTCTAATCAATAGACTTCAACAGAATTCAGAATCCAAGTGTCTCCAGTCACAAATATCCTCGCGCCACAGCATCTCCCAGAAAGAACATAACGCCACAGCCATTTACAAAGTGTATACAGCAACGGAATGGCTATGAGGATGGATACTGCACTCAGACTGGAAGAAGAGACAGCTGGTTTCTTTCTTTGATATGCACCCATAGCATCCGACTCCTTCCCACAATTCCTTCAAAAAAGAGACAAAAGTGATATCAAGTAGTCCATATGAGTCAAAAGGCCTTCAAGAGGTTCTGAACATCAAACAAATTTTGAGCAACTAAATGAGAATATTGCTGGAGAGGTGCAACACCTAGAGCATCCAAGTTTAAAAAATAAAAGTCATGAGAAATACTGCTGGAAAAGAGAAAAACACCAGCAAAGCTCAGTTTAGCAGCAGCATTAACAATAGCATTATTATTTCCTCTGTACAAATCAAAATAAGCTTCGTAATTTTCAAAATTGCAGAGCACTATGCAGATCCAAACCATTGCAGCAGATTCCTTCAACAGAGTGCTGCACCCATCACATCACCTAAAAATATGATCAGAAACTGTGGAGTACCCAGTAATTTTGAAAAATCTTGTTACTCATTTAGATTTGGCTATACAAGTATAACTTTGGGCACCCACTTACTTTGTAAATATGATCACATTTTGCCTAATTTTCCAATCCTTTTTTTTGTCAAAGAGCTTTAAGAATTGAAGAGGCACTCCACTCCAACTGGCCAAAACAAAACAAGACCTGGCAGATTTTCTGAAAAGATCAAAAATACCACAAACAAAGTTCTGAGTTGCTTGGGTAAAGACAGTTATTTCAACTGCAAAAAAAATTCTGGTTTTTGCTCAGAAGCAGGTTACCGTAGAATGTATTGAAATAGTCTTCTTGAAATGTTCACATATCAAAAATATGAATGCTTTTATACTACTCAAATCAAGGCCTGATGTAACAGTAACTTCTATCACTTTTTAGATTATAGAATCACCATTTCATCCCTTGGAAAAACTCTACAAAAATAGCATCTGTGGGAAGATGGAAACATTAAGCAATTAGTACCACAGAAGATTCTGCTATACTCATTAGGACAGCACCATTCTTCCTTTGGTCTTGTTTTTCACATCCTTCCTTCCCTCTAGATGGCTATGTGTCACCATTTTGTAAAGAAGAAAGCATCTGAATTTTATCTTTGTAAAACCTCAAATGTATTATTTCCAGAATTTTTAAATCATTGTGGAGGAGTAATGGAACATAAAAAGTTGTAGGTATTGCAGTATTTCATTCTTATCCGGGAAAATGTGTATTCCTATAACAAAACCCAAAACACTTGAATTAAAAAGACTTTGTTTTCTCTTCACAACGGTGACTAATTTCAAATACCACATGAAAGCGTCAACTCTAATGTACAAGTCAGAAGGAACCTTGACTTACATACTTTTCTCCCCCCCCCCCC
>Ga0065711_1047537_pt1 | contig 12275 bp, 10 predicted proteins | sample Hoacrofraction12_FD_59098 | JGI IMG/M metagenome (GOLD analysis project Ga0065711, IMG submission 59098) | Hoatzin crop microbial communities from Cojedes, Venezuela - Epithelial fraction 12 v2 (version 2) | ecosystem: Host-associated > Birds > Digestive system > Esophagus > Crop | place... | reverse complement strand
TTGAATGACACTCCATTATCTTTCAACTCCGTTAAGTTTTTCAACTGTGGAATGATGGTACTGTAGAAAAGCATGCTTAACATATAATTTAATGAGAAACTCTTAATAACAGAAGTGTAAATCTGAAATCCATTACATCAAGGAAGGTTTCTGAAATCAGACCACATCACATCCTTAATATTGTCTATTTTCTGCCCTTCTAGCCCATTAATCCATGTAAAATCTATAAAACTTATTTTACTACAGTAAGTACGTAAACCTGAACGATCCTGAGGATTTTGGGGTTGCTTTTTTTAAAGATACTTGTCAAAAAAATTTAGGATCTAGAGAAATTTAATACTTACAGAGGTTTTCTTAATTATTTAAAGTAATTCACTGCTTCTAATTGGTACTACTACAGTCTCTGATTTAGTAAGCAGCAGGTTCCCCACATAACCAGTATTTTTTAATACTCAGCAGAATTAATTTTGTTAGCTAGATCCTGAAAACAGCACCTACAAGTATTATATATGCAGTCCAAGACACACAACACTCCAGTATTACATAGTAATAGAAAGAAAATTACTGTCATGATCCCATTTCTGCCACCTGAACTGCACGGACAGCTCTTCAGATCTGTGCAGCTCCGCCACTGAAATGGATAAGGGTTGTGTGCATAGGTCAGCTCCCAGATTTCAGGCTGCAGGATACTGTCACACAAATAGCCTCACGCAGAATTTCACATTTAAGCAAGAAGTTACTTTGGCCTCTTCAAGTTCAATAAATGCACTTGACTGCTGTAGCTTTCTTCTCCTGTGTTAAGTGACACAAAACAGCTTAAATCTGCTCAAAAGCAGCAGGAAAGTTTTACTAAATGGTCAAAGACTACTAAGAGCAGCAGCATTACAGAAATATTTTAGACTCTCTTTCCTCACTGACAATATTGGCAGGCCTCACCATCATCATCTTCTGTTTAATGGTAATAAAGGCAACAACTTCCTATAAAAGTAGAAAAATCTAAAGATTGAAAGAAAACAGGTGGTATTATTGCTGATTTTAACAGCACCACTGGCACACAACATTGAGTGCCTGACTGCTTCTACTCAGGCATGAAGAAACGGAGCCTGTAACACAGGTAATGTAGGAAGTGGAGGGGATAGGGGACCTCATAAAAATGCAGGATATGACAGTGAGAAGATATGAAATGCTTTTGCTTCCAACCCTAACAGATGTTGTCCAATTAAGGATGCAAATAAATCACCCTCTGCATTGCGAGTCAGAAAACACGTACATAAAAGCTTTCTAAATACACTTCAGTTTAAACTTGCATAATTCTCCCCGTGGAGAAATCATCTTCAACTTATGTAATCCTTAGAAAGAGACATTATTACATACAATTCTGTGCCACTAAGAAACAAGGAAGACACATCTTTAGAAAAGAGGTGCACCCACACACAATTAATTACATGGGTGTGGAGGGAACAGAGGGGGAGAACTGTAATAGGGATGCAAAGACCCGAGCCTGCTGTTTCCACAGAGACTGATCTGTAACCGAGCTCAAGGGGCTGCTCCCCTTTCACCAGCCAGAACTGTCTGTTATACTTAACCCAGACTTCCTAACACTTGATATCCTGTCTGCTATTTCAATGCCCTTACTCAATGTTTCAGACAGACATTACACAAACTGGCTGGTGAAAAGGGTTGAGAAACCCAGAAGCAATCCAAGTCAATGACCTTATTCTACAAAACGATACCATTGACTGAACTGAGGATGAAGAACAAAGCACAGGGGTACACATCTTCTGAATGTACCTCTGGAATCTTCCGCTGGAAAAGACAAGTGCTAGGCTGTATCTTATTTTGTTAATGTTGTTGCTGCTGTCTTTTTATCCTTAAAGCCCAAGAAATTCTTGTGCTTCTAGTGCAACTGATTCTCATACCAAAACAGAAACAGCTTCCATTTAAAAAAAAACAAAACCAACAGAAAACCAAACATAAAAGTCACATTTTCTACAAAGCATGTGCAAAGGTAACTGTACATAAATCAATAAACAACAAAGCCAGAAACCAAGCTATTGATTAGCTCCTTTGCTGCTTATCTCAGTATACAGAATGATGCTGCAATTTTTACATATACACAGAATCTCTATCCTCGTGTACGTTTTCCCTGACTTTTTAAAGTAAGACTGTTACGACAAGTAAAGACTACTTAACATGAGTCAGGGTGGTAAGACCTGTCTCATTTAACAGAACATACGACTGCGCAGCTTATCAGGTTGTTTTAATATACATCCACTGCTTGGAGAAGCCCAGTTTTACGTGATAGCAATCAAACCATAGATGAAGTCAATGATAACAGCTCCACACATGGGAATTCCCACTGGCTTCCAGAAGAGCTCAGTCCATGACACACTGACAGGATCAGAGCCTGAATTTGTACCAATGTATTTGTTACCCAATCCACAAAAGTCAAAGCAAAATAAGGCTCAGTGCAGAGGGGCCAATCTCTATCAGCCAGCAGGCTTGCCCAGTACCGACAGGCACACTCAAAGAACTGCACCTGATACAATTTTGAGCCCAAATTTATAGTCCTTGAATTTGCATCAGCAAAAAAGGCCGGCCCTTATCCCAGCTTTAGACGTCTTTCCTCATCAGTCAAAAAATAAAACAAAATAAATAATTGACAAATCCTAAACACAAGAACAAAAAATCCCACCCTGCTAGATATCTGTTGTAACCTTAAAACCCAGTCCTGTATGTAACAACCAGCAGACAAAACCCTTTCAGTCCGAAGCTGGCTCCCACTTACAGGAGCTACTGCCCCATTCAGTAAGATCCATCAGGATCAGAGCACCATCAAACGTCTATGACACCAAAACCTCGTCAATGAGCTAAACGAAAACACTGCAGTAGCAGAACTACACGCTCTGCTCTCAGCTTTAGGGCAGCCCTGTAAACCCCAGGTAACGCCACAAACTTAGTGAAGGTACTTTGTCTCACCACCAGTATGTCCTGGTTCAGAATCTGTCCCTCTATTCTATGACTGCAAGCACTGCCAGTCAACACACAGGAAGACGTCTGATACATATACAAGTCTTCTGTGGTTTGTGGGTGAACTGGTTCCAATTACCATGCCGGCTGATGGCTTGAGTGAGAACTGTAGAACTAGCCCCAAAGCCCCAAACCTTCAAATTAACGTCGTATGTTCCAGAAGATATGGGAACAGGTGATTTTAGTAATAATCAGAGTTTGAATCTCTCCACTGACAACGAAATGTAAAAGACATACAAGACTACACAAGGTGTAAATGAGGAAGGCAAGGGACCAGAGCACATCTTTTCAGAGCAAACATGCTTCTCTCTAAGTATTTTCCAAGAACACATGCTGACTATATTATTAGAGACTGAGAGAATAGAATAGCATTAAAAAAGTGGTACAGATTTATTTACGTATATTACCCAGATTCAGAAAACATATGCAAACCAGACATCTAATAAAATGTATCATTAACACATATACTGTACCTGACAAATTTAAAACAAAACCACGCTATATATTTTAAAGTAATGCTTCCTGTATGTGAAGATCAATTAGAATTAAGTGCTCTATGACCACTCACCTAAAATAGATTAGCCTGGTAATCGACATTATTCTATCCATAGATTCTCTTCAATCTAGTCTGTTACTTTTTTGTCTAAGCTCTAATTTCTTTCCAAGAACCCCCTGTTGGATTTAGTGTAACTGTTCCATGACAGTTCCCTCTAAATAAGAGTTACAGTGTCAAGTTCAAAGTTCCTTTTTAAAAAAAACACACATACATATAAGAATTAAAAAACTTCCTGTGACTAAGTACTGCGCACACGGAGACACGATTTTTTCTGTGATGGCAAAGCAGTTTGGCCAGCTAAGCCAGCAATGTGAGTTCCAATCATCAGTTACCACCAGTAATAGACAGCCAGCCCACTCCTTACCATAGTCTGTACCAACAAAACTCCTTAACTTTGGCAAAATAACTTTGCTAATAGGCAAAAATAATACGAGTTTTCAACAAAAACAGGAAATGCATCCCTCTAGATGCCCAAATCTTGCTTGGGCTCAACCACCTGGATGCAGCCCCAAAGCTTCCCCTGTTCTAGCAGTGCTAAGAATCAAGGAAGGTGTAGATAAGGTACAAGTGGCTGCCAGAATTTTAACCGCTGCGCTGTCTAGACACGCTCTGAGCAGCCTCATACAGACGCCTCCAGATGCTTTTACAACACTGATCTAAACGCGCCTCTCAGCAAGTGAAAACACACCCTCATCGGTCAGCCCGCTCAAGCTAGTGATAACCATGCTCACAGCCTGGCAGAGACACCAGGTGTTAGGCTCACACATCTAAAATATAGACTGTGTTTACATGCGTCTTCAAAGCGTGCTACTGTTTGGGCAGAACACACGCCCAAGCCCGAAACCACAGAAATGGAGAGGCAAGTGAGACAGCCCAGACAATGAAGGGAGAGGCAAATGTTCAAATATTTTAGGCAGTGATTTTCAAAAGGAGAGATTGCGTGTAATTCCCTCCTTAATTCAAGAGGACTGAATTCAGGAACTTACGAACTATTCCGGGGCAACAGAGAGCCACAGTTGACTCGACATCATTAGATCATTATTTGCAGCATATTCTTTGTCTAACACACATGCACGTACCTGCTTCTTTGTTCTCGATCTACAACATCTGTAAAACTGTTTGCACGCTTGGGAAAAAAATGCTGATGTCTGCTTAAACACTGACATGTCCTCAGGTACACAGAACTTTGTTTAAGTGTGGTATCGTTTTTGAAGTTCAACTTTTAAGCTGTGAAAGGATTCTGAACTAAACTACTGCCTCAAGACGTCAACATTTTTGGTTTAGGGACTTCAAAATTTTCACTGGAGAATCTCTAATATAATTCTTGAATATCAAGTAAGAGAACAAATTACTTCATTGCCCCATGGAAAAACTACTGAACTTTCGGTTCTTAGGCAAAATTTTCCAAGAGTATTTATCAAGTCCATTTGCACCAAAAAGAATAAACCCATCCAGCAGCCTGAACACCACCACCTGTGAATAAAATCAGAATCTCTCTGCTATACCTACCATAGGGTATATACTATTAACAAATAAAGATTACTACTGCCAGGAGGCAGGACTTTAGGATACAGAAAGAGGAAGAGACACATTCTAGCTCTACGACTGCAGCATTTCAGGTGGGCATAAAGCGCAGCACAGCAAGTCCACAGCTACCCTACAACTCAGTCAGTACTACGCTATTTCACTTTCAGCAATTTTTGTTCTTTGATTTGGCTGCACACTTGACCTGGCTAAACCTTACTCCAGCTGAGAACGCTGCATGTTGGGGCAGCACTGGGTTGGTAGGCATTGTGAAATAAAGTGGGAGGCCTTATGTGCTCATTTGTGTGTCAGTACCCAGAATGCTGCTTCTAGCTTCCAGCTACTTCATAGAAGTGCTGCTGGGACTTGAACCGTGGGAACACCACAGTGCAAGCGTGTGTGGGTGTGTTCACAAATGTGCAAGGAAAGCTCTCTTATTCTCTTAGTGTCTCATTACACACAGTTTTGCTAAAAATACAGATGTCTGGCACACAGGTAGGAAATATGAAAGCTCTGTCAAACATTGCTCGGTTCAATATTTAGAAGAGAAAAAAACGGTTCAAGAGAGACAGTCGAGCACACCCTCCTTTACTGGAAATAGCAACCAACGAAGCCTTCAGGCCTGCTTTTTTGAAGTAAATCAATGATAGCAGAGGCATACTGATGTTAAGAAAGCAGAGAGCTGTCTGCCACGCAGAGGCAGCGAGGGAGCGTGAGACACACACCAAGGCCATATCTACACCAGGACTTGAACACTCAACATGCACCAGCTGCTGAGCTCAGGAAAAGGCTTTGGCACTGACGATGGATTCTAGGACCCCGTTTTGCAACCCTGTCAGGTTATTCACATTTTGAAATTTCCAGAAATACCCCATAATGTAATGGTTGTGCTCCATGCCAGTAACTGTGGATACACTGAGAGATAGGCAGGGAAACAGCACACCCACTCAAGTAAAAGCCACATTCATGCATGGAGACTCTGAAAGACCAGAGAGAAAATAAAGCAGGGGAAAAAAACCAAACCAAACCAAAACAACAAACACATGAGCACACAAGACTGTAGAAAACCCAGTGAAGGATATAAACAAAAGAAAATGGAGAAGTTATCAAATGGCTCAAGAAAAGAAAGACTTTTGGGAAGTGGCAGGAAGGTGAAAGAGCTTATGGGAGGTCAATCACTCATCCAGGGACAAACAGCGAGGATATAAAAATCAAAATCTTAGAAGAGGGTAAGGAAAGTGGCTGAGGCCTCTATGGTTCCTGCTCTAGTGGTGGATCCAACGTTCACAATTCCCTCCAGTTCCTGGTTAGGACCCTTTTCTGATTTCATACAGATCTAGACAAAAGCTTCTTCTGCAAGGGGCAAGATCAGGCAACACACATCTTGTTCAACCAACCAGGCCGGCTGAGAGACAATATATCTCCATATATGTACCCACCTCTCCATAGATGGATAGATATGCACAATGGATACTTCATGCACATAGAAATATACATTGGGAACGAAGCATCTAGGTAAAGCTATGCCTTGTAGCGCTGCCTTAAAGCTACAGGAAGGAAAAAGGAAAGAAAAAAAAAAAAGAGATAGGAAAAAAGGCAGTTTTGCCAGTATGCTGAATCTGCAACAGGGGCTTGTGCCAACCCAGCTCCTCCATTTAAGTCAGACCCTTAAAAGGCAGAGCTGTGCTGGCACCAATCTACATACCTCATCACATAAACCTCACGAAGACACACAAAAAGGTCAAAACACTCACTGCTTCTTAAACAGCCATAAAAATGGTCATACGCATCCCATGCTACGAACATACTAACAGAGCCCCAGGGAAAGCACAACACAAAGCAATGTGTACACACACACATACATACTTCAATAAATTGGAAAAACTGATAAAAAGCCCACTCCTGAAAGTAGAAGACGGAATATCTGACACAGCAGATCACAACACACAACACACACCAACACCTTTGTATAAAATGGAACAAAGCAATGCAGAGATCTACATCAAAAGGGAAGACCACCACAAAGACACATATGCTTCACCCTTTCATCCAGAGACAGACACAGAGCCCAACAGACACACAAAACCCACACAGACTGACAGTAATTAACACACACACAGAGACACAGGACCATCCGTTCATTTCCTTACTAGGCATCTAAACTTTACTCCAATGTTACTTGCCCCTGGCCACAGTCTACCAATCTCAGAGCCTGATTAAATCTCTCTGTAATTATCTGCACACACCACTACAACACAAATGACCTTAGCATATGATACCCGTTGGCTAAGCCCAATGGAAAAAGACTTCAGAAAAAGGAAGCGTAAGCGTACAAAACTCTGCCAGCACTGTCAGGGTCTCAAGACCGCACCACACTAACAGGAGAGCCCTGAAGACAGCTCAGAAGCCTCGAAACTTCAGTCCAGTTCTGCACAGCATGTATGAGAAAGCATTCTTTTTTCTCTACCCCATCGTCTGAGCACACTCTTGCCACTCTGCTCTTCCCCATCAAACTCCTTGCCACCTCCCAAACGAACCCACGCAGAAGACTTAACATTTTATGATGACGGAATTTTGGCAAATTTTGTGAGAAATAGATGGACACGATTTCCTTACATGACTTTTGGTGTCCAATATCAGGTACCTTGAAATCACTCTGCCAAGAAGTGCTGTGCAGCACGCACATTTTGGAGGGTGGGGGAAGAGTGCTTGCCATGTTCCAAACTAGGACCTACCGAAGGGTCACCAAAAAAAGTCACGCAAAGCAAGGATTTAGTGGTCTCTTCTTCCCCACACACAACCTCACCTGCGGCATTCGATAAATCATACAATTGAACAGAATGCCATAAATGACTTGTAAGAAAAGGAAAAGGAAACCTTCATTAACATTAATCTTAATTAAACTCTGGAAATCACCAAGCTAGGGACGCAGTACCTTTCCGGAGCAAGAATGTGGAGATTTCTTAATGCTGCTTTCCAAACAAAGCATGCCCTAGAAAATTCATTTCCCAAAATGCCTCCACTTTCAGAGCTGTATTCTCCTCTCACAGACATTCATATACATCTATCCCACCACTCCATCTTAGCACATGACTGACGGAGAATAGACAAGCCATTAAAAACACATCCACCTCCAACCACGGAGATAATGTGGCTCATTACAGCCCAGCTTTGTCACAGCGACTCTGACACTCGAGCGGGAGGAGAAGGAGGGGCGAGGACAAGGACTGAAACGGGGGCTAAGCACGAGACCAGGAGAGAAACTGCAACTTGAACGAGTGAGACTCTACTCCTTAATCAAAAAACGCGGAGGCCAATCGGACGAGTCAACGAGGCCTCTTCGGCTAGCTGTAGGAATTACTGCATTGTTTGCGCAGGATATTTTAAAAACGCTGGGTTTTGTTTGGGTATTTTTGTTCCATTTTTTGTAATGAAAAGATCTATTTAAGTCTGAGCTTGTGTCTGCCCCTTTAGACAGGTATCTGGCAAGCTAATGCAGAATTTTACTGAACATTCTCAGTGGACTTTAAAGGTCACTTCTCTTTTTGAGGCCCTTCCACTCCGAACGCAGAAAACCAAAGAAAAGTTCAGAAATCTCTGACAGATGAGGCAGAATCCAACCAACCTGCAATGTAAAACTCGGAAGACAAGAGTTTGCTTTAACCTTACACTGGCCGGGGGGAAAGGAGCGGGAAGCAATTGCTCATCCCCAGCACCATGACCAGCCTGCCAGCCCGCTGTCTGCAAGCAAGTCCTCCAGGCCTTGCAGCACTGCTACCCATTGATCAGGACCGGTGCCAGATGCCAAGGCAGCCTCCCACCCAGGCACCAGGGATTCTGGGATCTAAAGGCAGCTCACACTGAAAGAAAAACAAAAGACACCTAAAAAAAAAAATCTGCTTTAGCTGTCTGGCTCAGCACGGCATACCTTAGGAAGCTGCTGCAGCTGGGCCTAGACAGATTCATTTACTGAATGTATACATAATCCAATATACAAAAGCCTGCCTGGTGGGGAGATTCAGACTCCACAGGGATACTCTAAAAGCATGGACTTCTCCATTCACGTTCCACACACTTCATCTGAACAACCAAAACCTGCATTACTGTCAGGATTTTTCCTTAGCAGCCACATTTTATTCCAACACAAGCATTTATACAAATTAGCCCCCACCTCCATCTCTGGCAGCATGCAGTTGAGCAAAAAATTGTATATATTTGTGTCTAGAGAGATCAGTAACTTTATTTTTTAATATTTAACTGTTTTATTTTTTTCTGACTTCTTCCTTGTCTTGATCCCTACCTGAAGCTCTTCAGACCCAAAATCACATACTTCCTGCTCAAGTCTGGGGTACTGTGATGGGTTTCAAAGATCGGGTTCCATGTACAGCAAGATACGCAAACACATGCATAGAATTCAAACAAACGCCAACTACTGTGTTCACAACACAACTGGAGGAAAAAAGGTGCCATCTCAAACACTGCTCGTCCACATTAACACACACGTGGTGGGAATTAAGAACACGATTAGATTGCTAAATGGCTCAAATGAAAAGCAGCTGGTAACAAACGGGGTCTACCAAAGGACATCACCGAAATCATACAAAATTCCTCTTCTTTTTGTCCCCCCACCCCCTTTAAAATTAAAGGCATCACTTACCCTGGGGGCTTTCCTCTTGTATTTGTTGTTATAGTCAAATTTCTCTTTCATTTCATCTAAGAGCTGGCCCAGTCTAGCTTTCTCCTCTTTCCCAGTGTAATCCTGGCTGAGGAGGATATAGGATCTCCAGTTTGCAGAGTCAAAGCCCCAGTGGCAAGTCCTGTTTTCCAGAGATTTGTGAGAGTGGACCACAAATTTGTGAGGCGGGTACATAAGCCTGCAGTCCAAGCACTGGATGCAGGCTGCGCTGGGGTTACTGTAAAGCTCTGGCACCAAGAGTCCCTTACACTTCCCAAAGCACTCATGATACACCTTGAAGCTCTTCTCTGTAAGCTCCAGCTCAATTGTGCTAGAGAACTCCTTCTTGCAGTGGGGAGGATAGGTGCCACCATAAAGCAAAGCGTTACAAAGCCTCTCAGCATCAGTTTTAGTGATGAGCCCACAGGAAGGAGCAGAAAAGGGCAGGATGCCCATGACTTTGAGGATTTCCAGCTGGTCAGCAGTGCATCTGGAGCAGTAAATATGTAGCTCATCGCACACCGAATTAATCTGCTGCAGGGAGAAGTCCCTGAGCACCGAGTTCAGGATCTGGGGCAAGCAAAGCCGCTTTTCTCCACCCACCACGAAGCAAGAGATGGTTTCCCCTTCCAGGATGGTCTCGCACCTCTCTGTGGATCTGTCCGAGGGCATGAAGAAGGGACCAGGCATCACCGGAGGAGGCTGGATAGGGGGCAGATGCAGTACAGGTTCTGCGGGGTCTTTGCCATTGTCTTTCTTGTACATCTCCTGTGCCCATCGTGCTGAGAAAGCAGCAGGGCCACCCAGGGAGCTCATAGAGCTCAGATGAAACTGTTCCAAGGTCTTCTGCAGTCCTGGATGAGGCTGGAAGCTGCTTCTACTTACAGTCTCCATTTTTTAGTTTCTATTCCCAAAACAAACAACAAAAAATCCCCAGTTATCCTCCACCCTGGTACAAATCCACTTAAGGGATTTTTTTTTTAATTAAAAAAATTATGAACAAAATAAAACAACCCACCCTTGGTTTTTTTTCTCCTTCCCACTCAGGTTTAACAATCCACTAACGAATAGGAAATAAATCCTTTTGTACGCGTGTCTCTCTCTTCTTTCTTTTTTCTTGCTTCGTTACAATTTCACAACCTCCAAGTCTCCAAGCTGCCCCGATGGAGCACAGAGTCACGCCAAAAAGAGGTCTTCATCCGAGCACTCACCCCCTCAGCCAACCCCCCAGGCAACCCAATCCCGCCTCCCACACCTCCACCACACACACTCACTCACTCACACACACACGCCACCCACAGAAATACAAAAAGTCTCTTGCCACACTCCGAGCACCAGGGGCTCAAATATGTTCTGGCGGCTGCTGCTTCTCTGCAGTAATCACCCTTCTGTCCATATCCACCGAAAGGAAGGCGCGGGGGAGGAAAGTAAAAAGCAGGAGGAGGAAGAAAGCTTGGTCTGTGGAAGGGAACAACGCAGAAGAAAAGGCAGAGGCCCAAATCTCTGGCACTTCCAAAACGTCGCGGGGGCTTCGGACGGGCGATAAGCAGGCTCCCTTCCCCCTCGTGGTCCCTCAGCTTGATCTGGGAGGACTCCTCGTCTCTCGGTTCGCCTTTCTTCTCTTATTTCTCTCGGTCTTCTCGGCGTGCCGTGGGGAGCCGCGGTAACAGAGCGCACATCCTCCCAGCTCTTCTTTCCAGCAGAGACTGAGAGTGCCTGAGAGCTGAGCTAATGCAGCCTGGCTCAGCCTCCCTCCCTCCCTCCCTCCTCCTCCTTCTCCTCCTCCTCCTCCCCCCCTCTGTTTGTTGGTGTCTGCCTCAGTCATTGAATCCCAGCCAAGAATGTGACCAACTCCCCAGGCCGGGCTCTTCCAGGAACAGCGGCCGCCTCCCCCCTCCGCTCTGCGCCGAGCTGCTGCACCGGCAGCGCCGCACAGCACGGCCCGGCCGCGCCGGGAGGGAGGGTAAACCGCTGGGTTCACAGACCGCCGCGCCGCCACGGAGGCGCGGTAGGGCGAGGGCTCTTTCCTCTCGGCTCTTTCTTTCTGGACAACGGTAAAAAGGGAACGAGCGAAAACGCCTTCTGCCTCCCGCCCGCACGCAAAGTGCGGGCACACCGCAAAAAACCTGTCCGTCGCTAAACCTGCTCGCAACGCCTAACTTCGACTTTGAGCACACGCCCGTCTGAAACCGCACGCGTACAAAGACGATTTATGGCCGACGGCAGCGCACCCCGACAGCGCATCCCCGGCTGCTCCATTTACCCCCACGCGTTCCCTGCTCTCGACACACATGGCGCACGCCAGGCTCACGCGTGGAAGAAGCGTGAGGCAGAATCGCGACAGAGGTGTGCGGTGGGCAGCCTAGCTCCCCGAGCCCTCAGCGAGGCGGGGCCAGGGAAGAGAACCCGCGGCCACGACGGGACCGCCGCTCCGGCGGGCGCCGCCGGGGATCTCCGGGGCCGGCGGCCACGCGGCCCCCGCGCCGCACG
>Ga0065711_1012569_pt1 | contig 12275 bp, 7 predicted proteins | sample Hoacrofraction12_FD_59098 | JGI IMG/M metagenome (GOLD analysis project Ga0065711, IMG submission 59098) | Hoatzin crop microbial communities from Cojedes, Venezuela - Epithelial fraction 12 v2 (version 2) | ecosystem: Host-associated > Birds > Digestive system > Esophagus > Crop | place... | reverse complement strand
AAAAAAAAAAAAAAAAAAAAAAAAAAATCACAAATGCACATCAACTTTTCTATCATGTCCCCAAACTCTAAAATTTAGGTCATCGAAAAATAGGGCAATTTTAGAAATATCAATGACTTTCTCCACATCACACCAATTTGAGTGCACAGAGATGAAGGGAGAGGAAACTCAACCCCGAAGAAAACTACTACAGGAAGAGAATGTTCAAAGATGAGCAGAGAAGAGACGGCGAAAGCCGCTTCAGGAAGCAGCAGGAAGCAGCACACCGAGAAGGGAGACGTGTGGGCCGTGAACATTGGGTGAACATTGCGAGAGGAGGACATAAAGACAGACATCGCAAACGACTCAACAGATAATAAAGCTAGAATAAATATTTAAAGGACTGTTTTCTAACAGCAAATGGATTCAAGATCGCACATGCTGTCTCTGTTTGCTTGTTAGCAAGACAAATCCTCTCCAAGGAGCGTGTTGAGAGAGGGCTGGCTGGCTTTATTCACCATGTCGTGCCAATACAGCAAGGTCACTTGGAGGCTGTGTATTTACTGATCTTGTCTACTGTTACTAAACTCTTGCGAACACAGGGAGTTCAAACACATCTAATAAAAATCTAAAATTAGGAAAGAAGTTAGACTTTAATAAAGTAAAGATTATTTCATAAATAAAACGCCATATCTATAAAATCAATTACTGAGGCTGAACACCTAGAACGGCATGAATGGTACCTTATAAAACCCAAACAACTCAGAACTCCTAGTGAAAATGGAAGACTCTCTTAGGAAAATGTCAGGTGAAGAGCGCATCCAGAAATAAACTTAACAAATCATATTTTAATTAGGAAGGAGTGTTTCGAATGAATCAATGAGCAAGGTAGCCTGAGAACAGACAATGCCGCGATCTCAAGAGATGTGAAGTTCTCCCCTCCTCGGTCACCAGGATAAAGTGACAGAAGGAACACGGCATACAGCCCCGAGGAATAGAGGACCCTTATGGATTTATTATTATTTAGCTAACCAGTCGTCAGTGTACTCGGCAGCCTCTTTCCATTCCAGAGAAAGCCAGCATTACAGTAGCCAGGCCAGGTGTGAGGGAACACAAGCAATAACCACTGGAACCTATTCTTTCAATGCAAAATTCTGCTTTGCCCTGTGAAATCAAGACTGACATTAAGCAAGCTACCAAAGTAGAAGACATCCAGGAATGGCAGAAAGCAAATTATTTTATGGAGCAAAGAGACTTCGCCTTGCTCTAATCTTCTGCTGAGATTCCACATTAGGTGAAAAAAGACAAACAGGTCTTTGCTTTAAAATGAGGAAGAAGGATTCCTGGAAATTACCTGATGGCCATGTTGTGAGCTGCCGTTCCCAATGCTCTTCGACCCAGGATACACAAGGCAAAGGAAAGCGTCACCAGAGGCGAATCCTCATCGCTGTCCAGGTGCTACAAGGTTTTAAGAACAGCATGTTAGTCCAGGTGCAAATACCATCTTTAAAAGCACCGCAATGCTATACACCGTAACATTCATAAAATGTGCTCGCAGCTGGACCTACACACAAAACCATTTTTTGCAATTAAACAGAACAAGAAGGAAGATCACTGCCATCAGAGGCTTTCTGCAGAGCGTAAGCCGATTTTACCCACTGGCTAGAAAGAGAATATTTCAATTTCGGGTGACGAGATCCCACGGGAGGGGAGCTTTGGTGGTGGTGGTGGGGGTTTCGTTTGTTTGTTTTTCCAGCTCTGACATTCTAAACCAGAGTAGAATCCTTATTGCTGAGAGACATTGCAACTGGAGGCAGCCAAACTCCTTTCCACGGGACACCGTGCATATGAAACTCCCCTCCCCGATTCCAGAAGAACAATCTATTTGGAAAAATTGAGGGGAACACACCTTTCATGAATAACAATAAGTATGTCTAAATTGTATACCGTTGATGACACTGACTTCACATTTTAACAAGCAGTCAAAACATTTCATTGACATTTACTAGCTCAGGAGAGTTTCTTCACTGAAATTTTTGCAAAGAAAACCTGGCTATCGAGCAGGAGGAAAAACTGAAACAACTCCTCGTGAATGTGACTCTTTAGGAGGATACAGACTTATTGCTGTCCATGCAACGGGCTATTTCTTATAGCTTTCTTTGACTCTAAAACTGAAGCCAGTTGTAACGGAGAATGTAGCTGCTTCCATAAATATACACTGGTTTTCAGGGCTATGTGTACAGCGAAGCTTTTTTTACATCTCACCTCCTATGTGAACTTTACCTCCATATAGTTAGTGAACTACAAAAACAGAGGTAAAAAAAAAATATGTAAAAAAATATATAAATGTGTGTGTGTGCACACCTGTGCAGGCACTCATTTGCCCTTTTAAGTCTAACTTCGAAAAAGTTTCGAGTCCATTTGGCATCCCTAAATCTACTATTCTATTTGAAAGTCTCAGCCACACAACAAGTGAAAAAGCATGGTTTAACAGCGGTGTTCCCTGCACCATGCAATTCTCTGTGCGTGAGAACTTGGGAGCTGACATGGAGACGGGAAAGCGAAGGATGAAATATTCCCAGGAGGAGGAGGTGGTGGGGAAGGCTCAGAAGACAATCCGATGAAAACGGTATTGACGTGATGACACACAGAGGAACTGGTGGAACAGTATCCAGAGTCAGAGACATGAGAAGGAACCAAAGTGGAGAAGAAGCATTAAGCTTCAGCAACGTTACACCAGCTCAGGTCAGTGGTAGCAAATGGGATGTGCACTCAGTGATCCTGAATGAAAAATGCACAGATAACAGTGCCTGGTGGCCGGGAAAGATACGCTTCTCATTTCTTGCCATTATCAGCAATAATCAGAAAATTAAATCGAGGGAATATGCGTGTTTGAAACTGTATTCTCCCTCTGGGCTATTTTGAGTATCCCATGGAAATACAGCAGTGCATTTCTGACAAATGATAGCTGACCATCAGTAATCTCAGTGGCTCGGAGCATGCGAATGCGTCGCCGTAAACCTGCCCTTGACCTTCTAGAGCTGCGAGGTAATTCCACCCGGTTTTGTGGCACGGTTCACTTTTGAATTACGAGCTCTCGGAAACGATCTGTACTAGCAGTGAGTTTGTTATGTACTTCCCTACCACGTGAAGATTGTACCCACAGGCAGGCAATGTTTGGAAAGGGTACACAAACACCACCAACGCTTGGTAAAGGTACCCAAACACTGGCAACGCCGAGTAACCATGAGTAACCATGCATCCTTTAACTCCTATCCCAAGAACTGAAACTACTACAAAAAAAGGAAAAAGCAAGCTTACCTCCACCCTTTTTCTAGCACAGAACTGAATCCAGTCCAGATAAACACTGCAGAAACTAGCTCTTGTTATTCCCTGGAGACACGGAACATAATCCTCGTCTATGTTAATGTTAAACATTGCAAGGTCACGTTCAATGTAATGCCACTTCGCATAAGGCTGCAGTATCTTTTGGATGGATTCGTCTTTTATCCAGTCAAGGATTTTGGGAGAACTTGCTGTAAAGTATATTATACTCTGTTGACAAAACGTGCAAACATTAGTCACTCTATCTCCAATGAAAGCAGATACATTTTACACAGAATAAATCGTACAGGACCACACTGACTACCCATAATGGTACATATTTTTCCTATTTTTTACTGCTTGGCATCACTGCTTCACAAAACTGTTCCAAGTTAGAAAGATGGTCATAATTTATATCTAAATAGCAGACAACAGAAAAAAAAAAGGTAGTATTTTTAATAACCTCCTGCTTTACAGGAGAATTAATACAAACAATAGACTATTATAAGAATACAGAGTTCCAGCATTCAAACATGTTAATTACTGACTATTACTGAGGTTCTAGAGTCTGTCGCCAAGAAGGTGATATCGATAAAAGCTCAGGCGTATTTTGAAAAAACTGTAGTGCCGGTGACATGCTCAAAACAGGCCTCTCCTTCCTCCATGGGCTGCCTGCTTGCTGGGAGACAAAGCCTTCCCAGTCCTTTAACGAACACTTCCACCACCATTTAAGCGCAAAAGGGAGATCGGACCGGTGTGTGCAACACCAGGCTGCAAACCCCTGCCTGAATTGCTCTTTTCTCTCTGCATTTAGTAGCATCGCTGTTTTTGTTCTTTGTCGATGAGGCCAGTAAAGGATAATGGATTATTTCTTATATGTCAGGTTAAGAAGCTGATAACTGATGTGACTGAGGTTGCTTTTCGAGAACTGAAGGAGGAGCAGCGTTCAGCAGGAGCTCTTTTATCAAATGCAGAAATATTAGAAAGCAGCAAGACTCATATCTCATGTCTGTGAGTTTCTAAGTTTAAGTTCTTCTAACTGCTGTGACTGAAGCCATTAAAATAATAATAAATAAAATAAAATAAAATAATAATTTTAAAAAAATAATCTATCCAAACAAATTTATAGCATATCTTCAAAAGAACATGAAACTTCGGGAGAAGTTCCAGTGCTGCAAAGGAAAGTGGCTGGAAAGTCCCATTATAATGTTTTATGATTATAATTTTTGTTTTAATAAAAGATAGTCATTTAGAATTGGATTTCAAAGCAAATGAGGGGCAAGTGAACATAACTGAAGATGATGTAGTTCTACTTTACCCATGCAATGGAAATATTATAAAGCAAATAACTGTTTAAAATGAAAATATGATGGATTAAAAAGCACTACCAGCCCTTCTAAATATCCCAGGTGCCCTCCACAATTTATCTTTTAAATTGTACAAAAATACACCAGCAAGAGGAAAATTAAGCTCCAGAGGAAAAAGAAAAGTCAGACAGATACAGACTGAGGAGAGTCCCCTACTTTCTTGGCATGCGGAGAACAATCCACTCTTTAAAAAAGATTCATGCAGAAACAATAGGAGCTGAAAACACAGCACTCGGCGAATGCGGACTTCTTGAATACTAAAAGACGCTTAAATAAGAATATATTGAGAAGAGACAGAGAAGGCACAAGGGAAAAATATCGCAGTAGTTGGGCAGGAAATGATTTCAAAATATATGCAGAAGGGCTACAGGAGCTGACCCCCTTTATTTGTGGAGAATAAAAATCCTTGTATAAGAAGAAATGTGGGCCTTTCTAGGCTCTCAATGACACTGCGAATGAAACAAATTCATTAGGAATAAGACGCTCAGTGCAACTCGTTGTTTTAAAGACCAATATGGACCATCTGGGAGAGGAGAACTGAAACAAAGCATATGTTTTCTTTGTTGATCTTCAGAATGGAGTTTGCTTTTTTTATTGTTCTCACCTGTGTTTACAAAGAAGCAGATTCAGCTGGGGAAAAAAAAAAATCAGACTTGCAATCAGACACAGAAATAGCAAAAACTTCTGCTACCTAATTAAATTCTGCTCTTAGTAGCTCTCCTAGATATGTTTTGCGCACAAGTACATCCTCAGCTATAGGGCAGTTCAGAAATAATACGGTAAATATTTACAGTATTGTAAGCTACAAAGAATAAACTAAAAGCACTGCGACTGCTCAGCGCAATGGACATGCAGTTGATGCTGAAACTCCAGCCTGAGTCTTTTCTGAGTTTGTGATTTATGTGACCCGAATACCGCATTAGCTAGAGTTCGTCTTACAATTACTTTCCTACGCTGTTAAAAAGGAAGTGTCAGGGCTTTAAAATGTTCACAGTGAAATCGCGCAGGGTCTTTGTAGCTGAAGATTCCCCTGTAAGAAACAGCGGGGGAAGGAATGGATTCTCACCTTTGTTTCTGACACTGTTTATCTGGAGGTAAGTACTAAATAAATAGGATGACAGCTGATCTGATACATAATACAATCTTCTCACCTTCCGAGGCTGTTCTAAGGATTTTACCAAATCTTATCAAAGGTTTAAAGCTAATAACTTGAAGAACAGGAGAATCAAATCTCCGTATAGCTTTCTTTTGGGAAGTGTCATTCTAAAGGCATCTCCTGAAGGGAGCCCAGCCCAGGCTAATATCGAAGCTGCCAACACATTATTATCTTCCATTCATCCTTCCCAAAGAAGGGAAGTAGATCAAGGGACTGACACCCTTCTACGAATGAAGATCTGTAAGTGCACTGTTACAGTACTGGCTCAACTACATCCAGCCACGAGAGATGCGATTTCCACACCTTCAAAGCCGTAGGTTGTGGATATCACGAAATCTGTGCGCAGAGGCGATGGAGCCACGGCAGACCTCAGCAGCGCGGAGATCCTTCACCCCACCTCCCTTTCAGTCCAAGCAGGACCAGTTAACCACACCTCCATCATACGGCACAGAAGCTGGTTTAAGCGATCCTACCTACACCAGCTGCTTCTCGGGTATGGCCAGAACAAGGAGCCCTGAACAACCTCCGAGTTCAGTTCTACTTCCTACGTGATGAACCTCACACCTCCCACAAGTCCTCTACACATTAGTTGGCTTCAAGGCACTAAAAAAGTTCCCATTTATGAAGAACAATTCTTTACCGCTTTAAACTAATGCGGTGCTGATTTGATTGCAGCTTAGGCTGGGATTTTTTTCAATGGTATCATTTGCCATCATACACCAGCTTGCATCAGTTTATGTTCAGGTTATTCAGGTTACCGTTTAAACTAAAGCGAAGGAATTGTAGCAACATATTCATTTCACTTTAAAGAAGTGGCATTTTTTTAGTTTAGATACATTGCTTAAAAGCAATTTCGTTTNTAGCCACAAAACCTACTTCTAAAATGAAAAAATCACNCTCACATGCAGTTTTGCATTTAATTAGTTAATTAANCAAAGCANGGTGGTTACCAGGCCCCATTGCCTGTAAAATTATTTATGAAATCCCAGTCTGCATTTTATAGAGTAACCGACTACAGGATCACAGCAGCTTTCTGAGGCAATGATCTTGTTTTTACTGCATTGGCTCACTTGCATAAAATGGCAATTAATTTATTTACAGCAGGTCTCTCTCTAAGGTTGACAGGATTTTAATAGTTGCAGCGACATAAACAGGAAGGAGATGTCAGGGATGGCTGGGAGCTTTAGTGACTGCCTCCGTCGCAGTACCAGTGGCAGAGGAGGCAACACTTGGCTCTTGTTGCTTCAGCAGAAGACAAGAAAGCTCAGCCATTTCTTCATTCGCTGGACTGGAAAGGGCTTGGCAGAGGAGGAAGACATCTAGCTAGACTATAAGGTTCAATTATTTTGACAAATTAATATCTGTGTGGTCATTGTGATCTTAATAACAGTGCAAATATAGATGTGATGTAAATGAACTGCTGTTTAATCAGTCGAACAAAACAACTTCAAATGTGTTGTGGTATGTATCTACAACGGCAGGTGAGAAGGGGGCTGGCATTACTAAGAAAGGTCTATTTGAGAAACAGCTCTTCAGAGATTTCCCAAGAACTTTATGCTTGTTGATCTTTTTTTCTGCCAGAAAAAACAGTGGAAAGGCCAAGTCAAGAAGCAATAACAAACTGTCGGTGAAGCTTTGCTTTATAAGAATGGTTGCTCTGACTTTAGCTCTAGAGGACGTTAACTTGCCTCTCGACTTCTGCTGAAGCGTGCCAGCAATCCCCTGTGGTAACTGTAGGTGGTCAGAATCAACACTAGCAAAGGGAGATACGAGTTAATTATCCCTAAATAATACCAAGTCAGTCTGGCTGCCGGTAGTACAAACGAATAAATATAAAGCCAAAAGCTTCAAACACTGTTTCTAATACCCAGCCATCATCCATTCTTTTTGACAAACCTGCCTAGGAACATAGTGCACTTCACCAGAGCGTTTACCTTTATGTAGTATCTGATCAGTATTCTCCGCAGATCGAACACTTGCAGCATTGTCGCGGCGTTGTTATCAATGATGCTGTATCCCTCCAGGATGTACTGGGTCCGCGTTATTTCCCAGGTCAGCCACCGGAGGTTGAAGGCTGCATTACACGACAACAAGTGAGGCAAGTGCCCGGGCTTACAGCAGCAGCAGCCCTCGTTGTCTTCATCTCCTTCGGTGATAGCTTCCACTTCTCTCTGCTGGCAATACGTCCCTTGGCAGTGAGAAAAAGAGAGTACGGTGCCAGTTATTGGGGGAGGAGGAAACAAAGGACTCCCAAGCTGAAAAAGTATGATTGAAGGCTCTGTGCACTTGGCAAAAATCTAATAATCTAATACCAATTAGCCGTGCCAACTGATCCATGCGCAGTAGCAAAGAGCCGTACGTTATTTATTTACTATCACCTATAAAAGCCAAAAGGGCCCGATCTAACGTTCTAGGCATTCGGTTCTGAGCTGAGCCGAACTACAGATCACAGCTTCTGCCTTCATAAAAACTCACCAGGAAGCAACACTAAAGAGTCTCGCTCTGTCAGGCACATTAAGCAAATTGATCCAAGTCTCAGCCTGCTTCTTCAAACAACATACAGGATGCAAACAAAGATTTTTACAGTGTGTTAGAGCACTTATAAATCAGAGTTCTAGCAAAGTATCTCGGAAAGCAGGTTCCAAAAATAACATCCAACGGGTTGTTCTCCCTCCCACCGGAGTGTAAGCTACTCCAGATCAAACATCTCTAATGAACAGCACTAGTGGCAATACATCAGGAGGACAGAACAGCTTTCTAATTAGCCTAGCACACAAGCTTTAGATCAAAATAGAGTAAATCTTTCTGAAAAAGAGATGTTAACTCAAAAAGATGTCATGAGGCAGATGCAGGAACAGTAACATATCTTCTCTGCAGACGTTGCATTTCTGGCCTGTGCTGTGCACACCAGGAGGTCAAGCTGAGACCTTCGAGATTTGGAATCTATGAAAACGTGGTTTCTATGCTGCGTAGGGCACTACAAATCAAAACCAAGGTGGACACCCCTGTGCTCCCCCCACTGTTCTCAAAATGTATGAATTACGTGCTCCTGGTGCATGGATCTTTTTCAAATTTACTCTCTGTGGGCTGTTGCTGAACTTACTCTCCATGGAATTAGTACATAAACCATCTTCCAAGGCCATCTCCTGGGATGCAAGTTACATGTATGTCTCGCACAGGCCTCCCGCCAGTGGTTCAACATCACCCCACGAGAGAGCTGGCTCCGTCAGCTTCCAAACGGTCTCAACAGGAGAAGAAGGTGCCACTGCGCTGCAGTTCAACAGCTACGAACCCCCCCTGCCAGGACCAACAGACCTGCTCCGTTGTGTCATTGCAAATGGGAGAAGAGTTTGGCTATGTTCATCATCTGAAAGTTGGACTGGGAAAGAATACAGGGTCAGCTGCGATCCCCCGTTGTGTGCCAGCACCCCGAAAGAGAGCCTGGAGCACGGCAGCATCCCAAAGGCCTTTCTGTGGAGCATCGTGACAGCCACTGTGCCCTCAACCAACTATCCCCGTCCCTTCACACCTGTCTGGTCAAAAACCTGAGGACCTAGAGATTATATCGATAGAAGTGGCACCAAGAATATGCCTCTCTCCACGCTAAGAAAAGCCTTTCAAAATACAACAAAATATGTTGAAGTGTTGGTTATCACCTTCTCTTTTTTGTCTGTACCCCTTCTCAAATGTATCCAGCAAGGAAAAACATACAAGAAAAAAGAAGAAAAGAAAGATCTGAAGGGAATGTGTGAGAAAAAACAGGATTGTAGCCCTAAGAGATGGGGGGAAAAAGATCCAGTATATTCCAGTGTTCTCCATTCAGCTTCCTACAAGTGAAAACTTACCCTCTATACCCAGGTATTGTTCACACACTGACATGTAATCCTTCTTGGACTGTGGGGGTTATACAATATGACAAATTATTAAATGTCTTCAAGTAATGCAAATATAAACACCTTTCCTTTCAAGACTGCCACAAAGTACAAACCGTGACCTATGAAGCTGACATTTCCAGTTGGACTGGACATGAATTGGGCTGCTTCTGCTTCATATTTCACAGATTTCTACACGAATCAACATTTACTGCTCGACAGCAAAAAAGCAGCAACCGCTCTGGGTCAGTGGATGCTTTTCTGAAGTCAAGTCAGAAGACTCAAAGTACTCAAAGTGAGGTAGGGAAAGGCATATTCCTTTGTACATAGCTCAAAAAGAGTAGAGTAACTACACCATGCTGGTGCTGTTACTATTGCTGTTATGTTTATTGAAAGTTAAAAGGTCTCTCAGTATTAAACTGAATTCAAGAAGAGATACATCTTCATCCCAGGTGCTAAATTAAGTATTGCCAAATATTTATAAGCAATGAAAAACACAAGCCTAATAACTGCCACCGATCCCCTTACAGCTAAGGGAATTAAAGATGGCTTTCCTCAGTCGATGTAACTCTATTATTAAATATTTTATTTTTCCTTTTGGCATGGAAATACCACATTTCATTCCACCTATGGAGTGCTGTCTATATTTCTATGTGCTCTCTGTATTATCTCTATTAATAAATACCAAATATCATTCCTGGAGATTCTGTAATTACTAGTTTTCTTAAGCCACGTATTTTGTAAAATCTGGGGCCTAAAGAGGCTGGCAAGGCAAGTAACAGGTTAATTCAAGAGACCCTCAGTGTTTGAGAGAAGCTGTCATCACATGCATAACAAATGGGAGAAGAAGATGCCAGAACAATTATTTGCATTCTCAGCTAATTCAACAGGTAAAAGTCTCTCCCAGTCACCTTTGCTAGGTAATTTTAATCAACTGAAGTTAAAATTATACTACAGTGGATGCAATCAATGCTGAGCTTGGGGAGCGAGAGACATTCTAACCAGGACTGTGTTATTACAGACCCTCTGGGAACCAACCAAAGGAGCTCATGGGGTCATTTTGCAGATGTATTCCAAGGAATGAAATCAGGGCTGTGCTCTTCAACATCTGGCAAACATGCACGTGCTTAACAACAGCTGTGTGATGGACCTGGGTACTATGATGTTGGGGATTTGGTGTCTTGACCGCCTGCAGAGCCTCTGGGGTATCCTCGTTAAGTTTAAAGGTGGAATCTGAGCCACGGCCAGCCCTCTGACAAAACACCAAATCCCTATTCCTATCATCATGCTGCTGATTAGTATTTCCAAACAACACCTAGCAAAAGGACTCAAGTCTGCACAGAAAAAATGCAGGCTTGAAGCTCAAGTACGTGTTGGTTCCCCCTCAACTGAAATCAGTTCTAGAAAGACTGCCAGTAATTTTCTCTCATCTTTAATTGAGCCTTACTTTAATCCATAATGCACTGGCTGGACTTCAATGCCACAAGTTTGCACGTTACTGAGAAATTTCATTTTACCAGTGCCTACATCAAATCCTTTTTGGTTCATTACTCTAGACACTGGTACTGCAAAGACTAAGAGCACGTGCTCAGCTTTATGCATTGAGCCAAAAGGGACAAGTCACAGTAAATGAAGTTAAGGGTTTCTGTGCATCTTTTACAGAAGGGTGACCCTAAACTTTCCTGTATATGTTATAAGCTGATGATTAAAATGTCAATTTTTATATTGCTTCTCAAAAAATTATCAAGTTCAAGCAACTCCGCGAGAATTATTCATAAAACCAAAGAGCAAGGAGCAGAACGTGCACTTCAGTTCTGCAATATAATTAAGTGTAGTACCATTAAATATTAAAATACAGGAAAATGTTTTCACTGGTAATTAGTCATTTTGAAATCTGAGGGAAAACATTTTTTTTTTTTTTTTTACATCTCTGCAGTAGAAAGAAAATAAGCTCTCCCACTTCACTCAAGCTTAGTCATTGACTGTGACCCTTGCTAGTACAGATGAGACCAATTCATTTGTAAGATATCTAACACTGGGTGGTTGCCAAAAATCCATCAATGCAAAAACGTGTGCCAGCTGAACAAAGCAAGGTCAACCTATGCGAGCTCAGGAGAAAACCAGGTGAGAGCCTGGAGCTCTTTCTACTTCCCTGATGCATCAGGATTTGCCTTGTGCTCTGCCAGAGTGATCTGACCCAAATGGAAATAAGAAAATTGAAACTGAAGACTGTAATCTCACCTCAAGAGGATACATAAAATACACCTAAACTAATGAACACCCACCCTTCTAGAATTTAAGGCAGGAATCAAAGTGTGCTTTTGAATTTAATTTTGAAAACTCAGTGAGTGAAAAGAAAAGCATTTTTCAGTTCTGAAGGGCCAGAAAGAAAATCCTGTAACACAACCACATACTTCTAGAAGCAGTTTTAATTTCCCTAAAACACTCCAGTTTAACAACACAGAATCACAGAATCACTGAATGGTAGGGGTTGGAAGGGACCTCTGTGGGTCATCTAGTCCAACCCTCCTGCCGAAGCAGGGTCACCTACAGCAGGCTGCACAGGACCTTGTCCAG
>Ga0065711_1009600_pt1 | contig 12275 bp, 6 predicted proteins | sample Hoacrofraction12_FD_59098 | JGI IMG/M metagenome (GOLD analysis project Ga0065711, IMG submission 59098) | Hoatzin crop microbial communities from Cojedes, Venezuela - Epithelial fraction 12 v2 (version 2) | ecosystem: Host-associated > Birds > Digestive system > Esophagus > Crop | place... | reverse complement strand
CCCCCCGTTCGGCACACGGCTCCCCTGCGCCAGCGTGCCGCCTTGCCGGGGTCTGTGCAGTTGGCTGGGAGCAGACCCAAAGCAGCGAGCTTTAAACAAATCTGAACCTGAACGTGCCTCCCTGGGCTGTGTTTCAGCCCGGTGTAGGTGCCGCTTAAGGCCTGGCTTGTATCTAGCCAAGCTGTTTTCAGGTGCTGTGGGAGGCCGTATTGAAGTGCCGATGTATTCTCCGCTCTCTCCCCCGTGCCTGGGACTGCAGTCTGAAGGGGTTTGTTCAGAGGAAGGTTTCTGGAATAGGAAGTGTGCAGGCGAAGTGGCTCTTCTGCCCAAATCACTTCAAGTATTGCTGCTGCAGGTGGAGCGGTTGCAGTAGCCAACAGACACGAATGCAGAAATTGGAGTATTTTTTCATGGAACCGCACACGCTTGGAGCCCTTTACAGCAAGAGAATAGGTCAGTGGGAGCGAGGGAAATTAAAGGTGTCACATACAGTCCCACTGAAATAATTTCTGGCAGCTTTAGCAAGCTAGAACAAGTACGGGTCATTTTTTGGATAGCAGAATGTTACCATGAATGTGCTGACAATTTGTGGGGTTTAAGCGTAGCATTTGTATTTTAATTCTGTCAAGGGTGTACTGGCTCTTCCTTTGAGCAGTGCTGTTGGACGTGGCTCGATTACTTTGAAGACATGGGATACCAGTTTGTTGGTTCGTGTATAATGTTTGCTTTTGTGCTTAAGTACTAAGAAGTCCTTTAATACAATTGCTCTTTCATTTTCATAAGTATCTTCTATTACTCATTAAATTTTAATTAAGACTCGAGTGTCTTTGCATATATTTTTAATAAAATTGACTGATGCAGTCAGATTGTCTGGCTAAAAAAAGTACTCTGATTTTTCCAGCGTGCACGTAATCAGATGGTTTTAAAGTGTAGCAGAAATGTAGGCCGTTTCAGTGATGCCAACATTTAACTGCCTGCTGTGCACCGTACATTGCCCTCCCCCTCGGTTCGTGTTGTGTTACCCTCGTTGGACATCGCAGGGCTGAAGAATTGGTTACGGTGGTTTAATGAAGAGGGTGCTGAAACGTGAATTTAGGAGATTTAGGTGGTACAAATTCAGTTACATGGGTATGCAGGGATGGAGTGAGTCTTTCGTCTGCGTAATTTTCAGGGGAAACTGGTAGTCTGTAGTTACCTTAGAGAGATTGTTTACAGCCCGCTGGTAATCTCAGTCTAACCTGGTCAGGATCTGGGGCCTTTTCCACAGAAGAGGCAAAGGAACATCCCTGCGAATCCTGCCTTTCAGAGCACGGGGATCGCTCACGGCTCACTTTTGACTTCGTGACGACTGCAGTTGCCATGTCTGCGAATCTTTCGTAGTGTTGCAGTCAGCTGACTGATTTTGACTGAATCTGGCAGAAGACGAGTTTTCTGTGAGTTTATGGAGAATTGGTGGTTAGAATCACCAGTCAGACCTCAAAACCTTAATTCCTTCAGGCACAGCAAGGAGAGCTCAGCCTCCCATCCCCAGCAGTGAAGTTGCATATGATCACCTATTTCTACCTTGCTAATTAGCATATGTGTAGTGATTTAGGGGGGAGCAGGGCAGTGGTTTGGAGTTTTTCCTTTTAAAATAAATCACGGTGTGTATCCTGTTAATGAGTTGTGATGTGTATTGACTCCATAGTGGTTATCTATTCACCTGTGGGAAAACGGGGTTCACGCACTTTGGCAGTCGGTGATTTCCATGAGGTGGTAATTTAAATGGGTGTCCTAGGTTCTCGTTTGGGTTGGGAAGGTTTGTTTTGTTACATAACGTGAGAATTTTGCATAGTGCTTAATCTTCAGCCTTGTATTAAACTCGATTCAAAATCAAAATATGTTTTTCATAGAAAATGCAAACAAACCATCTTGTGGTTCCAGATATGAAGAAAAATAAGAACTTCATGTGATCTCCACAAAAGGCACTATCAGAAAGAGAAGTAGCAAGTTTTCTGTGTGGGCTGTGCTGATTTCCATTTATTTTAAATTTGTGTCTGGGACAAACATCATGATTTGGGACATGCACTAATCTCAGCCTCTGTTGAAATTCTCGCTGGTTAAGAAAAGCAAGGTCACCAAAGAGTGCAAATAAATGTACTGTGTGAGAGTTGGCGTAACAGTTGTCATACACTCAATATTTAATGGAGAAAATTAAATTTTGATTTAAGCACTCCTGTTCCTTTTTTGCTCTTTGTTACTTCTCATCTCCTTCCTCGTTTCTCATGCGTTTGCCCGTCCGCTTTCCAGCCCTCCCAACTGTTAGCGTTCTTAGGGCTGAAGAATACTGGAGGGAATACGGAGTCTGTGTAGGACAGCCATTTTGAGCTACGTGCTCATGAGCTATTGTTTTCCTCCAGAGAGATCTCCGAATATATTACACAGGTCCAGTACTAAATTTGCAACTGCATTTTGTCTCTTTTCTATACTATTTTCTGTGGTTTCTGGAAGAAAAGGCAATCTAAATTCAGGAAGCAATAAAAATACCGTTATATGCTAATGGCAAGAAATTAGTTATTTTGGCTTTGTTTGCATGAACCAATAGCTGCAGCCTGTACTCTGCTGTTTCTTAGCGAAATGACTGTATGTACAGGCTACATCTACTGTGACACTAATAGTAATGCCTGTTGTGCACCATTTGTCTGCTTTTCCTCCCACTTATTTTGTTCCTGATCCATATATTGTGCTTTAAATGAAGGTCTTATATTTTTTTTTAAGATGTGGGGACAGCAAGGTGGAATTGTGAATTTTAAACACTAGATAGGAAAAGCTGTGCTTGTGAGAAGCGCTTCCTTCCTGGACTCATTCACTGCCTTTTGTATTTGCATGTTAAAAGAATCACATTAACAACTAATCTGAAGAAAAAGTGCAAGTAGCGGGTGAGACCGGGGTAGATTTCTGGTAGGGTGTTTTTAAATGTTTGATGGGTTGTTCGACCTGCCCACTAGTGCAGCTGATCGCAGGCTTTTGCCCTCTTTATTTACTCTCTGTGCCATTTCAGCTGTTTCTTCTGAAGTTTCTTGCAGTATTCAAACTGTACATTAACGGGCACTGTGGAGTCATCCTCCTCTGCCGTTCGGCGGCGTACTGGGAATGCTTTGTTTTCTCAGCTGAGCTCTGCTGAAAATGGGTTGGCAGCAGAAACGTGGACAGGAGGAGTGCTAACACGCGGCGTCCTGAGCAGACAAAGGTGTTTCTTGTCCTCAGACCCTCTAACGCCTACCGATCTCTGCTTCAGTCGGGTATCTCCAGGCTGGGAGCGTAGTCGGCCAAAGCAGGAGTAGGGTGGTGCCCCAGGATGCCTTCCTTACTTGTGCAGGTCCAGACTGGTGCTTCTGCCTTCCTCCAGAGCTGGGACTCGGTGCCTGCCCTCTCCTCCCTCCCATTCGTCACCGTCCCTGCCAGGGATTCACTCTGCCTGCAAGAGGGAGGCTACAGCTTAGCTTGGGGGTAGCAGGGGCTTCAATAAACGCTCAGCCTGTGAGGAAGGAGGAAGAACGTCTCATTCTTATGTAAATTATTTTTCCCAGGAGATGCGGGCAGTGCTTGGCTGTCACTGTGGATGGAGAAAATGCAAAGGCTGAACCGGGCTATGGCATTTTTTAAGTATTTCTGTGAAAAGCTATTGCACCCGCTTTACATTGCCTTTTGATCTGTGGTCTCCCCAACAAACCACCCAATTGTACTGTTCAGCCCAATTGTCCACTCGGTTGCGGTCTTACACCTTCAGGACCCACTCGCTGTGGTGCTTCAGTACTCCCTGCGGATGAGAACTGCAGCGTTGTCCATCCCCATCCCTTGCTGACACCACGGAGGCCAAACCACTGCTGCCTGCAGGGCTGCGCTGGGCTCAGCACCTGGGGATGGATGTCTGGGTCAGAAGGATGGGTCCTCCTGGGCATCCTCTCCTCCACAGCGCTGGTGAGGCAGAACAGCAGGCGTGAGGTGGGAAATTTTCATCGTGCTAGGCTGTAGGAACCCTATGGTCATAAAACCACCACTTGTTCTTCGTATTAGTTCCATCAGTGTTTCCAAGAGATGGCTGAGGAGTGGTTTTGGCAAGATGACACTGATAGCTTTCCCTTCCATCTACAGTTTTTTGGGTTTTGTAGCAGTGTTTTTTTCATAACCAGGGTTGCCGGTTCCCAAGGAGCACGGCCTCACAGGCTAGTGCATCTCAAGTCTTCAACTTTGGGAAACAAGCAGAATGTTTCATGCCTCCTTGGGGTATTACTTTCTGTGCTGAGACGACGGTGACCGTTCATGTTTGATATCTGAGAGCGTCTACTGTTTCTGTTTAGACACCCGAACAAAGATGTAGATGACCGAGAGGTGTTTTCCCCTTCTGGCTGGGGATCAGATCTCTCAGTAGCAGGTAAAGTCTGCACGTGTTTATTCGCAGGGGCGAACAGAAGGCAGGGAATGTTACATTTCTCCTGCTGCCACTTCATTTGGAAGGGCTCTTTACGCAGATGGTGGAGGGCGCTGCACAAAGTCATCTCAATGACATCCCCGTGCCCGAATTAAACTGACCCTCTGCTGTCACACTGGGCCTGGGGACAGCGGTGGCATGCTCAGCGGAGAGCTGGAGGGAATGAAGGCCACGGGTGGGCTCTCCGTGGGCAGGCTGCCTGCATCCGTGGCAGCGGGGACCAAGCGGCGTCCGTGCTGGTAGAGGCGGGTGCGTGAAGGGATTGCTTGCTGCTCTGGGAGGCTGATGCCGCCGTTGTGACACATGCGATGCCACGCGTGTTGCCGTCATGGTGGTGTGTACAAATCACGGGCACTGGTTGTGTGGCGTGAAATGGACCTTCAGCAGGAGACGGAAGGGTGGTGGGTTTGTTGCTGTGGTTTTAAATGTTTGCCACAGGAAGGTCTGGTTAGTAGTCTGGATCAGCCCTTCTAAATTTTCTCCGTTGAAAAAAAAAAAATAAATAAAATCAGATTTGAAGAACAAAGCTGTTGCAAAACCAATCACTGGAAATAAAAGGATGTGAAAAGAAGGAATTTTTAACACCGTCAAAGTATTCTTCAAAAATGTGTTGTTTATTCATATGCTAACTAAGCTGGCTTGCTGGGGGATAGTCCTTATTTCCCTGTGTTGCTCTCTCTCCAGAAACGAGGCGATCATCTCCTCCAGCCAAATTTCTGCTGCAGTCTTGTAACATTAGCGAGCAATTAACAATAAGTATAATTCATAATTACAGGGTATTTACTGTCCAAAAAGCTTAGCAAGAGAACTTTCACATTAGAATAAGAACGTACTAGAGTGCATTATGCATATATACATAATGAGAATATATGGCATTTTCAGAAACTAGTGACTAAAATGAAGTTCCACGGTTGGCTTTTAAGGAGATGCAAATGGCCTGACTATCAAAGGTATTTAGCACTAACTCACCAGGAAATTAAAGCAAAACCAAGAACAATCTACTAGGACTTGGACTTTGTTGATAAAAATAGCTTGTAAACACTAACAGCATTTACATACTAAAGAATCTCTGGCTATTCATTAAATAAAAATAACAGTGCTTCCCTGTTTTTTTTCTTAAGACCAGGACGTTTCTCTGAGGAGATGGATACGTCTTCCCAAAAATACCCAGTCAAAAAGCGAGTGAAAATTCATCCCAACACAGTGACCGTGAAATATACTTCTCATTATCCCCAGCCAGGAGAAGAGGGATATGAGGAAGTTAATGAAGATACTGGAGTATTTATGGAGGATGATCCTAAGAAAAGACTACTGAATGATGGGAAGAAGAGAGAAAGGACTTTTTTTGGTACGATAGACACCAAACTTCAGCCAGCACAACTGCCAAAACCCAATGAGATCGGGCAATCCCAGCATTTTCCTGAAGGAAATATACTGCAGTCGAGGAAAACGTGGGTAGTGCTTTTTGGGTCTGCCGTGGCTCATGGATGCGTGGCTCTAATTACAAGATTAATTTCTGATCGTTCCAAAGTGCCATCCCTCGAGTTAATTTTCATCCGTTCAGTCTTACAGGTGCTGTCCATTACTGTTGTGTGTTATTACCATGAGCCCCCCTTTGGCCCCAAAGGCTACAGGCTCCGGCTCTTCCTCTATGGGGTCTGCAATGTTATCTCTATTACCTGTGCTTACACCTCCTTCTCTATAGTTCCCCCCAGCAATGGGACCATTATGTGGAGGGCTACCACTACAGTGTTCAGTGCCATTTTGGCTTTTTTACTCATAGATGAAGGCATGGCTTACATAGACATAATTACTGTAGTTGGCAGCGTGTTTGGCGTTTGTCTGGTCATGTTCCCCAACATTGCTAAGGAGGAAAACTCTTTGCTGAGCACCTGGAAGGAAGCTTTTGGCTACACCATGACGGTTATGGCAGGTCTGACCACTGCTCTCTCCATGATAGTCTACAGGTCAATCAAAGATAACATCAGCATGTGGACGGCACTATTCACCTTTAGTTGGACGGGAACAGTGTGGGGAGCGTCTACCATGTTCTTACTTCAAGAGCCAATCGTCCCACTGGATGGAGAAACCTGGAGCTATCTCCTTGCCATCTGCCTGTGCTCCACAGCAGCCTTCCTGGGGGTCTACTACGCCCTGAGCAAGTTCCACCCCGCTGTGGTCAGCACCGTACAGCACCTAGAGATAGTCATCGCCATGGTCCTGCAGCTTGTCGTGTTGCGCATCTTCCCAGGTGCTTATGATCTTGTCGGGGGAGCGGTTATTTTGGTTAGTGTTTTTTTCCTTGCCTGTTATAAACTGTCCTGGAAGAATTTAGGAAGACAAGATTATCAGGAGATTGTGGATTCTTCCATTAAATGAACTGCGGTTTTGCTGTCTAATTCTGGCGATGTGACCACGTGAAAGCAACATATTTCAACTCTGTGGTGTTCTAGCGTAGTGGCCAGGTCCTCTCACTACTGTTTAAATTCACAGCTGATGTAGCAGTGTTGGCATTCGCAGACCTCTGTGACAGGTGAATTTGTTCTAGTGCGTACAACCGCTGACGTTTTGTCACACAAGAAAAGGCTGTTTGTCTCCAGCACGTAGGGTGCGTGAGCGGCAGCAGGGGCTGGCCCAAGGAGTGCAGGCCCAGTCACAGGCATGTTCTTCCTCACCTTCCCTGGGTGAGGCAATGCAGAGACAGAGGGGTTCGCTACTGACTCTCTTTTCTGTGCAGTGTGGTAGTAGGAAAATTAACAGTAAAACCATTAAAATGGCCACCCAGAGCGTTCATATCCCCTGTAACACTTCTTATGCTTTGGCTGTAACATTCTAAATGAAGTCATGCTAATATTTCTGTGGTTAAAACTTGCATTTCCTGCGTGTATAAAGAATTACAAGTTGGTAAAGCTTTTTGTCCTCTGTGGTTAAATTTTTGTCTGAATCGGTGCAGAAAGCCCAGAGCTCCAGTGGGGGGAAAGAGAGCCCCTAAAACTGGATCTCCAGTTGCACCACAGCTGTGAGAGGTCCCCAAGAACTGCAAGGTCCACGATAGATAAAAGATCTACCCCTGAAGCAGAGCAGTATTCTTTCTGTGGAACCACTTTTTTGAAGAGGTTTCGACTATTATGCAAGGGAGGGGAAAAAAGGAAAAAGAAAAGATTGCATCTGAGATTGGGGTGTGAGCAGCGGCATTAACACTGAACAGCTTGACGCACGTCCAGTGACTACGTCGGCATGCTTGGGTCCTAACACTGCAGTCAGAAATCAGATTTACAAAACGCCCCAGGGTTTTGTGGTTCCAAATAGTATTCCTGGCCATGCTAATTTATGGCTAGTAAAGAGAAAGACTATCTAAGAATCTGTGTCCATGGGCTCCATGCCAGCCACCACCAGCAGTCACCTCCCCGCTCCAGCGGACTGTGCCCCCCTTCTGGGATGCAAGCATTTTCTGAGGGAAAAGGCATCGCTCAGATAACCCCAACCAGTCCAGCTTCCCCCATGGAAGACACCATGGAATATACATTTTACTTTGGAAAAAGCCACAGCAGCATCAATCGCTTTTATTCCTATGAATACCCAGGGAGAACAGGTTCCCCGACATCAGCCAGCCCCGCCGGCAGCGCTCCTAATCCGTGTGACACTTGTAGCCTCGTCTGTCAGCGATGAGATTGACCGCCTGGGCCACGCAGGGAAGACACATTTCCTCGGGTGTTGGCACGCAGTTAGGGCTGCCCCAACAACTCTGGTTCCATTAGGAGCACGTGGAGCCAGCATCAGGAGCTCTGCCCGCTGTAGGAAGGACAGGGGGAAGGGGAGCAGGTCACGCCATGCAGTGCTGGGAGAGCCGTGCCCGACACCTTCCCAGCCAAAGAACCCTTTGGCAGGGGCAGAGCAGTTCCTAGCCCAGCATCATGCTGTGCTTCAATCAACTCATTTCCCTCTGAGGCAGATGGTCTTCCCTCCTCTGAGCGATAAGACAACGGGAAAGCTTCCTTTGTGGAAAGCAACCAGGGCAAAGGGCTCCATCTCCTACGGCTTTCATGCCTGTTACGCTCTGGAGGGAGTTGAGCGTGGAGACTGCCGTGCTGACCTGCACACACACAGGCACCCAGCTGGGTAGGTGCTGGCGAGCAAGGAGCACTTACCAGCAAGGCTCCCTGAACGCCTGCACCGCGCGACAGGGACGACAGCGTCCTGAGCGAGCTCTCGATAAGCTGCCCCAACCCCAAAGCAGCAAAGCCCCCTGCTCAGCACGGCTCCCTGCTGCCTCCAGCACCTGCGCTGCGTCTCTGCTCAAGCAGCACGTGCCGCAGAGCCATGCCAGCCCCGCCGGGACCCCTGGGAGCGCACGCTGACATACAGCGAAGCAGACCTACAAGCACATCGCTGCCAAAACAGGTGATCCCACCTCCTCCACCTGCCACCGCCAGCCACCACTTCCCCAGCGTCTGATCCACAACCACAAACTGCAGCCCGGATCAGTTTGACTTCAGGATCAGGCGCAAAACTAATCCTGCCAAAGCCTGAGCCCAAACTGACGCAGGCAGCCAGCACCCAGGGGCCAAGCAGGGCACAGTCCCGTCCTGAGAACCTGGGTGACAGCCAGGGAGCGATTCCCGGGGTCTACAGGGCTTGGTCTGGGTCCAGCTGCGCCACAGCCTGCAGGAGGTCCTGCACAACCAGGTCCACATCGGCCCGAGTGGTCTCTCGCCCCACGCTCAGCCGCAAGGCATTCTGCGCCACGTCGTAAGGGATCCCGCAGCTGAGCAGAATTGAGGAGGGCCTGAAACACAGATGTGGGGGTGAGCGGGTTTCACTCGAAGACAAAGCAAGCGCATGCATCGCCAGAAAGCTTCACCAAGCTGCAAGAGGGAGAACATCTGCAGATGCCTCCAGGCAAACCCACTCACTTTCCACAGGGACCTGCTACCACTGGGCTTGTGGCCCTGTGGTGGATCTGGCTCTTCCTCTCCAAGGAAGAACCTCTCCTGTGTCCCCATGGGTTGGCAGCTCTGCCATGTCTACAGGGCATTGCTCTAGACCAGGCTGAAAGCACCTGCTGTCCCCACACCCCCGCCAAAAGGAGCCCACTGGAGATCCAAACTGGGCTTGAGCAGGTGAGCCAGGGGCACACAGACAAGGCAGACTCTCTTCTGGCAGAGCCAGGCATTGAAGAGAACTTCCAAGCTCAGCTGGATCACCAAAGCCAGGAGGTACAAAGTCCTTCCAAGTGGCAGTCAAGCGTTCTAGCTGTGTCTCCTGCAACAACCCCCTCCGCGGCCCTTCAGCCCCTCTGGAAAGCTCTGCACCCTCTTTGCTCCAGGGAACGCTGCCCACAGCCACCCACAGTCCCGTTCCCTGTCCCGTTTCCCTCCCTCCCACCCGCTCTCCTCTACGAAGACGCCTTGGGCCTGGCAAAGCCGGTTGCTTACCGGTCCCCTTTCTCAGAGTGGCAGGCAGCCCCAACGCTGGCGAGAAGCGTCTTGCAGCGAGACAGCACCCTTCGCCCTGCAGCACACACGAGCACAGGTCTCCCAGCGCCCAGGCTCTCTCCGAGGGCCGCTGCCTGCCTCACCTCCCTGCCCAAGCCCCGGCCGAGCGCCCGCCAGTCTCCAGCCACAGGGAGCTGTGCGGGGCAGGTGCGTGGCTCCCTGGGCACCATCACAGGACACTGGTGGGGTAAGAGCTACCTTGAAGGCCTGGGCCCAGGATGGAGAAGTTAGAGGTGTTGCAGAGGCGCTTGGAGCCCGTGAAGTGGCTGTTGAAGTGGATCCTTTGCTTCCCAAAGGAGGCCTGGAGAAATCGGAAGGCTGTGAACCACTCTGCGTTTGCGAGCAGCTCTGTTCTGATGGGGCGGTGGCAGGGCCGGAGGGACGTGCCCACCCTGGCTCCAGGACCCGCACTCTGCAGGGCTGAGGCTCCAGGAGGGGGCAAGACAAACAGGAACCAGGTCTTCTCACCTCCAGCCTGGCCTCCAGGTAATCCCGAACATCCCGCATATGAGCCTCGTAGGCCTCCCAGTTCTTGCTCACCAACTGTGCAGCCTGAGGAGGGACAACCCAGTCAGGCTCCGTTCACAGCCCCCAGCACGTGAGTCCGGCCTGGGAACAGCCTCTGCAACTGCCAGGTCCCCTGCGTCCACCAACAGCCCCTCAGTGCCCTGCGCCACGCGAGCTGCCCGACTGCCTGCTGCCAGGGCTGCAAAGCCTGCAGCACGTGCTCCGAAGCACGTCCTTTGACCGGCACCGGAAACCCCCGTCTCCTTTCCCTGAAGATCGCCTGCCCCTCTGCACCCCAAGTTTGTCACTTCTAATGACCAGGGAGTGCAGGTGGCCATCTCCATGCTGGCTCCGCCAAGCAGAGTCCCCAGGGCACAGCTCACCCATGACCATTGCGGGTGACTCACCTGGCCGAGGCCGGCGATCATTGGGGTGTTCTCAGTGCTGGAACGGAAAAGGGAACATGGAATCACCATTTCTCTGGACCAGAGACCCAACCTCAGGGCACAGACATTGCCCACACAGGACCCCGCGCTGCTGGCAGGGGGTCCTGGACCCCTCTCTGTGGTGGTTGGGAAAGGGGCACTTCCACCCTGCGGTTCCTCCCGCAGCAAAGCCTGCAGTGCCCACGCACGGATCCATCTCCCCACGCCGGGCTGCCCGCCCCAGGCAGCAGCCAAGCGCGGTTTGGCCGCCAGCCCGAGGCCCCGCTCTCCAGGCCACCAACCAGCCCCCTTACCCCGGCCGGAAACTCCTCTCCTGTCCCCCTCCGAAGAGCATGGGGTGCAGCGGGGTGGTGGTCCTGGGACCACGCACGTACAGCGCGCCGATCCGCGGGCCGTAGAACTGCGGGGACAAACAGCCGCGGTGACCCTGGGGACGCACTGCCAGGCGCCCCTCTCCTGTACTCCTGCCCAAATCCGAGTGCCCTCCGGCGCTGACCTCTGCCCGCCCCACATCCACAGGCAGCTCCAGAGCTGTCCCCTGCCCAGCAGGTCTCTCTGACTCGCAGGAGCCCTGTCACCCAGCCTCCAGAGCATTGCCCGGCAGGAAAACTTGGGCCACCAAGGAGCTGCCAGGCTCGGGGGGGCACCCACAGTCTCCCCAGCACCCCAGCACAGACGTCCGAGAGGGCAAACAGTGGCTGGGCCACGCGAACGGGGCCACACCTTGTGTCCCACGATGGTGAGGTAGTCCACTCCCAGCTCCTGCACGTCCACGCGCCCCTTGCCAATCATCTGTGCCGCGTCCGTGTGCACCAGGATCCTGGGCAGCCCCTCCGCCGCTCTCCGCTGATTGAGCGCACGGACGCGCTGGCTTAGCTCCGCGACCGGCTGGCGGGAGGGAAGAAGGTCTGCGTCCCGGGGGCCGTCTGCTCCCCCTTATCGAGCGTCTTTTCGCCAGGATGCCCCCACCCCGTCCCACTTGCTGCCCACAGACTCACCATGATGACCCCAGTCTCGTTATTGGCCAACATGATGGAAACCAGGCAGGTGGTCGGCCGGATGGCAGCGAGGACGTCGTCTACCTCAGCCCGCCCGCTCCGTGGGGACACAGCCACAAAGGTGGCTTCTGCAAGCCAAGAAACCGAGTCCGGGAAGCTCGACGGTGCCCAGGGCTGCCTGCACCCCGCCGAGCGGGCAGGAGAGCTGCGCAGGCAGAGAGCGCGGGGGGTCGTGGGGCACAAGCGCTGGGTGCCGCTGGGGCACCGTGCCCAGCTTGAGGGAACAGGGGCACTGTCTGGGGAGTCGCTGCCCTCCCAGGGAGGGGGAACAGGGGCCATCACGGAGCACGCGTGTCTC
>Ga0065711_1047536_pt1 | contig 12276 bp, 5 predicted proteins | sample Hoacrofraction12_FD_59098 | JGI IMG/M metagenome (GOLD analysis project Ga0065711, IMG submission 59098) | Hoatzin crop microbial communities from Cojedes, Venezuela - Epithelial fraction 12 v2 (version 2) | ecosystem: Host-associated > Birds > Digestive system > Esophagus > Crop | place... | reverse complement strand
TGGAGTCCTGCATCCAGCTCTGGAGCCCTCAGCACAGGAAGGACATGGAGCTGTTGGAGTGGGTCCAGAGGAGTGCCACACAGATGGTCAGAAGGATGGAACACCTCTCCTATGAGGACAGGCTGAGAGATTTGGGGTTGTTCGACTTGGAGAAGAGAAGGCTGTGGGGAGACCTTATTTCAGCGTTTCAGTACTTAAAGAGAGCTTGAAAGAAAGATGGAGACAACCTTCTTAGTAGGGCCTGTTGTGATAGGACAAGGGGTAACGGTTTTAAACTACAGGAGGGTAGATTTCTACTGGATATAAGAAGGATATATTTTACAAGAAACATGGTGAAGCACCAGCACAGCTTTTCAAGAGAGGTGGTAGATATTCCATCCCTGGAAATACTGCAGGTCAAGTGGGACGGGGCTCTAAGCAACCTGATTTAGTTGAAGATTTCCCTGCTCACTGCAGTGGTGTTGGTCTAGATGACCTTTAAAGGTCATTTCCAACCCAAACTAGTCCATGATTCTATGATATTAATCAACCCACAAAATTTTGACATTTAGTTCAATAACATTTCTATTAAAATGATTTTTAGATCTTGAAGTTATGATTATTGATAAATAAAATATTACATCTTAATTTTCCTTTTAGACTGATCGTTTCTGAATTGCTGGTATCTCTATTGCCCACTTATCAACAAGACCAGAGTCTGGTTATTAATGTGAATGCTGCAGTGATGGATAGAGGACAGTAACTAAACATACATTTCTGCTCAATTATTATGTATAAAGAGGTACTTTCCTCAGATTCGCAAGGTTTCCATATATAGACTCAGTACACATTTTGTGTATTCTTTCTTTCAGCAGGATGAGGATATGTGGAGATCTCTTTTCTCTCAAATGTTTTCTCTCATTCTGTATTATAGCTGTTTTAAGAAGAATTGATGTGAAATATAGAGATCTCTAGTATATTGCCCCTAAGGAGTTTGTGATACTTGAAAATAGATAGAACATTTAAGATTCGTTGGGAAGTATGACTCTCCTATTTGCTAGTACAATGTTTCCACAGGTCAGAATGAAGTATGCTACTGGAAAAACTGACTGCTAGAGAGTAGAACTAGGATGGTGCCCAGGGTCTCTCTTGGTGGCAGAATTACCAGGGCAACAGGTATAGCACTCATCCCTTCTGTAGTGAGAGGAGAAAGCAGACGAGATTTCTGGTTCCAGAACATACAAGTTATTGCAGTGCATAGTAACAAACATGAGTCATAAAGCCTCTGCAGTGACATATTCTTTATTCCCATTTCCTTATATCCATTTTCCTTAGCAGGTATACTGACTTTGTTTTTTAAATATTTGCATTGTGCATTCCTGATACAATCGTGAAAATAACTGGATTTCATAGAACTCAAATAGGAGTTTATAGTAATTATATGAAAGCAAGTGGCTTTTAATAAAATGTTGGTGCTGGTTCTTCAGCTATATCTATTTTGAAACATGTTAAGGAATTATTGTTTCATATTAAGCAGCACAATGTTTTCTTGGGGAAGAGAGTATGGGAAGGGATCAATGCATTTTCATATTCAAACCAAACACTGAAATTGATACTTTCTGTGTGTTTATAGATTTCATGTGTATAGACTTCAGAAGATAAGAAAACACAGTAACAGACTGAGAAATATATATGCAAAAAATGCTTGATATGTATAATAAGAGATAATGAGCTCATGTTGCTTCAGATGTGTCTGTTTATGCTGCACATTTGTGCTGACTGAAGTATAAAAACTAATCTCTAGATAGCTCATTGTCTTCCCCAAGGCTAGAAACTGCTAAGTTTTTACTAAAAGAAACATGCCACCTAGGTAATAATTTAAATATATGGACACAAGATTTCTGTCTTCTATGAGGTGATATCAAAGTCAAACCCATCGTTTTGGCAGTACATTATGTATGGTAGCTACAGATCTCAGTTCTTTTGGAATTAGCAAGTTTATGAGGAGGTAATGTTCCATTATTCTCTACTGAATTTTTTGAAATTCATCCTATCTTTAGAAAGGGCGACTTTCAAATTCACAAATATATGAAAATATATTAGTAGGTATGTTTTGAATTAAGCTGTTCTGAAATCAATCAAGGTGATAGCAACAGCAGAACAAAACACAAACCCAATTCAGATTTTGAAATCTTGATTTAAACTATTAAATTTTCCACTCAACATAACTCCTCAAAGTAAATTAATTTTTCCTTCTCTGTTTCAGGTTGTCTTTTTCTTTTTTGTTTTATATTTCAGAAGCTGAAAAAAGAATCAGATTTAATTGTAAAGATTTTGTTGTATCTACGAAGTACCCTTGAAAACATATACTAACATAAAACTGCAAGGTTTTTTAACATGTGGTGAAGAACGATCTGATAGTTTGATATGAAAAGAGGTAACATGAAAATGAAAACAGAGGATATGTTTTAAGGAGAGAGTGTAATCAAAATTCAAAATTAACACACCCAAAGAGTGACTGTAGTCTGTAAACAGAAATTGTGGGGTTTGATTCACGTAATTGAATACAGCTTCACTGACTTAAGTCAGTTTTTAGTGTCACTTGGCTATCTATCCATGGGTATGTTATTCACCTATATATGTTGCAGTGAATCCACTTTTTTATTGATATTATATAGCAAGCTTCCACTGCCTTTGTCATCTTCATGATCATATCCTCATAATTGTTTTGTTTTTTTTTTCCCAGTGCCCACAGATGCTAAAAAGCCTAACATATTACTATTATTTCATTCATATTGTCCTTGGGTGAGATCCAATTATTTTTGGACTATTATTGAAAAAGAATGATGAAATAGATGTGGAGTTTTCCTATGTGTTAATTAAAAGTACAGGAATTTTGCTAAGCTATGTGTGTCACGTTCTGTTGTAATATAGTTTTATTTTCAACATATTATAAAAATCAGACTGAAAAGAGCATTCAACTAAATCTTTTATTTGTGCTTTGCTTAGTGTTTTTCCCACTGGACAATAGCTAACATTTTTACTTCTTATGAAATAATGTTCAATTAATTTTTATTAGATTTCATGCTTGTTTACTCAATTCAAACAGATTATTTCCTCCTAAAAAGATGCTGTGACTACTGGAAACAATTTATATATGGACCATGTACAGTATGTTTTTTTTGTTCAGCTTGGAGAGGCTTTTGTTGCAGCCTTTTAATATTTAAGGAGAGCTTAAAATAAAGATGGAGAAAGACTTTTAATCAGGGTTTTTAGAGACAGGAGAAGGGGCAGCAGTTTTACAAAGAAAGAGGGTAGGTTTAGGAAAAATTTTTTACAGTTGGGGGTGGTGAGACACTGGAACAGGTTGCTCAGAGATGTTGTGGATACCTCATCATTAGAAATGTTCAAAGTCAAATTGGATGCTACTGAAGGGGGGTTGGACTAGGTGATCTTTAAAGATCCCTTCCAACCCAAATCATTCTATGATTCTGTGATTCTAAGATTGCAGTCTCACTTTCTTACCTTCTTCAGCTGTGTAGTTTCATTAGATTATTTCAAAAGATTGGTTCATGAGTTAAATAAACCAGCTGTTTTTATGTGTAAGAAATTATGTGACTGGCTTAGAATGAGTAATATACATGCATGTATTCTATTCTTTTCAAAGGGAAGGACCCGACATTTCCTGTTGTTGAACTTCACGAGATTTCTGTTGGCCCATTTCTCCAGTCTGTTCAGGTCCATCTAAAAGGCAACACACTCACCTGGTGTATCCACACTGAGTTTTGTAGTTCCTGCAAACTTGCTGAGGGTGTGCTTTGTCCTGTCACCCAGGTCATTAATGAAGACGTCAAACAATGCTGGACATAGTATTGGTCCCTAGGACTTAACACTAGTGATCGGCATCTAGCTGGACTTAATGCTGCTGTTCACAGCCATCTGAGCCTAGCAGTTCTGACAACTTTCAACCATCTACTTCACTGTCCATTTTTCTATTGCTAAATCTTTTATGGGTGCCAACAGGATGAAACTTCCTCATATTGATCTCCTAGCATGAGCTATTTAGCACTGGTTAGGGATAACAGTGAAGCTGTTGTTAGAAGCTGGTTTGGGCTTATTGGGAGTATAGTTCAGTTAAAGATCACTTGCCTGATAAAAATAGAAATGCAGTGGAAGCAAGATTTGTATTGATCAGAAACATTTAAATTATGTTTTGTTTTTATTGCTTTGCAAAAATGTTTTCCTGAAGACAAATTTTTTTTCTGTTCTTTAACTAGCAGTTGTTTAAGGTTATCTGATGAAGATTTTCTATAGATATGAATTTATAGTGTGTTTTCTGACTTCTTTTTTGGATGATAGAAAAAAGCTAAGCCAAGAAAAAGTGTGTAAGAGTAACTGCATCTGATTTTAAAATACTTGTGCATCAGCTTGTTTATGTGGCTCTCTGCACAATTAAAAAGCCCCAGGAAATCCATTTTAAATAAAACAAACTAAATTACAGGGCCATATTTGAGATTAATCCTCTTTGTTGCAGAAACACTTAGTAGGGATACACACATGAAATCTGTATAGTCTGCGTGCAATAGTAATTGTGATCTTTGTTAAGACTATGAAAACAGAAAGCTATGAAATCTAGTTTGCATTTATGTTCCATAGATCAGGACGAAGTATAATGAGCTATGAAAATGTCTCAAAGTTTGCATCAGTTTACAAGCCAAGTCAGAATAAGCTGACTTTCACTGCTGTTGGCAAAACAAGTTGAAAATTCATACAGAAGAAATTCTACACTTGTCTATTATGGTGAATTAGATTTCAGTCTCACAGAAATTTATTTACCTATTTAATTTTATTAGTAATTTAAAATGAATATCATTATAATGCCTGAGTGTTTGACACTAATTTAAAAAGATTTCTTTAAATGTAGATTATTTTATTCAAAAGTTGTCTATATATGTAAAAGTGTATTCATGCACACACAAACACATGCACAGTGTTCTGGTACACTCTGTGAATATGTCTGGTCCTCACCAAAACTTCAGACTCAAAAGACTAAGTTATTTGTCAAAGATTTCCAAGGATGGCAAAATAAGAACTAGTAGACAGTAAAGTTTTATCTCAGTGGAAGTTCATGTAGACTGCATGTTTTAAAAAGTCCAATCTATAAATCTGAACATTATTCACATTTTTATTCAATACCAACCCATAACTTTCCTCCAGCTCTCTTAGAAGTTTCCAGGACATCAAGCAGAAGGAATGATGGAACAGAATCTGACATAAAACTTCAGAAGAGAGCTCATGGAGAAAAAAATCATGGACTCCATTACACACTGGAACATTTCAAAAAACAAAATAAAATAACAAAAAGGAAAACAGGTCAGCATGTCTCTAGTGCCTCTCAGCTCACAGACTAATGTTAGTAGTCCGTAACATCGAAGACAGTTGAGAAGTCTTATCTTGTATGCTTAGTTTATCATTAACAAGAAGAAATCCATCAGAGCTGCCATTAAATAATAATACATAGGTCTGATAACAGATTGGATAGCACCCTAAATCACTTGAGGGCTCTGGGTGCTCCCAGAGTGGTTTATTACAAACTGCTTCGTATATCTCTGTACTCCCAAAAGGACTAATTGAACATTGCAAATAGTCCATAAAAATAACTCCTTCAGAAGATGAGACTACGTTATAAGAATATGAGAGCAACTGGACCAGATGACAATCGGACTAAACACGTATATTAGAAAAAGTACTAGTGCAGTAGCATGATTTATACCCTTATGGTCAAAATAGAGTGGTCTTGTTAATATTCCCTATCTGTAGCAGATCCCAGCCCATGTTATTGTCTGAACTGTAATTTGATATCATCTGAGAAATTAACATGGAATTCAAAATCACATGGAGCAAGTTAACAATTAAACAGTGACGATGACTATGGGCCCTTGCTTGGATCATGCCAGGTTTTGGCTTACTTTACTGATATACCTAAAATCCTTCCAGCTCCCTATGGCCAGGAGAAGATGTCCTGGGGAAGAGAAAACGAGCTGAAGTATTATCACAGTAACTTATTTGATGATTAGAGGCTCTGTGGCTTTCCCAGCTTTGATGGTCTCTTCATGTTTGATAGCATCTTACAATTTTCTTCTGTAAGTTTGTTCAAACTTTTTTTCAGCTGGTGCTGTCTTTCAGCATCCACAGTTTCCACAGCAAGCCTAACTCCAGACTGTAGCAATAACTCCCATCTCTTGTCTGCTCTGAACTGGTGATCAGCCTGTATAATTTGGTACATGCTACTTCTAGTTCTGGAGAAGTGAGTTTCTCTGTTCATCTTTCCCCATGGCACTGTAGCAGCTGGCATGAGCTGGACCTGCTTTCAAAAACAGGGGAGTAGCTTAAGGGTAAATGATGTTTCGATACCTGACAGAGCATGAGAGAAACTTTGTGAGGGGCAGACTGTAAATGCCCATAATTGTGACAGCCTGTTTTAGAAGTTACAGATATCTGAATGAGCTGATCAGAAACAGATATTCTCTATTCTGCCCTGGGTCTGTAGTCACTCAGGGAGAGATCTGGAAGAGGCTCAGAGATCCTGTAGAGAAGACAGAAAGGACCTTACAGCCTGGTCCCAGGACCACACTTGGCACCCCTGCAGGACAGAGGAGTCATGTCTCTCCTGAACACTAAATATTCCTGTCACTAAGTGTTTTGATAACTGAGCATTTGTCGCATTCACGCTGCCAATTTAGTCCAAAACTGTGACAAGCACTCATGATTTCATGATCTCTTTTATATTCCTCTTCAGTCATCTGTTTTCCATGCTGAAGTGTCCTAGTATGTTGCTGTTCCTCATATGAAACCATTCTGTCTCTTAGACTATCCTTCCTGACCTTCTTTCTGTCTCTTCTGTCTCTACCCTTTTGTGAGATAGACTCATGAGAGCATCATGGATTTACACAATAGTTTACATTATTTTATTAAAAATTATACTTTCTTTTTTTTAAAAAATATACCTTAATATTGTGTCAATAATTCACAAAATTATCTATTACAGTCCTACAATGAGCTTATTTCCAATGAGCTCAGAGATCAAGACTGTGTAAGTAAGATTGAGATTGGTTTTTTGAACATGTTTGCTGTACATATATTTATGCATCTATTTATTTAAGTTCTTTGTGACATCTCTACCCAAACAGCTTAATATCTTGGGTGAACTTCGTGACTATTGACTCCACTCCTTTTTCCATCAATATGCAGAGGAAAGCTCTGTTATTCTACTACACAGAGTTTATACTTCTGTACTGTTCTCTGCATTCACATATTACAGGATTTAATTCAAATACTTTGAAAAATGTCATTTGTGATTTTCTGAATATTTAAGTAAGATATTTAAAACACACATAGTGTTTTATCAGCATAAAGTCTACTGTACAGTCAAACTAATTTTGAAATTTTAGTTCATTCAAGTTCAACTATTTCATGCCAAAAAAATAATTTGGTATTTTCTCTCACAGTTTTGTCTTATCTGTTTATCTTGATGTCTGGTTATGACAATGTAGCCAGGGATCAAGAAAATGTGACTTCTGTAATGAACAGCAAACTTTTTTTTTTCCATTTGGTATTGCAATAGATCTAAGAAAGATATACAGAAGATTATTTTTGTTTAAATTTAGTTTATATTATGTAGGTTAACTCCAGGCTTCGTTTGTTTTGTTTTGTTTTGATTTTAAGTGAATTTTCTCACTTATCGCTAGCTGGCCTATATAGGTCACACTTACACCGTCTATAATCTCCTTTTAGCCTGTAACCTTTTAGTGTTAGTATAGAGTTCTTGAAGATTTCTAATTATTACTGAAAATTCCTGAGTGTAGGTAATCGGTAAGCCAAGCAAGATTTGCAAAATTTAAAACTATAGTCATATACACTGTATCTCATACCTTGTTTTCTTACCCATAGCTGAATTTGTTTCCTCTTGAATATTGTCAATGGGCACTAACAGCATTTTCAGTTACAAGATATAGCTCTGATTTTAGATATTTTTTCCTTCTTAAAAGAGTTGTAGCATTTAATTATTATTTAAACCAATTATCTCTAAAGGGTTAAAAAAATGTGTACTGAATAACTATTTAAAATGCCACAAATAAACTCACAACTGCAAAATCTGGATATGCATTAACATTCTAGGTTCCATTCTGGAAATCTTGCTTCAAATACCAAAATGCAGAATCATGAGTGCATGTTATCAAACCTTACGATATACACTGTTGAGTTGGATGGTTATAGTTTTGTGGCTTCTGTCACTGGCACAAGTGTAGGTATTCAGCTCCCCAGTGTAAACTAGAAAACAATCATCTTCACATGATGAACAGTCACTATGGTTTGATGCTCTGCATAATGAATGTCACTAATATGGTAGAACATAGTCAAGGTCATGCTTAAAAACAGATTGATGAGGCAGTAATGTAAGCAAAAGACACTCTTCTGCCTAAGCAGGAAAATTCATTAATATATGGAGCAACCAAAACAGTAGAGGCAGATAAGATTTAGTAATCTAATTACCACAGATTTGGAAAGAATTAGAAATGAACAAACTTTGAATTACCCTATTATTCGGAATTTCCTGCTTGTGGCTGGAGTGTAGCTTGACAATGTAATTTAATCGATGGTGACTTCATTTATATTAATATTCATATAATAAAGAAAGATTTTGAAAAATCATCCTTTATGGCTTAAGTTGAAGTTTGTATCACTACATCTCATAGATGTTTATCAAAATCTCCCCTATTAATTCCACAGATGATTCCTGTTCATAGTTGCTGTTTAAACTAGAAAACTTCCATGTTTCAAACAACTTATACTAATTATTGAGTTTATAACACATCCTTTTTCAAATGCATTGTATCGGTGTTACTAAAAATATGGCCTTCGCTTTACATGACCGATAGGAATATATGGTGTTTTAAGAATAAAACTGGAGCTAATGTCCCTACTCAGAGAAGCTTATTATCTAAATTAGATGGACAACATAATGAGAAATGTCAGCAGATCATGGAGGGAATGAAGAAGCGAAATGGAAGGAAGCAAACTGAAAGGGGAAAGTGCCCTTGGGAATGCTATTTATGAAAAGCGAAGTAGTTCTTATTTTTCTTCTTCATTTTACGTTTGTTTTTTTTTTTCAGTTTATTTTGTTATTGTTGTTTCAGTCTTTGTAAACATGTAAACATGTAAAATTAAGAGAAAAATGTCTGATGCCATCACTGGAATGCTCCCCCCATTAATCTAACTGATTAGAATGACTTACTGTAAATATTTAGAATAATGGAAGTAAAGCTTCATCATTCCCAGAAACAGTAAATGTTACACAGATTTGGACTTCAAAAGAATGCACTATGGCATGAGAAGAAGGTAGCAAAAATGCTGTCCTTCAGTGGAGAAGTATACATTCAGGTATATGTACACACCGTGAGATGTTGTCAGATGTCAAGATGAACTGCTTCAATGATTTTCACCTCATCTTGCTTTTGAAGATGGTTGACTAACTTTTTTAAGTGAGGATAATGAAACAATAAGCCGATCAGTGGATACTTATTGGAAACAGAGATATGTATCACAAGGAAGAAGGCACAAAATATGCCTTTTCTTGAAACAATAATAGAAAACTCTAATTACATCAATTTAACGAGAATGAAAAAATAAACTTTATAGCTATAACTGACAACACATCTCACCAGAAGAAGACAACATTTCACTTCTTCTGTTGTTTCTGTACCATTTTTACATTTATTGTCATACAGCCCTGTCTTTATTTTACTTTTCCCTTCGTATTCTTTTAGATAACTGTAGAACTCTAGCTTACAAGAATAGGTCCATGGAAGTCAACACAGATGTACGCACCATTTACACAATTTATGCTTTCTTGTTTGAACGTTTAATATCAATTAATTGCTTACTTTCTTGTGGTAGTGTCTGTTATACTCAAAATCCTGTTGTGGGCAAAAGGGAAAGCACAAATACAGTCTACTCAATACGGAAAAAAATAATCAACCATCATTAAAACTATTACACAAAAACTTCCTAGTGTTTTCTTTTTTTCTTGGGATTTATGCCTCTTCCAGAGTCCCACTGAAGGTGGACTGAGGTTAACAATGACAGGCTTCCCCAAGAAGTCTATGAAGAGAGTGGGTCATGACAAGTCATCATTGTCAAGAGGACTTTGCCCAGAGGAGTATGATGCTGTTTGACTGTTGGTTTTCATCCTTCATCTTGGAACCCGCTTATTTTTCCAAGTTTTCTTAAAACAATCTGCTCCTCTTTTAATTGGTTTCCAATTTTCCAGATTTTCTGTTCTTTGATCACTGTAAAGAAGGTATTACATGATTCATAAGGTTGTAGACCTGTAGTGACCAATGACTGATTATTGTGGATTTTATTTGCTGTCTGGGACTTCAAATATTGTCCTTTGTCAACATTCATTTATACCACGTTCTACAGTCAATGTTCATTCTACAGAAAATAATTGCTTGATTTTGCTATCTATTAACAGCAGGTTCCTTATTGCACAACTGCACAAAGTTAAACAAAATACAAAAACAATTTAAGAAGCAGTTACCTGACCACTAGTCTATTGCTATCACAGGTGAAAAAAAGTAAAAATGGCTCAGGCCAAGACAAGTCTAGACAAATCCTAGACTCTGTACTGTCAAGTCCATGCAAAGCCTGTAGCTTTTTTCTAGTGTTAGCACAATTGTGTTTGCAGGGATAAATGTTCAGTTATGCTTACCCTAGTCATTTGAATGTTGTCCCCCAGTAAACTGAGAGATCGAAGCTGTATGTTACCAGTATTACAAAGGAGATGAGAAAAGTAATTTGCCAGCCTGTCAGGAACAGGAGACTAACTGATCTTACATTTAAGTTGTAGTCTTAATTTGACACAATGACTAATAGTAGTTATTTCTAAGCAACATCAGTAAGAGCAACAGGAATAAGAAGAGGAGCAAACAAGAATGAAAACTTAAACTAACAGTGATATTATAGTGTCAAAAAACTTATTGACTATTATTGATCTGTATACAAGTTTGGCAAAAGAAAACCTCAACTTCACAGCAATTCATGCTTACTGATATAATTTTTCATTAGCAACACAATCTGCTTTGTACACCTTTCTTGGAGTTCAAATTCTGGGCGATATAGATGGCTAAATCAGGTTTTCCTGGCACTACTCTGTCAACATCTTGACCTACCTTTTGTGTTTTTTCTAACAGAGGCAGAAAGGACCTTTCATTTTTTGCTAAGGAAATTGCCTGTGTTTATATGTATCACTTCTGCTTCAGGACTTTTATAATTACTGCTTGAACTAAATTCATTTGGAAAACAGTATTTCAGATCATTAGAGTTTGTTTTCAAATTCAAATGCTGTGTTGCTTTGCCCCGGTTTGGTTCTGTACTGGTTTACAAGTTTCTTAAAATAAAGTTCCTCAACAGATAGAAATATACTGTATGCATTTCTGAAGAATTTTTACATTGCATATCTCCAGTAATTTGCATAGGACATTATTAAAACAAATGAGTCCCACTGAGGTAGGTAGTACACATAAGCAAAGTGAAAGGTGATTGTGGTCAACGAAAGTTTACAGTATGAATGGGTAAAACATGATAAATGAAATGCTGAAAACTAAAAAAAACCCACAAATTGTTCAGTTCTATGAGAATACTCAATGGTTGAGGGCATCTAGATTTCCTGACCAGAAAAACTCCAGAGATGGAGTCTGGCATTTCCAGAACTATTTTAATTTCCACCATGTTTGAAGCTGGCACTTAAAAATTGGTTGATTGGGTTTTGTTTGAGAATTCAGTATCAATTTTGAATAATATTTTGTAGGATGTGTGACATCAGTACTCATTTTATCTTCCTTATGTGTGAATCTTTAAAATGTTATAATAAACAAAGAGGCAAACAAACCACTTCAGGAAGAAATTAATTTCATTTTTCAGATACTGTGCCATTTGGTTTATCACTCCACAAAATAAGACATTTCTTCCTTTCCAGTATGAAAAGCTTTTCTTTTTCCATTCTATTAGATCTCTTGTCAATATCGATTCTATCCTTTTCTGTATTGTATCAATAAACTTTTTTTCTGAGTCACATTTTTCATTTTCTCTACAAAATCTATGAAAAAATATTCAAGCTTTAAGCAAAGTTTTTTCAATATTCTTCTTCCAGTGTGTTGTGGTATGCTCAGTTGAGTTCACTCAGTATAGCATATCTCTGTGTCACGGATGTATCTAAATGGGGGGGGGGGGAAA
>Ga0065711_1047535_pt1 | contig 12276 bp, 9 predicted proteins | sample Hoacrofraction12_FD_59098 | JGI IMG/M metagenome (GOLD analysis project Ga0065711, IMG submission 59098) | Hoatzin crop microbial communities from Cojedes, Venezuela - Epithelial fraction 12 v2 (version 2) | ecosystem: Host-associated > Birds > Digestive system > Esophagus > Crop | place... | reverse complement strand
TTTTGATGTGACAGTTTTGGAAAGGAAGAAGGAAAGCAGCTGTGCTGAGTTCCTGGTGAACACCTTGAGATCTCATTTCCAGAAGCATCTTCCCTGGACCAGAAGCAGAGCTGCCCATCAGCATGGTGATGATGCTCTTCCCTGTAGGAAGACAGGCTCTGTGGTGGCCCTGCTTCATGTGAGGGGAGGAAGAAGAGCAGATTTGGGGGGAAACTCTCACAGAGTGCCATAAATCTCAGTGTGGGGACTGTTTGGAGGCAAAGAGAAATAAGTTCATGCTCCTCCTCCATTTCCAGGAGAGATACTTCCCACTAACCTGCCTCTGCTAAGAGGAGAGAGCTATCCCTGCTACCTGGGAACACCGGTCTCACCCAGCTCTGGGGCAAGCCAGAACTAACTCCCAGCATGCCCAGAGAGGTGTTCCTACCACCCACCCTCCTCCATCAGCAGTTTTTTCAAGGGAAAGGGAGCCAGGAAGAACATCAATCTGGGCACTGCTGAGAAGGGGCCATGGGGTCTTCCCTGTCCCAGCTGCATCCTGCTCCCTAAAAATTAAAATTTTTAGCACCAACTCAGACACCCAAGGGTGTCACTGAAATGTTGCTTTCTTGGAAGTGAAGGTACTATGCATGGTACGGATGGCAATCGCATCCCACGGCTGCAAACTTTGGGCAGTAAATGATGCCTTAGGGACTCAGTGACCTGTCTTGTCTTCTCCAGCCATTACTTTTCCTTCTAGTCTGTCCAGCTGCAAGATGAAAGCTGAAATGTAGCTAAGGGAAGACATGGAATATACTGCCAGACTGAAAGTTCCTCCTGTCTCCCACAAAGCTTGACCATCTGGTTTTTTTAAATGTCCCTCAAATGCATGCATTTTGGGGGTGAAAAAGAGCCTGGGCTGCCTCATTTCAGGGTTTTGGGGAAATAAAAAAGCCAAGGAAAGGGAAAAGTTGGCTTTAGAAGGCAAATGAGTGTCTTGGGTTGGGAAATTGAGACTGGTTTCAGGAGTGTGGCATAGAATTTTAAATAGCACAGTGGACACAGGCAAAACCAAAAGAAAATAGCAACATACTGGAGCTCTAGGAACAGTTAGCTAGAACGCTGGGCAAATATTTGTTTAACAAGGAGAGAGAAACCCGTAAAAGCAAGGGACCATTTATTCAGCCAGAAAACAAAATTGCTAGGGTTTGTACTCTTTTTTGATTTTTTTTTTCTATAAGAAAGTGCAACTAAAAGAAGGCCTGAAAAGTTGTTTTTTCAGGGCCACGGACAGAAGTATAATACTATATGAGCTTTTTCCTTTCATGTGAAAGGCTCTTGTTTCCCAGAACTCAAATACATGAGTTTCCCTGAGCTCAGGATATGGGTTGAAGAATATAGACTTGGATTACCACAAGCCCATGAAACCAGGAGTAGTTCTCAACACTTGATCAACAGACATTCATGTGCCAGTCTGCATCGAGACAGTATTTTGTTCAGCAATGTCATCTTAAGAAGTTTTTTTTAAATCTGTCTTATTTTTCCTCCCCCAGGGAGGGTCTACATCCTTTGCCCAACTGTGACTCTCAATGGTTTATGAAAAGGCAATGCAAGTAGCTGAATTTTTGGTGCATCATATGTCCATTTTTCCTTCTGATCTGGCCATGAATCAGCTGAACCACTACAGCCATGGTTCATATCCCATGTTTTTGTAACTGCTATAGGTGTGTTCTCTGGTTGTAAGGAAAAGGTAAGGACAACAAGCTGAATAAATGGGATCCTGGCTTTGATACCATGCTGTCGTGGCTCCTCTGATAGCTGGAAGGCTTTGGGTATCAACAGGGCTTCTCTGCTATGAGACTCAGCAGACACAGGCATGCTTTGACACCACCCAAAAGGCTTATTCTCCATTCAGATGAAGTGGCTTTCTGATGGATGGTAGGGTTATGGAGCCTTGGAATAACAGTGCTGCTGTCTCCAGATGAGTACCAAAACCAGAAGAAGAGCAAATTCCCCTGTCAGCACTGCTCTCCAGGAGTGGACAAACTTCTTTACTGCTAAAGTGCCTTCCTCACCCCTGCCCCGACGTGTCTTTTAAATTCATGTGCATTTAATGTTTCTTTAAGTAGCTGCTGAGTCCTAAAAAAATCTTTTCCCTTTGCCACTCTCCTTGCAAGCAGTCATATTGAGTTTCAAGCCTGGAGAATGTAGGTGTTTTCAAAATATCCATTCTGGCTGGCAGTGTCATAAATGACACAGGTGGAGACAGTCTTTGCTCTAAGAAGAATGCAGGAGCATTCTGTGTCTCCTATGGCTCTTATTCCCTTCCAGCATGATGCTGAGCCATGAAACGACTCAGTGAGAGAAGTGATAGGAGTCCCATTGTTTGTGACTTTGAAAAACTGAACCAAGGAAAGAGATAAGAGACCAAAGAGAAAGAAGGACGCAATCTTACAGCTTTCTTCAGCAGCTAAGTGACCTGATAGGTTTGTTTCATCTCAATGGCTTGAATTTCTCACACAACCAATCTGACAGGTCTTCTCAGACTAAAGGGATGACCATTGGTTCCTCCTCACTTCTTCTAGTCCCACAATTTTAGTATCCCTCCAAGGGGAAAGGAGGCACAACAAACCTAACCATTGCTTCCTCACACTGTCAGGAGTCCTCTATGGGAACTGATCTCCCGCCCAGCACAAATGACTGATCCTACAGCTGAAAACTTGAGCAGTTGTTCTGAGGGGGTGTTTAACTGCTGAACTACTGGCTACTTAGGTGCCAGCAGGGAAAGACTAAAATACTTCTAAAGAAAATCATAGCTCTGGGAGGTCCGGATGTCTTCTTGCACACTTTCTCTCACTCTCTGCTAGCTTTCAACCTCCCCAATCTTTGCTGCTTGATACTTCTATAGCTGAGATTCTGCATTCACTCCCTTTTCAGAGCACAGAGAGCTGGTGAAGCTGTTTAAGTTCTATGTGGTCGGTGAGATAAGATTTCTCCCCCCTGCCCTCTTCTTTTCCTCCCTGCGCGGCTCCTGTCCTTGCAGTTCTCAGGACTTGACTAGCAGAGTTTTTAAATGAAGTGAAAGTCTTAATGTGAGGTGAATCCCAAGACCACAAACAGTTTGGACTTCAAACAGTGAGAAAATTGGCGCCGAATGATTCCGCACACAAAGCAGAAAACTTTCATTTCCTGCAGGCAGGATGGAATTGACTGTTATATTAAGACTTCAGAAGGAGCACTGCCCCGGAGTAATTTCACTGCTGTCAGGCAGTGTTGACATCTAGATTAACCTCTGTGCAGTGAATTTTACAGCAAAGCTCATTGTGATGCATGTGGGGTATCTCCTGTAAATCCCAGCTGAAGCCCATAGTGTCCCACCCTTCTGCAGAGGAGAAAGGGTCGGGGAGCAGCCGCTATCATTTTTGACCCGAGCAGAGCATGACTCTAACCTCATCCAGGCCAGTTCTGCTGAAACCGATTTCCTACCGTGCTAAAGTGACAGTAGCCCCAGCCTGTATTTTTTTTTTTAATTCCCCAAAGAGGTTTACATCACGAGGCTGACATTTTTTGCCAGTGACAAACAGCTCCCTTCGCATATCCACCCAGCAACACAGTCCTAATTAAAAGGCACTAGTCAGCAAGTGGCAATTAGCTGCTTGCACTGATTAACTCTAACACATACAATCCCCACACACAATGCTCTGATCAGACATGATCCAGGACTAAATGACAGACAAACTCCCAGCTGATGTAAGATGATGGCATCCAATCCTACCCACCAGCTCACAGACACATTATTAACTCTGTCTACCAAACCAAAACTGCATGAATTAAAGAAGTTCACACAGTTCACTCACTGCAAGTCAGAGGAAAATTCAAAGGAAGTCTCTTGACTCCTGAACTCAATGCTCCTGCTGTAAAGTTGGAATTGTAGGCCGGACCCCAAGCCCTTTAGTCTTTTGCTGTAAGAGTAGGTCAAGCAGCAACAGTTCCCAGGCAGAAGCACAACTTCTTCACTCTTGTGTGGATAGAGACAATCCTGTCTAGGGTTCTCAAGATACATCTCTGAGATGCACTTCTTTGTTAAAAAAAAAACCCTAGCATCTAAGAAAAATGGAAGAGGAAGGGAAGGGCATTTTGTTTGTGTGTTTTTGCCAGAACTTCTTACTCATACACTTGTTTTCATACCGAGGCGTTGCTCTGCAGTCATCTGCAGGAGGTTCTAGGCAAGAGACAAGCTGTCAGGTGCGGAACAGATTAGCTACTAACCCTACAAGCAAAATATCAATAGGACTTCTAGAAATCTCTTTCAGAGCTCACCCATCCTCTTACCCACAGCTCTTCATAGTAGGCTTACTGTTCTATTTGTCAAAGGGTTTGGATAGCCTGTGAAGAGGGGACACGCCTGTAGTTTCACCCGATCTTCAGATGGAGTTGTGTGCCACTGGCATTTCTGTAATCAGGCCCATCAGGAAGATTGCTTCAAACTAACATTTACTATCCCAAATCAGAATACAGCTGAAAAGGGTACCCAAGGTTACAGAGAAGGTCAAGCTGTTGCTTTGGACTGGAATTTGCTTTGGAAGGAATCTGATGGACCAATTTAACCACCACAGGACATCAAAAACCGGTGGCTTCATTTAAAAAGTAATCAGTATTGTATTTCGCTTTAGACATCCGTGCATTAGTGTTCTGCAAATATGATTTCCTCTTTGTTTGCATTATTGATGCCATAAAATGTCAGACACATTAAAGAAAAAAAAAAAGAGGCCAACCTTTGGGGTTTGGAATGTTCTGGCTGAATTGCAGTTGGGTTGCTTTTTATTTCCCATGGCAGTGATGCACTGTTACTCATTCTGCTATTGCTTTACAAAGAATTCTCTGTAAGTGTATTTATTTGTTCAACCATACCTCAGGAAACACATAACCTTGATATTTTTTGCTGTATGTGGCAGTGTGTGTATATGTGTGTTGAGGGGGGAGAGGGAGGTGGAGCTTTTTACAAGAGCCCTCCCGTGTCCGATAGTATGTTGGCTTTGTGCAATGCTGTGTGACTCCCTTCTTCTCGGGTGGCTGATTTGATTTAATCTCAAGAACCGACTTTTGTAATCAGGATTTGAGGTCTTCTGATTTTGCACTGCCCAGAATCTGTCATCTGCTTTCACCATTCAGCAGCCATCTGTTATCCACAATGCTTCCTAGACGCCTATGTCACAGAGATAACACAGCACTTGAGTCTCAGGCATGCTATAGAGGAGTTTTAGCTCGTTCTGGTCCTGAACCAATGGCAAGTTTGCTGATTTATCTTGGTTCATACACTGCTCCCCACCCGAGGCTCACTGACTACTGTTTCCAAGGCAAATACTCAGTGCTTTTTCTACTAGACCATTAAAGAGCACTGGCCTTGACAGCCATATGCTTTCTGCCTTATTTCTCCAGAAGACATGCTGATCCATTGCTCAATTTTCCTGTGAACCTTTTTGAAGAATATTCTCCCTCCTAAAATCTTAAAATCTAGAAAATTCTCTTCCCAAGTCTTCTGTCTTCTTGAAAGTAAAATTGAAAAAATAAGGTGGAATTATCTCCCTTATGTAGGGATTTTCATCAATGGTAAGATTTCTTTTCAGCTTTTCCTTCCAGTGACAGCAAGACCTGGGAGCAGTGGGAGAAAGATACAGTGGAGCAGTCCAAGGAGGGAACTCAACTAGGACCTAGACTGCAAGGTCATCTGTTCACCTACTAGGCCCTTGCCAGCTTCATACAGCAAGAAATCCCCAGCTTTTCATGAGTAGCTTCCTGCTCAGTTCTCTTGTTCCTATTCCAGTTCTGAGGAATGACCTTCACATCTCCTTATCTTCACAGATCCATCTCAGGGGGATCCAAACAGCCTGAAGGATAGATGACAGGGACTGAAAGGGTGTGTAATTCAGTGTCTTTTTCCCCCTTTTTCATGAGGGTCAAAGACAGTGAAAGTGACAGAACAGAAAAATTACTTTCCCCAACAGGAGTGATCTAGTTTCCTTTTAAACTCAGATATTTAAGATGCCATGCAGCAGTACCTATAAATATGCCTTGAAATGTTGAATGAGCACAAGGAGTCTATTTGATTTTGTTTTTATGCCTGTAATTTCTCTCACCAAGAATTCAGCTGTTACTCAGCTCCCAGCAGGTTGTTCTGATTGCTGGAGAGATGGTTTGGATTGATTCTGGCTGTGATCTGTTTGAGTCCAGCCTCATTCTTATGTAGCTAGACTGAGACAATAGAAATAATCAGCAAGGGACTGAATTCTTGTTCCTGTGTAAGTAAACCTTCTTGTGCAACACCAGGCTAAACCTTGAAGGAGTTGAACACCCACAACTTCATCCGAAGTCAATAAAGGCAGTGTATACTGAGGGGCACTGAAGATCACTATGATGTTAGGAATAGAACGGCAGGAGAGAGGAAGAGAAACGCTACAAGAGAAAAATAAACATTATACCGGAAAAGACATTGGTTGGTTTATAATACAAGAAAATCCACTGCTGTACATGAGAAAAGACTCGGAATATTCACCCTGGCAACTAAAAACATTGGCCATCAGGACAGGAGCAGCTCTCTATCCTACAAACCTTGTCTCACTTTTAATTTCCTTTTTCTCCTTCTTCTGCTAATACAGAACAAATCCTAGCTTATGGCTTTCTTGAAAACTGAAATTAAGGTAAGCGGCAGATTTGGGAGAGGGAGAGGAAGAGAGAGACCGGATCCTGCTGGATGATATCACAGCTTCGTAGCCCAGCACATTTTCAGCAGCAAGTGCCTGGTGTGCCCCTTCTTCTCATATTATTTTTTTTTTTTTTTGTATAACCGCTATTTGGTGCAAGTGGTGTTCACAATGAGGATAAACCCGTTCAGTCCCCAAGAATAACACCGAAAAACCCCTAAGTAAGCTGGAGGTTCTGGCGGACCGGCAGAGGTCGGGAGCCGCGTCCCTGCGGATCAGCACCGCGGACAGCGGCGGCGCCCGCCGCGCCCCTGGAGCCGCCAGCTTGTGAAGCAGGGACTCCACTCTTGAAGGAGCTCCAGAAGGAACAGGGGACTTCATGCCCACACCGCTCAGGGCACGGCTGTCTCACCCTTCATTCTTTTCTCCCATCCTTTTTTCTAGTGTGAAATCATCAGCCGGTATCTTGTTTTCAAGTGATCATAGAATCATGTAGGTTGGAAAAGACCTGAAAGATCATGGAGTCCAACCATTAACCTAACACTGCCAAGTCCACCACCAAACCACGTCCCTAGGCGCCACATCAACACATCTTTTAAACACCTCCAGTGATGAAGTGACTCAACCACTTCACTGGGCAGTCTGTTCTAATGCCTGACAACCCTTTTGGTGAAGAAATTTTTCCTAATGTTCAATCTAATGGATCTGATGGAGGTGGGATGGCTTACAACACAAAACCATCAATCCATTGTGAGAGAGAAACATTTTTCCTTCAGAATTAAACTCTCTGTTCTACTTCTTCCTGCACTGGTGTTCCACCTAGGAAGGCTCCATCTCTAACTTGGACTGTGAAATGTGTCTATCTTCTTGTGTATTGGGACAGTTTGATAAATGGAGAGATATTATACTGCTATTCTTTTAGAAAGAGAGTATTTATTTTATTGGCAGCATCACATGATTCAGCTTTGGCCATCAACTAAATTTCCTGTTGGTAAAGGGTAAACAGACAAATACCTTGGAAAATTCATAGTAAGGGGCATATAAATGGCAGTGTGGAGCCTGAAAGTTATTTTGACATCAATCCATGAAATAGCCACATTACTGTGTAACAGAGAGTTGTCAAAAAAGAGTCAGCCAAAGCTGAAGAGCATGCAGGAAAAAGCAAGCATCAACAGGCAAGGCTCCAGATGGAGAAGCAGTCATATCTCACATGCAAAAAAGGCAGGTACTTCAGTATCCAGCTTGTTAAGCCTGCATGCTTGGGATTTCATCCACTTGTTTTCCTGGATCATACTGAATGAAGATATATCCTCAAATTAGGGCTGAACATCTCCTGAACCTCATCATCATGGTGGGAAGCTATTGGTCGGGAGCATGTAGGCCCATTCCATCCCTGAAAAACTTAGTGTGAGAAAGAAAAGCAGGCCAGAAAGTTGGATTATTCCCCCCACCTCCAACACATGCTCATTCCTAGAAGCAGTTTCCTCTGTATTCCATCTCCCACATATTCCCCAGCTGTGATTGGCAGTTACTACTTTGGGACATTTGGACTGACACTGAGAGACAGTGAGGACTGGGAAGTGCCTGAGACACAGGACCTCAAAACTTCTAATTAATAATACTGAAAATGAAAAACTAAGGCCAGACTTCTGATGCGTAGGGCTATCTGGAAGTCAGAAAGGATGAGCTTGCAGGGGATGACAAAGACAATTTAATAAAGAGCTGAGAGAACAAATGGTGCTAAGGGAAGGGGGCAAGGAAGCCTACTGGGACACAAGGAGAGGAAGGAAATGAGCAAGGACTTATTTCCTAGTGAGGGATCAATGATTGTGAGGGTAGTGAAAGTCCGATGTGAGGTGTGGCGAAGCAGAAGAGACTCCTGGTTAGGGAAGATCTATGGATATGAGGAAGCAGGCACTACAAAATGGTGTGTGCTCATCTAAATGAGTCCTGAGGGTTTCTCCAAACATTCAGCCTTGCTGGGCTTCTCCCAGGCACACTTTCTCTGCCTCAAACCCTTATAAATACCAAAATTGTAACTGCATTTATTCTGCCCTCTGATGGCTCTGGCTTCAGTACAAGCAGGCTAGGCTGTTTTAGTTCCTCTCACTGCCCCTGTTCAGCCCCAACACCCAGCCAAGTCCCTGTGTGAAAGAGACTTGCTTTTTTTTTTCAGAAGTGTCCTTTAAATTTTCAGCTAAACTGGGAGGCAATTTCTTGCATGAGAGCTTCATATAGATAGGCTTAAAGCAGAACAAAAATAAATAAATAAATAAATTAAATTAGATCCCCCTCCCCCACCTTGTCTTAATGAAATGCTATTTTACATAAGTTATTTTAATAGAAATGAAGGATTTTTGTGCAGGCAAATGATTGCCATTTATTTAGCTTTCAGTGAGTGTTACAGCTTCCTCTGCCTCTTCTGAGTCAGGCAAGGAGGCAAGGTTTCCTCATGTAAAGGCTGAGGATACACAGCCTTCTTGCTTGAAGGCTGTCTTGGCGCCTCCAGGCTGGGTTTGGGATGGTATTTAGGGGCTGCTTTGTGCACTTGCCTCCAGTGATTTCTGCAACACATCTGTGTTGAACCACTATTGTCCATCAGTGGCTTGTGTGGCAGTGTGATGACCTCCACAGAGAAACCACTCTGTTTTCCCATGCTGGCACTCCTGCTGCAAGGAGAAACACCCAGCCTCCAGAAATCTGCAAGGGTAGACTTCAGTTCCAGGAAACTGCTCCCACTCCCAGCTGAACTGCCCTTCAACCACACAGGCAGGCTTGGCTCCCAGAAGGTGCTGGTCCACAGCTCACTCTGGCAGGTGAGCTGACACTAAGAGGAGGATGGGGCTACATCTCAGAGGAAAGACATTTTGATGGCATTTTTGTTGTTACTATTATTTAAACCAGCTTATTTTAACTTCAGTTAATGTCACTGCAAATCTGCATGAGCAGAAAACAAACAAACCCTCTGGTGATATTTACTGAATTGATTTTTTTTGGCACTTTTTTTACCCCATGCACCGATCCATGTGTTTGCTTAGTTTGGGGCTTCTTTTGCATCCCTTGAACACTATTTGCCATTTTGCAACTGAATAGCCGGTTCTCAACCTTTTCCATCCTGCAGTCTCCCCTTCTGCAAATTGCAACTCACCATTTTCCCCTGCTGGGAACACCCCAGGTTACCCCTTAAGGGAGAACCTGGTGAAAGCAAGGTGGTTGTGATCTCTGCCTGCCCATCCCACCTACACTGGCTCCAACTCAGGAGACGAGTAACCCTGATCTTGGTATTGGCCAAAGGAGGGTCCCTGCTTCTTCCCTCCCCAACACATCATGTGCATCAAGCATGCTGCTACCTTGGAAGGGGACGACTGATACAGTGTTAGTCAGACTTACAAGAAGACTTTTTAAATTAAGGATTTGCAGTGAGGTCAAGGGACTTTTTAAAGTGCTGAGGTATTTACCCTCCCCAGACCTTCCCTTCCTTCCTGCCCCATTTCGTCCCTTCCTCTCTCCCCAGCCTTGAAATGAAACAGAAAATTATTTTTTTAAAACTGTGTCGATAATTTATGTTTAGTATAAAGGATGATTTAATGGCATCACCAAAGGTCATTTTTTTCATCTCTGTGTTACTGCCCCAACCCCAGAGGCTGTGCATCCCCTTTTCCCCATAACTCCACTGCCCTCCCTTTCATCCACCTCACACATCCTCTGTCACCACCCCACCACAGCGTACCACACATCGGAAACCTGCTTCAGGTTCAGCCAACGGCCATTGGAGAACAGAGATTTCAAATGAAACCTCCACTCCAGACAACCACAAAGTAGAACCATTTCCACCTTAAAAATAGTCAGTTGCTGCAAATGAAAGGCAGACTCATTTCTTGAATTATGTAAGGTTTTTTTAAAGCCTTTTATACCTATTTACGTGTGCGTGCACCACCTGTACACAGTGGTATCTGTGTGCACAGATGCACACAAATCTCTCTCTCAAATATAAATATATTGTATGTTAGCGCTGTAAATACTCCTTGGTCATGTGTCTATGTCTTCTTCAGAGTATCACATCCTCAGTGTTATGTTAACAACTCCATTTATTGATTGATGAAACTGTGTGTAGACCTATACCCTCCTGACATAGTTTATGTAGCTCTCTCTTCTCAAATAAAGTAGAAAACTACCACTAGCAGGTCCTCCTCTCCTTTGTTTTTTCCATGCTGAACATACTTGAACTCATAAAAGTCTATGCTGAAAATTAATGCAGTTCCCAGGTATCTCAACAGTGCAGGAACCTCCAGATGATGCTTTACGACTTGTGTATTGTTGGTCAGGCCAGCAAGTGTAAAGGTCATCAACAAAAGGTAATAATCTGTAGGTAAAATGTTGTCCCACCTGCAGTAAATAAGGGTCTCACTATTGACTGATTCATTCTTCCCACCTAACCCCAGGTACAGCCTACACCAACCATAGCTCACTTCATCCTGGTAGAGACAACAGCAGTCAATGTGTCTCCACATCATTACATCAAACAACCCTCCCACAGTGCAGACAGCTCTCCTTGGCTTAAAAGGTTCCAGTCACTTCCCTGTCCTGTGGCTGGTTTGTTATTGCCTGGATTGCTCAGCATCTAAACTCAGCTCCCCCAAGTAAATCTTGGGGCTGGGAATATGACTCAGGATTATGGCAAAATCCACTGCTGTCACTCGCTTCCTCTTGACTCTGGCTTCATGCTGAAATTACAGGGACCAAAGCATATTTACCATTGCAAGTTGAAAAAAGCCTTTGCGCAGATACACTTACTTGGCAAAACCATAAAGGTGATTTGTGAAGAAACACTTAATTTACTGCAACTGACACCAGACTCTAGCTGCCAGGAATTTGACTGACAATTTCTATTTATTTATATCCTGCTATACAATATCTGCCTTAATGTTGTAAATTTTTCTGATTGGAATTTCACAGCGTCTGCCTGGATATTTATTGATCATAAAATAATCTGCACAACCTGCTAAAGTCAAGGCAGGGAGAATGGATGCCAGAGAAAACACTCGACAGGATCCAGGTACCAGTGCCCAGGTAACAGAAGATGCTCAGATGTTATTTTTACAGCATTATGTATTACTGAAAGCCAACCTTTTGAACTGCTCTTCTGCTGTTTCCCAAAAGCCTCTTCTGAAATCCTTCCAAGAGCCTGGTGTTGAGCTCCTACCAGCAACTCCATATGGACCCTGCAACATGCCTCATTTGCAGCTCCTCACCATTGAGAAATCCCACCTTTACAATGAAATCTGGTGTTTTCACAACTGTTCAGTGAGACAGCCCACGAGGGAGATGTTTGGCTCTTTCTGCCGTAGTAAGACCACTTTTTTTTTTTTAATTGTTATTTTTGGCAGGCAAAGACAGAAGCATAAAATTTCTGCCCACAGGGGAAAAATCGTGGAACTTGGTCCCAGCTGGGAGTTCCCATGTTGCCCAGTGAACAGAATCTTTTCATTCACAACTTCAACTATGCAGCTTTCCAATATCTCCAATGGATTTTACCTCCTGAGTTTGGGCTTTTTTTCGTTTGTTTGGTTTTTTTTGAGGTGGTGTTTTTGTGCTG
>Ga0065711_1010774_pt1 | contig 12276 bp, 15 predicted proteins | sample Hoacrofraction12_FD_59098 | JGI IMG/M metagenome (GOLD analysis project Ga0065711, IMG submission 59098) | Hoatzin crop microbial communities from Cojedes, Venezuela - Epithelial fraction 12 v2 (version 2) | ecosystem: Host-associated > Birds > Digestive system > Esophagus > Crop | place... | reverse complement strand
CAAGACCCGCCTGGACAAGGTCCTCTGCAACCTACTGTAGGTGACCCTGCTTCGGCAGGGGGTTGGACTCGATGACCCACAGAGGTCCCTTCCAACCCCTACCATTCTGTGATTCAGTGATTCTGTGATTTAAAAAACATCTGATGGCTGCGTTTCCAAATCTCTCTCCCTGGTTGTAGCTTCTGTGCTGGAGTTTGTGAGGAGTCGATGGGAATTTTGTTCCCAAGTACACAGAATTCATGGAGCTAATTCTCAAAAACACTCTTGAAAATACAACCTGTAGATATTGTAAGAGCTGAGCTGGGTGCCCAGAGAGGGATTTTGCCGTAAAAACGCAGCAGCTGGTTGGGACGCGGTCGTGCTCTTTCGTGGCTGCGGGCTCTGCGAGCATCGCGTGCCTGGCTGCGATCCGGGCGTGGAGGCTGCTGCTGAGGTTTGGGCGAGCTAAAGACGTGCGAGAGGGATGCCGCGTGGAAGAGGGGAGCGGTGCAGATGCCCCGGGCAGATCCGAGGTGTGCGAGGACCCGTGGTGTCCCTGATGGATGGTGCAGTGCTGCCCGGTGCCTACACCGTTATGACCTGCTAGTGTCCGGGGCTGGAGACGTCTTTTTTATTAAAATAAAACCTTTTCCACTGGAATGTGCTTTTGTATTGCTTACATGAATAATTGCTTTTCTTTGCTGAAACAACAAGGCAATGACGTGTTGCAAAATATCTTTTTCATGTTTTAGACATATAACAGTCAGAATGAGAATAATGAAGACTATGAGATCCCTCCTATAACACCTCCTAATCTCCCCGACCCTTCCCTCCTGCACTTGGTGGACCACGAAACTGGATATCACTCCCTGTGCCACAGCCTCCCTCCGAACAGCCTGATACCAGCGTACCCCTACCAGAACATGGACCTGCCGGCCATCATGGTCTCCAACATGTTGAGTCAGGATGGGCATCTCCTGTCCAGCCAGCTACCCACGGTCAGTGACTTTCCCCTCTTACTGTCTTTCATTAAAGCCGCTCCATATGTCGTGTTATGAGTTCAGCTGAACGTAGCAGCCTGAGATGTTTGCGCTGGGGGCTGGGAAGAGCTGGTGATGCAGCGCTGCCTCCCCGCACTGCTGCCCACCAGTGTCGGGGGGCGGTGGCAGATGCTGCAGTCACCTGCATGGCCGTGCTTGTGGTTGAGATTTTATGTTTCCAGTTTGGTTTCTTCCTGAGCCTTATTAACCGCTCAAGAGCAGGGGGGAAGGTTGTTTTCCTCTGGGTATGTAAAATCCTCACTGAACCAAGCAAAGCGCATGTGGTTCAACCCTGTGTGAGGGTGACCAGCCAAAGCCCATAGTTCGTAGCCCTGATGCCCAGCATCGTTTCTTCTGCTGGGAAAAGCCCCCAGCCCATCACCCCCATGTCCTGCTGCCAGGGTGGTCCCTGTGGCATTGGCAGGAGGAACACGGATGCTCCACAAAGGGAAAGCTGTCCTATTGAGTTCAAGGGCAACAAGATCCCGCTTGCGCTTGCAAACTCAAATTGCCTCTTGGCTCACGCCGTGGCAAGGGGATACCTTGCGAAGTTTCAAATGACTTTTCCGTAGGGATAAATAAGGCAGGGATAATGAAGTAAAGAGCAGCTTTGGGAAGAAACGTCAGGGCTAATTAGACCTTACGACGCTTCTGTATCAGCAGCACCGAGGAAAGCCTGTGACTTGATTTTGACAGTGGTATTGAACTAATACTATTGCTGTTTAATAACGTTTTCCTCTTTAGCAGATTTAGCCCTGTAGTTAGTTCTCTGCATTGTTTCTCTCGAAGATCATTGATTTTCATGGATGCTGTTGGAAGGCATCAATATCAAACAGAGTTAATTTTACTTAAATGAAATGCCTGCAAGTCTGCCCCTGCACTGGCTGGAGAACATTTGGTGTTGATTGCTTGAATAGATAGCAGTCTGAAAGGTAGTGGTATTTAAATATTTAAATGGGATATTATCTCTTAGTCTAGGAAAATCCCAGGGCTTTCGAAAGTCTTCATGCGTCTCCAAGTTTCATTGTTAGTGTGTTTAAGAAAAATATCATGTTCTGCCCATCATATTGAACACAGGCATATTTCTATGAAATTAAATATTACTTAGGCCTCTGCATTAGTGTTTAGGTTCTTAGGTGATTAAAACATTCATTTCTGAGACAAAAAGAGTCAATTTCAGATGAAATATTTTTCCCCGGTTTAATTTAAAGCACAGCCCCTTTGCCTGACCCCTATTTTCATAACACGATAATTTTATCCTGTGTTGATTGTCTCATTTTTGAGAGGTGATATTGCACTTATAAATCACTTTCTAAAATACCTAAAGAAACAAGAATAGTGGGATTTATTAAGCAGCTTCTGTACGTCTGAAACAATTTATTTTGGAGCAGTCCTTGGGAAATGTTCACTTTCTTACTTTATGGTACTGTTTCACAAATGCAGCATTGTGACAATAAATCAGGACTGAGCCAGAGAAGATAAGAAGGGGGCTTAGTGGGCTGTAAGCGTAGAATAGAGAGGTTAAGATTAGTTTGCCCCTTACCACAAAAATAAAAATTCCACTGAACCCTGAATTTTCCAGCCGATAGTGAATCGAAACGGTTTAGTTTGGAGCAGAAACTCTTGGAGCTGCGATACATCTTCAGAGGTCCCAGCAGGAAGGGAGGTAGACCGGGGGTGATCTGTGTTGCAGTTTCAGGTCAAAATGAAATCCTGCTGTACCCTGTTGTCACAGCCTTTTGTTCCGTGCCCTCAGACTTCTCCCACTGAAAGGCAACACCTTCTAGCCCCTTTTTTTTATTTGATGCCCCAACCCAGTCTCCGGTTGCGGCAGCAGCAGCCCACGATGGCAGCACCCATCCCGCAGCGCACACGTAACTGCTGTTAGCATCCATGCGAGCGGCACGTGCACACCAGAACACGACAAAATCCCGGAGACAGCCGATGTTTAAACTCCTGTGGTTAATACCTCGTGCCCGTCGAGCCGTAGCCCACTTGATGGTGGCCCTTGAAGCCGGCCGTGCTCCGGGCATCGCTGCGTGCCGGCGCAGGGCGCGCGACGTGCCGCAGCCCTGCCCGAAAGCCAGCCGCCGTCGGGCGGGTGTTCGCCGGAGGAAGCCTCCGGGTCGAGGAAGGGGCTCTTCTGCTAACGCTTCCAAAAAGAGGGGATTTATCGCCGCCCGGGTGGCGGTGGGAGGCCAGACGGGGAGCGAGCCTCGGCTGAGCGCTGCGGAGGAGGCGTGCGGGGGATCTGTCTTTGTTCCAGGGCCGACGCTGCTCATGCGAACGCTGGAGCCGGGAGCCGCGCTCCTTGCTGCTGCTCCTTGCGGGAGTTGGGACCGGTTTTTGCACACGCAGCTATTTCCGGCCTTGGCTGCCGTGTCTTTGGGTTTGAACACGGTGACAAATGACAAACAGTTCAAGGTAAAATGTTTAGACATTGGTTAGGCTTTCCCTCGAAAAAGGCAGCTTGAGCCTTGGGAGTTTTTTTAAGGCATCTTCATGAGAAAATCTCGAGCTGCTGAAAATGCGTGAGCTCGGACTCGCTGAGAGCTGTGGCGTTGGTATTCTCCTCTACAGCTCAGAAGTAAGTACGGAAAATACAGGGGCAGGTTGCTGTCCCCTTCGGTGTGTCTCTTGTCCTGGGATGTCCCAACGTTATCCTTACACTGAGTTAAGCCTCTCAAGGGAGAAGGCTGCTGCTCCCATTGTGCAGATGAATACCAAGGCAGAGCGGGTTTAAATCAGCGCAGAAATTCCCATGGCAGGACGAGAGCTGGAGAGTGAAGGTGGATTTGCTGTGTGCCAGACCCTGCTCCTGGCTCCAGCCCGTCCCTGGGGTGTCAGGAGCTGGAGCCCCTTGTTTGAGCAAAGGAGCTGTACCCTGATGGGGAAAAACCAAAGCCACCATCACCTCCGCGATTCCTTACCCCTTCAGCATCGTCATCCAGAGCTCCCTCCACGCCACGGGCCTCTGCACGCTTCGCTCTGCCCCGTGGACCAGGTCTACGTTTACAGAACATGGTTCTTCGTGGCTGTTTCTGTCACTTTATTGACTTTATATCCTTCCCCCCCCCCATCAGTTTTTAGAAGTCAAGGAGTCTTCAGACACGGAAGGTGGGGTGCAGGGAGCTGGGGAGGAGAGAAGCAGGGATGGGTGGACAAGAGTAGGCAAAGAGATGGCAGAAGATGTGACGTTAGGAGGACCGATGGAGCGGGGTGCAGGGGGGCTGCGGACGAGGCAAGGGTGGCTCCTGTGGGGAAGGCACGTTATTTTTTTGTGCTGTTGACAAGAAACAAGCAGAAAATTCTTAACACGGTGGAGTTTTATTTTTTTCTACTGTCCTCTCTTTTGCTATGGGAAAAGAGGAAGGAAAGAGGAGGAATGACAGGAGGGAAAGAAAATAGGAAAGATGTGATTTTCAGTGAGAAATGGGAATATGTCGGAAAAAATAATCAAAGAGGAAAAAGGATGTTTTCCTTGGAAAGAGATTGGCTTTGCCCACTGTGAACATCCCAGCAGCGTTATGGTGTGGACAGGCAGCTGCTGAGCCCTCCGGGGATCCGCAGGGAGACCTGCTGGGCTGGGGCCACGTCGGGACGGGGACGTGGGGTCTGCGGGGATGTGGGGGAAGCAGCAGAGGGGGCAGGGAGATGCCGTGGATCGGCGGCCGGCGCCGGCGAGGTGGGGTGCGCGCTGGGCTAAGGAGCTGCTGTGAATAAATGAGATTTCAGAAGGGATTTGGCAGAACGTATTTGACAGAAACAAAGGGCGATCAAGGTCAGAGCCCAAGAATCTCCAGTGCAGCACAAACGTATTTCCATAAATATTAGATGGCGGCTGAGCGGGCTGGGGGTATCTCTGCTGGCAAGGTGGGATGGTGCCTGGTCGCTGGGTGCTGTGTTGGGCTGGGGGGAGCCGGTAGCCCCTGGTCAGGGGCACAGCACTGCCCGGAGCCCATCACCACTGCTCGGAAACCCAGGACTTTGTGCTCCTCCAAGCCCAGTTGAAGGACGTTGCCAGAATCAGCCTGTTTGCCCATGGCGTGGGTTGTGGGGCTGCAGCCCCCCTGCTCCTTCCCTCTTCCGCCGTGGCCAAGTGAAAGCAGGGCAGAGCCGTGTTTTTTTGCGTGGGGGAAGCATCGTTTGGGACGTGGCAGCTGTTGGGAGCAAGCATTGGCTTTGCAGCAGGTGTGTAAAGTTTGATGGGAGAGACTGGCATCTGTCCCCATGTCTGGTCGTCCTGGTGCTTCTCCCGGTGACGGATCTTTGTGACTGTTTAGAAGGCACTAACACTGCCCCGAGCCTGGGGCGAGAACTTTTCCCTGCTCACAGCGAGCTGGAGCATCAGCTCCAGTGAAGGAAGGGCTGCAGCTGTAGCTTGGAAGGTCTTTGTTTCAGTTTGCGGAGTGAAAGCAGATTATTCGCGAAATACTAAAAATCTCCGGCTACAAAAATCACATTCATGGTGTGAAAATGTCAAATTTCCAGTTACTTGCGAACCCTGTTTGTGTAGAGGGGAGAGAGTAAGGGGTAACTGGGGGGTGAATTGTAGTGCCAGGGAGGAGTGCAGCCCTGAGGTCCCTGAGGGGCTGCTTGGCTGACTTTGCCCTCAGAATAGCAGTTTCCCAACGCTTTTGGGCTTCGCCGTGAAACAGAAAGGAAGGCAGTAAAACAGCTCGGCAGCAGCCCACCTGCCCGCCTCCCACGTGGGAAACGGAACGGAAGAGCAGCCCTGTCCCGGAGCTGGGGCGTCGTGCCCAGGCTGCGGGGATGGCGCAGGGCTCCGCGGAGCAGCATCCCCTCCGGTGCCCACCGCACCCTCCCGAGCGAGCTCTTGCTGCGGGCAGGTCGCAAGCCCACCCCCTGGCCGGCTCCCTTGGCTCCGCAGGTCTCTCCCCGGCTCCCGCCCTTCCCAAGGCCGCTGCTCCCCGCCAGACACAGCTGGAGGTGGTGGGAATGGCGGCGGTTGTCTCTGGAGAGCCCGGGGTCCAGCCCTAGGAAGGCGGTCAGGGTGCTTGGGGGTCGGCAGCGCGGTTGGCCGTGGCTGCGCAGAGCCGGCGAGTGTTAGAAGTTTTCCAGTAGAGGATAAAAGAAAGAAATTAATTAGATGTTGATGCGAAAGCCAGGTAAGAATGCCAGTCTTTTATCCAAGTCATTGGGAATACATGATCCCGGTAGGCAATGCAACATACGTGTGGGTAAATACTTCCAATACATATTTCAATAATATTAAATCACTGCCTGTTAAAAGAAGTTATTTAAAGCAACCTGTATCCCAATGCAACGTGCATGCAGCAGTGCCCTTTAGACCAGGTTCCTGCCCATCGGAAGAGCCTTAAGAAAGAAACCCAGAAGCAGGAGCGGTGGCCGGGCAGCCCTCAGCCGGCTCCGTCACCGCGGGCTGGCAGCCTGGCACCAGTCGCAACAACTTCGCCGAGTCCCCCGTGTTTCGGTCCCGGACAAGTTTACACTGGCAATTTTGTGTTGTGAGCTTTAGGTTTGGACTAATTCGCCTTTCTGCTTATTAATGGTTCGCTATTTAAAAACTAAACTCCTGAACATGAGCCCTTGGTGGAAAATAATAATAATACAACCATACATGAAGGGTTCTTTGTGTTAAACAGAGTCCTGTTTGCAATTCCCTGCTAGTGTTTTTCTCAGAGGCAATAAATGAAAGAAATATGTCTTTTTAAATTTTAGAAAACTCAGAAAAATGGTTTTAAACAGCTTTTCTTCACCTCCTATAATTATTTATTTTCAAACAGTCCTTCAGGGTAATGTTCCGTTTTCTTATTTCACACTCCTTTTTCTCATAAATGAACCATCACTTCAATAAATCATTATGAAAACAGAGACTAACACAAACCCTGAAAGGTTGAAAGATTTATGTAACACATTTATGTTTTCCATTTTCTCATTCTGGTACTCCACTGCTAAAGCTAAGCTAATAAAAGCTGCTATTAATATTTCTTGTTGCCTAGCAACCGCAGAGAGGGAGTAATAGCTTTAGCTAGAAAAATAGATGACCGATAAGGAAAAATTCAATTCTTTTATTATCTCAAGGGAAAATGGGCTTTTACTGGAACATTATGATGTACGAGTGTGAAGTTGAATACAAAGGATATTTTTTCAGTTGTTTTTCTATTTTTAATGAACGTCATTTTACCTTCACAAACTCGTTTAAGGCATTTGCCCCACCTACTTGCGAGCTTAATTTAGCAACACCCACACATGCTGCTGGCTTTAAGTATCTGTTGGCATTTTCATTTGAAAGCCCCCTTCCCTCCGCGCCTGCCCCCCGAGCTTGATCGCTTGGTCGTAAAGTTTCACTGCGGGTCAGAACCTGGCAGACAAAGAGTCCCAAGCACAGAGCGAATTGTTCTTGTATGTATTTAAAAACGTGCCTTCTCAGAGGAAGGGGCACGTCCTGAGAGTTACTTTCTGAAGTTTTAGCTGTCGTGGCTGAGCTCTCTGCGTTGGAGGAGAGCGGGAATGCTGCGCTCAGAGCAGCGGCCGCACGCTGGAGCTGCAGGTGCCGAGCTGGTGCCTGCAGGCAGAAGTGCAGGTCCCCGTGGGAATATGGGTCATCGTCTTCTGTGGGAGAGGTCCTCCCGGAGCTCCCCGGTCACCCTGGACACCGGCCCAGGCTCCCTGCAGAGCAGTGGCCCCTCTTTTGAGATAGCGGATGGAGATGCTCCTAAGTGGTCTCTGCCAAGCGCTGCTGGGAGGGAACTGGGGTGGTGGGAGCCGCAGTCAGGTCCCAGCTCTGTGAGCACTCGGGCAGCATCAGAGCTTACAAGGACTGGGCTGTGCGTGAGAAGAGGGAACCTGAGGGACCAAGCTCCTACTGTGTGCTTGCCTGGTCAGCGCTTGGGTTCACCCATGGGTATCCCGTTTCTGAGACAGGAGAAGGTAAGGTGTCATGATACGCTCTTCACACAAGTGAACTGTTGTGATAGCTGAGAAGCAAAGCAGATGTGGGTTTTGCTCGGTAATGCAAGATTTACTCCCCGAACAAGGGAAAGGAAGAAGGCAAGGTGTCACCTTGGCCTGCAGGGTCTGGACGAGGGTGACCTTCACCTGCAAGGGTGGGGATCTTGCGTGGGAACCTGACTTTTTTCCTGAGCACCTCTCAGAGCCACCTCCCCACAGGAGGATTGCTCCTCAGCAGCTCAGCTGGACACGAGGGGAGGCTGCGGGGCCCCTGGTGACCCCCAGCCAGGTGGCATCCCAGCCTTCACCCAGAGTAGCTTCTCCAGAGGCAGATGCAGTCCCAGCTCCCCTTTTGCACTGGTCCATCCCCTATGGCTCTGGTCAGGCAGCACTTAACAAATTAATTTGCTTCGCAATAAGCCAAGTTGCTTATTCCGGTAGTTTAAAATCCGATTTTTGTTTGGTACTGTGAAGTCCCCTTAACTTCAGCGTGCCTCCTGCCTGCGTGTGGCCAGCGCTGCACGTGGAGGTGGGCCAGGGAGCAGGAGAGGAGATGGGGAGCCAGGGCTGCGAGAGCATCTCGTCCTCACAGGGACATGGCCAAAGGGTTTTCAAGAAGTGATTTACCAGAAGGCAGGTAGCTACGCAGCCTGGGGAGGAGGACACTGCTCCTGTTCATGTCTTCATGTATCTCCTCCTTGGTGCTTGATAAAGTGGGTTTTCCCTCTGCAGACAGGCTCCTCCTACCAGCCCGGACCCTCTGAGAAAAGAGGCTGAAGGGTCTGGCTGATGGCCGGCACTTGTCAGGCTCAGTTTCCCTCTGGCAAATCTGCATGGCGGTGGGCTCTGAGACCTGCGATACATGCAAAGTGCTTGGTGTTACCTGGGAGGTAGCAAAGGTCTTCCTGAGCTTTGCAGGCTTCTGCCAGCTGGTGCTGGATTCTTGCCTGGTGGGAATCCTGCCTTGACGTGACAAATTTCACCTGGCACCTCTCAAAGGACGAGTCGCGTGGGTTTACTGCATCCTTTGGGAGGTCTCGCCCCTAGGAGATGTTCCATGATATCCATCTATAAATTACTTTTGCTCTGTGTTGTTGCATCACTATTGTTGTTGTTGTTGTTGTTGTTATTATTATTATTATTATTATTATTATTACAGTGACATGGTGTTACAATTGTCATGTATATTATGCATACCTGGGCCATAGCCACAGGTGCTTGACAAGGTGCAAAACCTACATGGAGGAGATACCTTGGAGAGCTGACTACCTAGAGGCAAGACAGAAAAATAATGTATAGGTGCAAAGTAATAGCCAGAGGTGCACAGGAGGTCTGCAGCCTGGAAAACACAGCGCCCTTGCACCCGCACGCCCTGTTCGTCGCACCCCTCATCTAGATTTCTCCTTCTCCGTCCATCCTGCTTCGTGCTGCAGCCACTGCTACGCACTCGTGTCCACCCTTTTCTTTCTGCCCCGAAGCAAGGNGATGTAGGAAGGCATTAAAANGTGCTCTTACCTNCAGCACCACNCCGTACGGCGCTGGACGGGTCTCACGCAGTGGGAGCCAGCGTACGTGTGTAAGTCTGGCTGTAGAGGCGTCTCTCTTTTCTGTGTGCCTCTTGGGTTTGTGCTGCGCACTGGGTCCTGATGTCCCCCCACTCAGCGCTTGGCCAGCAAGACCGCAGCTCCAGTCCCAAGGTGGGGTAGCTGCCGCTTCCAGTTCAGCAGCGTCTCTGTGCCACGTGGCGATCCAGTTGTGTGGCGCCTTTGAACTGCTCCGTAGAGATTCGTCGTCCTAATCTTTCCTGTCCCCTCCTTGGGTTGGTCACTGTCTTTCCGATAAGCCGGTGGCTCCGGGGCAGCCCCAGTAGTTAAAGAGTCGCCTTATCAACCATAAAATAACCGTGCCGCAGCCGCAGGGAGGGTGCGCGTGTTACGCCCACAACGTGTGTCAAGTGAGATGGTCCCTCTCGTTTGCCCTGGGCTGCCCGTCGCCTGCCGCTGGGCGCTGGCGGAACCGTTTGGTTCGCTTTTATAGCAATTTCAAATATTACCAATTGCATTTAGGTTTGCGTTTAAGCAAACTTCTCTGGAGCGATAATCAGCGCTATAAATACGCCGCTTGTGTAACACTAATGAGGAGGCTCGTGGTGAGCAGCATGTGTGTATTAGTAGTGTAATTAAAATATCAATTACGCCGTGTTGACAGTTTGCCAAATAACTGCCTTTTGTGCACAGCAAACTTAATCACTCCAAAGTCTCCTCACAAGACCTGATGCAATCTTGACGCCAGAGTAGTACAACATAAAAACAGCATTTGCTAAAGCACGGCTTCGATATTACTTTGCGTAATGGTGCTGCGCTCCATAGCTGGTATCATGTTCTGAAAATTATCTTTTAATGTACAATTTGCATTGCTGAGAAATGTCACTTACTTTGCAGAACGTCTCGCCAACATAAAGTCTAAGATTTATTCCTGTCATTTTTTGTCTCCTATGCCATGTGGATAATAAGAAGTCTACTTTATGTGTGTAATGCTTATGTCAGTTTTGAAATTTGGGGTTTCGTAAAAGACAGTAGTATAAATAAAACATGATACTAATTAAAAATATAGTGGAAAATAAAATCTGCGAATTACAGTAGCAGAGAAGAGGAATACGGCATGAAGGAGGTTTTCAGAACAATATCAAAGAACTGGAGTAAATATGTTCAAGGTATGGGATGGATCTTTTCTGAGAACTGATTCTGATCTTAAGATGTGTTTGTCTCTAGCATGCAGACGTGCAGATGGATGCCTGTTACTTAGCCCAGTTTTAACCCTTTAGATCTGGGTTGCGGACTTCTCCAGGATGGCGTTCTTAGCACACTCTCACCTCAGCAATTTTTCTGGGTGGGGTTAAAAATGCATTTTGCCGACACCAGAAAATTCCTGCAAATGAGAACACGCTTTGAAAAATGAAGTAGAAGTTTGGAAGAGAGTTTCTTTGGAGTCTGGAGCGTGGCTTTGGGGAAGGAGTGCCCCAGCGTGGCCAACTCCCCATCTCCCCATGGCGGATTTGTCACCTCGGCCCCAGGAGCCCGGGGACGGTGCCTGTGTGGGCCATCCCCAGCCACTCGGGCTCCGGCATGTTTGTGGGACTGTCTCTGCATCTCCTGTCACAATTTGTAAAAATGTAGGAAATTATGGCAAAAGCTAGCACTGGAAAAGAAAAAAAGGCTGAACAGTCAGCTAACAGTCAGAAAGTGTTGGAATTACCCTTGCCCGTGCAAACTTACTCAGGGCATTGCAAAGCGTCTTGCCTTTAATTGCAGCATGAGATAAACCTCGTCAGACAGTCTTTGCTTCAAGGTTGGTGGGCTTCGGTGCATAGGTTTCAGGTCCTGTTTGGACCTCAGAGACCCCAACCCCTTTGGGAACAGTGAGTAAAGCTAACAGTAATGTGGTTCCAGGGATTCGCTGCCAGCCAAGACTTGTTCTTCCCCGGCAGCGTAAGCTGTACGTACGTACTGGCACTGCAAAGAGTTCGTGTGAGAGCTGCAGTTTCTTACTGCTTCCTCTTTTGCAGCTGGGCAACCAGAATCTGCTTCCAGCCTCCCCAAAATGCTGTCTTGGGTCCTTAGTTTGTGTACGTGGGTCAATGGTGCAGGTTATCTGAGGACTTATTTTTTTTAGGGTCATGCACGGGAAAGGGGAGTAATTTCCAGGCAGCAATAATCCCCAAAGCACGTGTCCCTCTGCCTTGCCCCGCATCCGTGTCCCTCTGCCTTGCCCCGCATCCCGTTTCTGCTCGCTGCCTGTCACTTCCGTTGGCACGGGGGTGCAGAATGAAGCCGAGCTTCCATTGCCACCTCTCTGGAGTGACAGGAATGGTCTAATGCAGGGCACGTGGCTTTGCCCAAGAGACAGAGCTCCCTCCATCCCACCGGGTGCTTGTGCCATCTATTCCCCTTGTTTGCTGTCCTTTGCGTCCCGTGCTACACTCCCCTCTTTACGATGTGCCCTTGTTTCCCTGGGAGTAAGGAGGAGATGTGGTGGCTGTGGGTCTGTGCCGTGCGCAAGAGCCTCCAAAAGACAAGTGAAGGTTCATGATTTGTGTCATAACCTCTGCTGCATTGTCAAGTTTTCATGCTCCCCCATGTGCTTACACCCCACATCATAATGCAACGTAATCATAGAATCATAAAATCCTAGAATGGTATGGGTTGGAAGGGACCTTAAAGATCATCTGGTTCCAACCCCCCTGCCATGAGCAGGGACATCTTCCACCAGCCCAGGGTGCTCAGAGCTCCATCCAACCTGGCCTTGAACCCTGCCAGGGAGG
>Ga0065711_1047534_pt1 | contig 12277 bp, 5 predicted proteins | sample Hoacrofraction12_FD_59098 | JGI IMG/M metagenome (GOLD analysis project Ga0065711, IMG submission 59098) | Hoatzin crop microbial communities from Cojedes, Venezuela - Epithelial fraction 12 v2 (version 2) | ecosystem: Host-associated > Birds > Digestive system > Esophagus > Crop | place... | reverse complement strand
CCCCTCCTCAGGAAGCTGTAGAGAGCAACAAGGTCACCCCCCAGCCTCCTTTTCTCCAAACTAGACAAACACAGAGTCCTTTGCCGCTCCTCACAGCACATTTCTTCCAGCTCTTTCACCAGCTTTGTTGTCCTCTGGATGCTTTCAAGGACTTTAACATTCTTCTTAAGTTGTGGGGCCCAGAACTGCGCACAGTACTCAAGGTGAGGGCACACCAGTGCTGAATACAGTGAGATAATAATCTCTTTTGACCAGCTGGTTGTGCTGTGTTTGATGCAGCCCAGGTTGGGTTTTGCTGTCCTGGCTGCCAGGGCGTGTTGGTGACTCATATTGGGCCTACTGTCGGCCAGCACCTCAGATCCCTTTCTGCATGGCTGCTCTCCAGACACTCCTCTCCCAGTTTATACTTGTGCCTGGTGTTACTCCATCTTAAGTGTAGAATCTGGCATTTGGACTTGTTAAATTTCTTCCCATTAATCATTACCCAATGCTCCAACCTATCTAGATCCCTCTGCAAGGCCACCTGTCCTTCAGGAGATTCAGCAGTACCTCCCAGTTTAGCATCATTGGCAAACTTGCTAATGGTGCATTCAGCTCCTGCATCCAGATCATTGATAAATGTATTGAACAGAACTGGCCCTAGATTTGAGCCCAGAGGGACACATCTAGTGACCTGTTGCCAGTCAAGTGTAACCCCATTCACTACAACTCTTTATTCCCTGCCCTTCAGCCAGTTCTTCAAGCAGTGCACCGTGTACCTGTGCATCTCCCAGCTGGACAACTCATCCAGAAGAAGAGTATCAAAAGGCTTACTAAAATCCAGAAAAACTACATTCACTGCCTTCCCTTCATCCAATAGGCAGGTGACCTTATCGTAGAAAGAGATCACATTAGTTAGATAGGTTTTTCCCTTTATATATAAGCCCCCTTTAAGTATCAGAAGGCCACAATAAGGTCTCCCCAGAGCCTTCTCTTTGCAGAAGAGAACAACCCCTACTTGCTCAGCCTTTCTTCATATGAGACGTGTTCCAACCCTCTGACCACTTTAGTGATCTTCCACTGGACCTGCTCTGACAGGTCCGTCTCTTTCTTGTGCTGGAGATCCCAGAGCTGGATGCAGTACCCAAGAGAGCAGAGTAGAGGGGGAAAATCCTCTCTCTTGACCTGCTGGTCACACTTCTTTGTATGCAGCCCAGGATATGATTGATTTTCCGGGCTGCAATTACATATTGCTGGCTCAGGTTGAATTTTTCGTCCACCTATATCCCAAAGTCTTTCTCCACAGGACTGCTCTCAATCCATTAATCTCCCAGTCTGTATTGTAGAGGATTTCTCTGTTAATCTCACCATGGGGTCTCAAGCCACTGTACTAAAACCCAACCATAGTCCATAAGAAATTGAGAATTTATGAGAAATGGTCCTACTATAGGCCATGAGAAATGTTTCTGCAAGTTGCTCTCCTATGTAGTTGTTTTTAATCAGTATAATTTGTTAATAGGGCCAGTTAAACATTACTACTAAAATGATTTCTTAATTAATTCTAATTTAATAGTCCTCTTTTAAAACCAGACTGTAAACCCTTTGCGGGCATATCAGATCATTTACTTTTCTTGAGTAATCCCATTGGAAGAGTTATTTATTTGAATAACTGCTTACCATTAGGGACAAGAATGTCGTAACTTTGAATTTCTAAGTTATATAATTTTAAATTTATTTTTAATAATGGAGAGATTAAGCCCAAGTAATGTTCATTTTAAATGGGTTTTTCTAAACTCTTAAGTGAAAAGATGAATAGAATATGTAAGAAAAAATATTCTGGCTGGATACAGCCTTTTTGTATACGTCATGGGAAATCTGCCATTTCAAATATACCTCAATAATGGGGGGAAAGGGACAAATCAAAACAAATCAAAATGTAACTGTACTGTGTTCAGTAAAATAAGCTCAGAAAAGAAAATATTGCAAAAATGAAAAAGCATCTTGATTTCAAAAGAAACTAGGAACTAAACAGAGGAGCAAAAGTAACTTTCTTCTGAATACATAATGGTGAAAAAATATTTATTAAGAAATGATTTTTTATTTTTGATGCACAAATCTTGTCTTAAAATTTAAATTTTGTTTGCAGGATCTATTAATTATTTTCTTTCAAATTTACTAGTTTACCAGTTGCTGTTAATCATCACAGGTAGCTATTTTAATGTTGCAAAAGACTAGGAAAATCTCTCCCTCTAGATGGTTAAGTATCTCAGCTCAACCTCTGTTACACAAATGTGAAATGTAAGGCTTAAAAAGTTATCAGACAATAGAGGGAAAATAGCTAATTTCTGTTCCCATTAAAATACTGTGTTATGTAGATTGTCAGAGAACTGTATGTTCAAGTAGTTGAATTGTGTAGCCAGCTGCTTTCAGAGATATTTTAATTATTTTATCAAGAAAACTTCATGATCATTGGTACATGTCTACAGAGCAAAGAATTGGTTAAATTATTTTGCTAGATGATTTGCATTAGGTCTCTGGATTTTAACCTTTTTATAAATATAGCCAATTGCATGGAAGAATCCTCTCAGGAAGCCCCTGATGGCACTTAATTTGGCCTTCTTCAATGTCAAATATGCTAAGAACTAGCTTCTTCCTAGTGGAAGATAAGAAATACTTAATATGCTGTGAAATATTTAATATGTGCAGCATCCCAAGAATTTTGCTATCTTTAAGAGGCAAATTCCACTCTCAGCACTCTTTCTTTGTTTTTAGTTCCTCTGTGACTGTGGAGAGTATTTCTCAGTAGAGATAATATTTCTTACTTTACTACACAGTGTTTAGTATGTAAACAAAGCAGATAAAACTAACAGATTGTATATAACAAATACTAAAATAATTTCTTAGAAGTTCCACAGGCTGGTCTTTAGTTCTTGTTATAATTTCTTCTATACCAAATAAAAATGTATGTACAATAATATTACCCCCCAATGTTATTAAAAATATGCCATGTTATTGAAGTTTCTTACATACTATTATTGAAAGCTAAACCTATGACTTCCTTCCTATCACATGTATTTCCTGAATCAGTCACCACTGTAATATGCATAGCACCCTCTTTATGCCCTACCTCTGTATCTCTCTCACCTTTATTCCCAATAAAATAAGTTCGAAGAGAGATTTTCCTTTTCTCCCTATTTCATCAGTTATTCTTAAGGTTCCTGAAATTCTGTTTCAGTGTCTTTAAAGACCATTTATCATAAAGGAATCTGTTTGTTTTGAGTAACTGAGCTATTAAAATATTTCTTAATAGTTCTGCAGACATTAAGTCTTTCATTTAAAACTGTCTAAATGAATTTATGGCTAGTTGTGATGCCATGACATAGATTTGATTTTTCACATCTTAGCTTTGACCTGTGCAGTGCACATGCTAGACCATGCGACTAAAAGCCACAGCAACGGAGTGCAGAGGGCAGAAAGGCAAGCAAAATACCCTGAATCAATCTTTTCATCTCGTCTTTGGAAGTTTGATTCTGAAAGATGACTATTCTTCTGCAGCTTCAACTTCCTCAGGAAGTATGCATCAAATTCCTGCACCAATATAATGTAAATTGTTTTGTGTTCTTACGCAGTTCTCCATGGCAGCAGTGTGCTCTCCCTGAGAGCAGAATGACTGATCCTCCTTTTCTGAACTAAGTTGACCAATCCTTTGGCAGTCCAACCTTTTAACAACTTCCATTACAGTCTGTTCCTCCCACTAAAATATCTCCTTCTCCAGTAGTAGGAAGCCACGTTCCAGCATTTTCACAAGTAACATCTGAGTAATGTGTTCCTCAATTTTTCAAATGAATAGTCTGAGGAAGCTATAAAGGTCTGGTTTTCAGGGAGCACATACTCAGTCTTTCACTCTAAGCTGTTTCACTTTGGCTCACATCACCAGTCACTTCTGAAAACATAGGCTGCAGTGTCTAGAATATCACATCAGAAAATTCAAAGATAGCTAATTATTACCTCACTAGAAAGAGTCCACTGCAAAGAAAATGTTTTCTACTACTCTGTGGTAATGAGCACACATAAAAATTGGAAGATCTACTGTGACAGACATGCAGTACTAGGAATCCTCTACCAAGATGTTATGCTAGTTTAATTCTTGGATTTTTTTCCACATGCCACTTTAAGGAATTCTCCTTTGCTTGTAGTTGCTGAACAGCTGTAGCTGATTCCCATAACAATTTTAACATTTCTGTACCACAGTTTTCTGAGGGGTTTAACTACGCTGATTATGACCACATTCAGGTACCAGTACTTATAGTCTATAGTACAGAACAATGAATGTAGAAAACAGCTGGACAATTCACAAAATAAGGTTGCCAGTCACATCACTTAAGCCTAATAGTCCCTTCTATCCTACTTCAGAGTCATTACAGGAACAAATTCCTGCAGCAGTGTGATTGTTTCTGAGGAGAAAGAACTGTAGTGTTCAGGGCTCAAAGCACGAGAAAGATAGATAGATGGATAAATAAATAAATAAAAGCACAGAAAGTTAAAATTTTTTCCAGTCCTGATCCTTGGAATTTCCTCTCCTCTTCAGATCAAATATGTCTTCATTCATACTGTGAAAGCTGAGAGATATGAGTCAAATGGGCAAAGCAGCATATAAATATGTACATATGTGTATATATAGGCCTGTAATTACATTACGAGCCAAGGATTTCAGCAATAAATGATTCTGCAAAGTGTCAGGAACTTTAAAATTTAAACTATAAAGAAACATGATCTTGACTTATTCCCATCAGTCTTTCGATGGACTGGAGAAGACATACAGGTTTATCAATACTGACAGTAATTATCCAGGAAAAGAAATTGAAACCTTTATCATGTCAAGCCACTTAAAATATACAGTTTCTGAGGTGCTGTCAAGTACAGTTAACTAATAAGAGCTCTGCTGGAATGCAGTGACAGTGTGCTGACAAGCTCAAAGTCTGTGCAAGATCAAGGCGACTTAGAACCTTGTACCAATTATCTGTTGGATATATAACAGTGTCCTACAACTGTCATGTTTGCAGAAAGAGAAGTGAGAGTGAGGAGAGATACCTTAATGAGACATAAGGTACCATGGTCTCTGGTGCTCTGAAATAGGCATGTGTCATAGATACTGCCAAGGATGGAGAATCACTTCTACATTCATCCTTCACAAGGTGCCGTAGATTTGTCTGGTTGCATAGTTTGTCTCAAGGTGTGCTAGCTCAGACCTGTTTTAGAGCTGACATGAAACAGAGTAATGTTACTTGGTGCAGAAGAATCTATCACAAAACTGAGTATGAATGCAGACTGGCATGACATGAATCATACTTTACAGAACAAATAAATAACAAGAACAAAAAATGAACCCAGCATGTTTCCTAGCTGTCATCTGGCAGCATGATAGGAAAACATTGTAAATATTTACAGTTATAGTCTTTGGCAGTGAAATTATAGTAGGTATTTCTAGCAACACTCAATTTAGCAGACCATCCAGTTGCAGTTATTAATCTGGATATATTGATAAAAATGATAAATGAAAAAAGTTGTCTTCATGAAAAACCTGAAAAGGTCAGTATTATCTAATACTCTGAAGTTTTTAGTATTAGTATGATTTTTTTTATTGATTTCATTTTTTCACAGAAACAATTCAAACTCTTTAGGGTCAAAATATTACACTTCCAGATATTTAAAAAAAATATTAACCTTTAGTTAAAAAGTTATTTTAATAACAAAAAATAATTTGGAAATAAGTATTTTGACTAATACTATAACTAATAATTTTTCTTGCCAAAGCCCTCCTAAACACACATAAATCCCCAAAGCTAGTTGTGCATAGAAATGGATAGATTAAGCTGTTGAATAGCTTACATAACACAGTGAAATCAGAAATAAAGAGGAGGTAAACTAATTCAGGATATTACTTCTGTCCCTCAACTCTCTCAAAGTAACCAGAAAATGAAATACTTTCTAAATCCAAGCGGAAGTTCAAGGATGCAGATGGTCTTCTTTTCCTTATATAAGAGTTAACCCACCCTCCTCTGTTCTTAATTGCAGTCAGTTGTTCACAACTGAAAATTGAGTGAAACAACCCCTTGATCTTGAAAAACTCTGATTGAAAAATATCCCTCAAACCAAACCGCAATTCTTTAATTACAGTCGAAGAACATTCCTGATATTCTTTTCCCCATTATTGTTTCTTCTACGTTGTTTTCTAGGAAAGGCTCGTACTTTGGAGAGAAATTATTTGTTTATTTAGATATAAGAATAGGCATTAGAAGTACTGGGGAAAAAATACATTTTCACTTCCCGAGTCCACCAGTAAAAAATTGTACTGTAATGTGGTAAGTTGCATATTAAACCTTATAATGTAGTTTAGTAACAGCAATATAAAATTGGATTTAAAGTTCCATTGTCTTGGATATCTCACAGTAGTTTTCCTGTTGTTTATTCCTATTTTTTTGTAGAAGATTTAAGATATTTTGGTGAAGAAATCTCTGCTCAAGCAACAACCTGAACCATAAATTGCCCAGGCACAAATTTTTTTCATTATTCTGTTCCTAGAATTATCTGAAAAGATTCCAACATTTATTCTAAAATGCTAAAAATACCATGGAAATTTCTCTTTCACTGACCAGGTGTAATAACTTGGAAAGATGAAGAACTGTGAATGCATTCAACATGACAATGAAAATACTCTTAATGGTGCTTTATAGGATTCAGGAAACTGACCCCTGTTGAAAAGTCATTCTTCTTTCTTTCATTTTTGATCAATTCCATTCTTGGAATGTTTCTTTAAGTAGATCTCTCTTTTGTAAGCCTGGATGTTGATCGAAATTTTTTCCACTGAGGAAGAAGACGATAGGAAGGAAGTTGCAGGCGCTGTAATGTTGTGTTCCAATTGCTAGCTAAAAACAAGCACAGTGTATTTCTTCTTGGTAATAGCACAATGAAGATAAACCAGCCTGCTAGGGAAATTCCATCCGTGAACTTCTCTCTCAAATCTGGGAGTGCAAAAGAGCAAGCATCTGAAGGCAGAACACCAGAATTGTGTCTTAACTTTGTGGGAGAATTTAATGCAAACATCTGTGAGGCTGAGATGTGAGTCTAAAGAGTATAAAACTTCTGAGTTGTTTGGCTTTTACATTTTTTATAAAATGTAAAAAATAAAGGGGCAGAGATATTAAGTAGACGAAAAGCAGCTGGTGTATTGACTAATATTAAGTGGTAAATCAGATTATATCTAGATGTTAGATTCTCAACTTTTATCCTTTTTTCTCTCCAGTATAAGCTTGTCATATCCTGTGGAATTCTTTATCAGTCACAGTTAAGCTTAGAACCAGACTGAAGATCTCAGACTGGATCTGATCACTGTAATAACTTTCTCCAGAAAAAAAACTAACTACCAAACCAACTCCTCCTCCCCCCTCAAATCTCCACCAAACCAAATCAAAAAGAAAACCAACCCAACAGTGGGGAGCAAATTCAATTTATTTGTATTGTTGAGTACTATTGTGACACACGGGACTTCAGTGCCAAAAAGTTACTTTCTTGCCTTTAGGGATAGCCTTCACAGGCTAAGCTGGTTGCACATTCCCCAGGCAGCTGATGGTACCTGTGCTGGGGTCCATGAAGTTGCCCTTAGAACCTCACTGCAATGACAAAGCCAATCCATAAAAAGTCACCAGAGAGATGTTACTTTCCGCATCACGTCTGGACTAATGGTAATTAGAGTTTTGCAGCTCGTTCAGCTGCGGGTACTGAATGTGAAACCTTCCTGCTCAGAAACATAGAATGTGCTGAGTTAGAAGATAGATCTTCGCATGCTCTTTTGCTTCCTATGCTCCTTTACTTTCTTTTACATGGTCCAATTTTTAATTCTTCTCATAGTATAGCCCCTGTTTGCATTTTGTGTCATAGATTGGCTTTACTAATGAAGTGGGAGACCTGAGCTGTGGGTCTGACTCATCTCAACTGTAGAGCACTCAGTGCATCCCAATGTTAGATGACTAAACTTTAAAAGATTATTGCAAATAAGTAGATGTCTACTCTTCCTTGCCTTCCATTTTACATAGGTGTCACTCCCTCCAGAGGGGTCACCATTTTACCATTTCTCCATTATATGTGGTAAAACTGAAATCAGATCCAAGGAAACTAAGAAGTGCACTCAGGAATGAAAATCAAAGACAAAATTTTTGAACTGGGTTATAATTTTTTAAAAAGTGTAAAGTTCATGATCCTGACATCACTGAAAGTAAGATCTGACAGTAAGGGGTGGCTATATGAAGAGGACTCAAGACACACCATGCCTAACCATATAATTTTACAAAGGAATAGAATGTATTAATGTTAATGCTACTATAGTAAACATTTCTGACATTGACCACATTGTGCCTAACAGATCAATGATTTTCAGCTACTTAATTATCTGGGTGACTGCATTTGCCAATTCAAACATAAATAAATGTATTACCTAATCAAATACCTTATAGAGATTGAGAGAATTGCTTCAAAATAATAAAGTCTTGTAGTCTTAAGAAGTTCCAATGTTTCCTACAGCACCGACTGCTTGACATTTTTTACGTAAACTGATTTCATTTTTTAAGCACCTCTATTTCAGTAGTAACATTAAGGAGCAGTTAGCTGTACCATAAGAGAATCACTCAAAATGGTGATCTGTCCAGACTTATTTTGAAATTCTCTTGAAGAGAATTTAAATTCACAGCAAAGATGTAGAAGCTGGATAAACATAAAAGTCAGAGCTGCCTCTCCAGCTGAAGATTCTACTATGTATTTAAAGAAATTGGAATATGATAAATTAAACCGACCAAATAGGCAAAAAACCGGACCAAGTTTGTTTTTTCAGTAATGCAAAAAAATTTTGGCAAAGCTTTTTCTATACTTTGTTTCCAGCCAATTCAAGCAAATTACGTATCTCCAGAAATGAAGGAAGATTGCTTTAGGGATATTAAAAATCTTATTACAGATCTAGATCTTAATTTTATAACTGATCCTATGAGAAAATAATCCCAAAATCAAGGAGATTTTTGTGTTTACACAGAGAAGGAGACTACTGAGACTGCCATCACTGTAATGCTATAATATGCAAGACTCTCTTGGCGTTCAGAAGTAACTGGTTTCCATCCTAGCCTTTTAGTCTTACTACAGGAATCCATTTCACATCCAAATCTTTCAGTAAAGCAAACCAAAGCAGCACATGGTTTGTTTACAGAAGCACAGAATGCAATGGGGCAATTTGCAAGCTCCTTTCAGTAAATGAAAATCAAGCAAATATCACCAGAAGTTATTTTTATGCAACATTTACAAAGACTGGAGAAATTCCCTTGATACTGCCATAATTGCAAAATGGAATGATACTCTGTACTTCAAGCATCCCTTTCTTCCGGATGTGTGCTGAACTTAGTAGAAATACCAGGCACAAGGTGCAGATAGAAAAGAGGAAAATTTCAAGAACTGTGAATCCCTTCACTGTATCTTGCAGAAGAACTACAAGACCACTGCTCATACCTAACCATCACACCATAGCTCATGTTCCATTAGATATGTGCACACTTTGAGGCAGTGTCTGAAAAATGCTAAGCCATGATATGCAGGATTTCTTTTTCTGTATGCTATTTCTGTGATTGCAGTCAGATTGTTCTGCCTACATTTGGAGTCTTTATTAAAAAGATAAAGTGTAGTCTGGGAAACATGTTAGGAAACATTTAAGAACATTCAGCTAATTGATTTATCAAATAAGGTAGTTATATTTTGAACTATAATAAGATCCGATGCCTAGAAGATGAACCACTGTACATTGAAGTCACAAAGCATTGAAGGAAAGCAGGCTGGCATGACATGAATTATTCTTTACATAAAAAGTAAATAACAAAAGTTGAAAATGAACCCAGCATGTTTCCTAGCAGTCATCTGGCAGCTTGATAGGAAAGCATTGTAAATATGTACAGCTATGGTCTTTGGCAGCGAAATCATAGTAGGTATTGCTAGCAATACTTATTTTAACAGGTCATCCAGTTGTAGTTGTTAGTCTGGAAATACTGACAAAAATTATAAAAGAAAACACGTTGTCATGATGAAAAGCTTCTGAAATCTTCCACTCTCCCCTTTCATCTCCTCCCACTTTCAGGAAAGACTAATAAATGAGTCACTGTAATTGCTTAATTAGGTTGAATGTGAAATAGGTTTGTTTTTTTTCCCTAGGAAATTCCACAGACGTAACTTTTCTCCCGTTCTGCAATATAGCCAAACCCACAGAATTTTGAAATGTCATGTGACATGAACACAAAACAATGTTTATTTCACTCAAGCAAGATAAAATCAGAACATCTATTACATTATTTACTTTTTAGGTTGGAAAAAAATATACTAAAAACCATTTCAGTTCCAAAAATATTTCTATGAAGAGTCAAAATGAAAAAGTAATTTTAAAATCCCTCATATAGTTATTTGCCTGAAGGAAACTGACAAATTAATTCAAGATTAAATATTTGTTTGAAGGATCTCATAAATTTTGTTCCAGAAACATTTATACAAGATTCTTCTGACTTGCTTAACAGCTTCTCCACTGGCTGAAGATTCATTGGCAGGGAGCTGAGAATCAATCATTCTTTTCAAAATACATGTGTTTTTTAATCTGTTTTATAGGAACCCCATGGGCACTAGTATAACAACACTTTCAACATTTTTTTCTTCCTTGTGAAAGTTAAATCCACATTCCAATGCCTGGTCAGGGTAGGTCTGTGAATTGAATAAGTAAAGGAGAAAAATATTATGTTTCTCTTTGTGAAACTCCAGTGGTTGCAGCAGACCTTGCAGGCTATATTTTTTAGTGAAAAGGACCTGTATTTTTGGATGTTCTACACAAAATTTATCTTTTTGCCTTTCTTTGTTCTCTTCACTACATAAAGAATGTAGATCTGTTGAGCATTGTTTATAACCGGAATTGTAAGAGCAGCCTATTCTGTTTTTTTATTGTGTGTTGCAGGCAAGGTATCCAAAAGGATCCCTTAAAGAGCTGTAGTGCTACAGGTATTTTAAACTTTGATTTGCTTCATTTGATTGGATGTACCTGGCCTCAACAGCTGCAGCACCATTGAGGATCAGGAAACCAGACTCTATTTTCAATAAAGGGATATTGTCAGACTTTTAAAATGTAATTTCTTCTACGTTTCACTATTTCACTGTCAGCGGACTCCTTGATTTATGATCTCTTTTACTGAGAACTGTGATTCTTAATATTTGCCTGAGATGTTGCTTGCTTGCTTGCCATCTAACTGTCTATCTGTCTAAGTATTTATCTATCTGTTCAACTGTCTCATGGCACTGGATATTGCTAAGGACTATCTTTTTTTTGGAGGTAGCATTAAAATGCAAATAGATTTTTTGTTAGCATCGTCATTGGCATCTATAGCAGTCTGCATTGCTGTGCTTATGAAAATGTAGCAGTAGCTACTAGGTCAGGTAAGCAAAAACGTTAATAACTTTTGAATGCTGTGAACTGAAAAGATGTTGCATTTTCAAACATACATACGCTACTGGGGGAGTGCTGCTCTCTATTTTTTTCCACAGTAAGCCTTAAGCTTGCAGCACCACCAAATATGATAGGTGAAAATAGAGTTATGATTGACACGAAAGTCTGCAGCTCAGGTCACTGTGCCTCAGACAACTGAAAGTACAGTCATGTTTTTCAGTGCAGAAAAATCCACCTTTTTATTATACTAGGGGAAAAAGAAGGAACAAGTTGGCACATTACTCAGTGAAAGTTCTCCTAACACAACTGCTCTGTTCCTGTCTGAATGGTGCCTTGGAGTCACTGCATAATTTTATATTTGTGCCATCTTCTAGAATTCTGGGTACTGAATAGCTTCGCCACTATAACTGATTTGTGTTTCGTTGTGAAATGGTTTCAGTAGAAATATATTTATTGCAGGTGAAATGAAAACAGGAGACCAGGCATTTGGGTAGACTGTATTGTTAGGTACCACCCAGAATTACGGGTGAATAGTCTGGAAAGAGACCCATAGGTGCTATCGCTCTTATGCCCTTCTCAAAATGTATATTAGCTGTCTGAGCAGCTCACATTCTCTCTGTGAATTAAATATAGAATCATAGAATCATAGAAAGTTTTGGGTCGGAAGGGACCCCTAGAGGTCATCTAGTCCACCCCCCCCGTCCACCCCCCCCCAGTGAGCAGGGACACCGCTAACTAGATCAGGTTGCTCAGAGCCCTGTCCAACCTGGTCTTGAATGTTTCCAAGGA
>Ga0065711_1012715_pt1 | contig 12277 bp, 14 predicted proteins | sample Hoacrofraction12_FD_59098 | JGI IMG/M metagenome (GOLD analysis project Ga0065711, IMG submission 59098) | Hoatzin crop microbial communities from Cojedes, Venezuela - Epithelial fraction 12 v2 (version 2) | ecosystem: Host-associated > Birds > Digestive system > Esophagus > Crop | place... | reverse complement strand
AAAAAAAAAAAAAAAAAGAGGCAGCTGTTGTTTCAGATACAGCTTTCTACGCAGAGCTGTATTGCATAGGTGCAGTATACAGATCAATGTGTGGGCAAGCCCTGAGATTTTGATTCCAGGTTACATCTAAGAGTTTACCTAATATATAAAAAAAAAAAAATCTGCTTCTCCCTTCGATGAGTGTGTGCTCTGTGAAGATTTCTGTGTGGACGAGGAGTGGAATAGGCTGGGGCATTGAAAGTTTGTGCTGTGCATGCTTTGTAGCCTGTCTCACTCCCCAAGCTCTTTCCAAGCTGTCTGAGCGGCCAAGGCCAGAAAGAAAGGTTTGCCACGGTCTGTTTGTCATCTCACACCCTCAGTAAATCATCCCAATATCATCTGTCTCAGACCTCCTAGGAATCTGGACAACCTTGACTGAAAGTGTGGGTAATGGACTGGGAAATCCAGCGGAAGAGTTTTGGGGAACATGAGACAATAAGATGTGACTCTTCCCTGATTTGCCTCAAGACCTTAGGTCTCTGCCTAGGAGTGCCGCTAGACAGCAGCCCTTTAAATGGACACTACTTCAGAGATATTGACTTACCAGTGGCCTGGGTACAATTCCCCATGAAACTTCAACCTGGGACATGCGTGTCGCTAAGAGACAAACAATACCATCTGCAGCCTGCCCCTTCGAGATGCCGTCTCTGTTTATAGAAAAGAAGGGGGTGGCGAGCGTCTGTTAACATGTACTACTTCCTGACGTCATCTTTGAGGAGTCACATATTTTAGTGGGACTAGTCAGCCAAAACTAATGTCTAATGGCCCAACAGTCAGCGCTCCTTAGCTTCTTCCTCGCAGTGGCTGCTGTAGAGGGACAGAGATGCTAAAAATAACATTTCAGTCCCAAAATATCTTGACTTCTTTGAGGATGTATGCGTAGAGGGAGTGCCAATATTTCACATGGCTGGTGCCCTGTGACCTGCGCATCCCTGGGGAAGCAGAGCTCTCAGGAGACCTGCAGGGAGAGTAGAGGAGTGAAACAGTGAGCTCAGGGAAAATTTCGTGGAGCAAAAAGAGATGTTTGCATCACCTTCCTGTAACTATAGTCTCTGAGGCGATTGCAACAGAATCAACAGGTTCAGCTTAAGCTAATGAAAAAAACAGGGAAGAAAGATGCCCTCCTCAACCGGCACCCGCATTCTCATTTACCTTGGGCAAAAAGCAAAACAAAACATGCCTAGATATGAATTCTCCACCAGAAACAGTATTTTATATCCACTTGCAGAGGGTAAGTGTCTTCATGTGGTATACAGCAGTGGGAATTCAGGCGTGTAATGCAGTAACAAGAAAGGATTTTTAGATTTGTCTCAGGAACCCTGCTAGCTCAGACATTATAAAAAAGTATCCATAACCTTCATGTCCATCTAAGTCTTAAAAAGAGTGAAATACGTCCCCAGTCTGAGTACAGTTCTTTATTTTTGAAAAATTGCTTCAGGAAACGTAGGCAAACAGCACCTCACGTGTGAACTGCACGTTACCACCCCTCAGCTATTTACTAGTGTAATTAAATCCCACAGAGCAACTGCTTAACCAGCTTCTGTGCTTAGCCGACTTTTCACTAGTCATTTGCATGGGATGTGGCAGCGCAGGGTCCAAGGCTGGATCAGGGCTTCCGAGCAAAACCACGAGGCGAGTGACAACGAAAAGTCTGCTGGTGCTGCCTCTGGGGGTGAAACAGCAACACAACACAACAGACCAGGACAGGATGTGAAAAATACAGTATGCGCTTAGAGCTGACAGCCATAACGCAACGTGACCCCAGTCACATTGGTATTTGATTAGCGAACACGAAGGGATTGGGAAATAGCCCTGCTCGTAGGAGAAAGAAATCTTTCATATCCCCTATAGTGAAGCCCTCAGCTTTGTTTTATCTGTGAGATGGTATCTGAGCACCGTAGCAGAACAGGCTATTCTACCAGCCTGCGTTAGTCCCCCCATGTCCCTGTGCGCAGGGCTTTGCCCCAGGGGTGCCGGCTGAAGGAGAAGCGGCTCGCGGCGGTCCCGGAGGAGGTCTGGTGGCAGGCTTCGGGGTGGTTTGCGAACCGCCCGCGTCCCCACTGTGTGTAGGGCCATGGCTGTCACACCACGGATACGGAGAGCGCGCGAATTTGTGTGCGATGCTTTTAAGCTCTGTTACTGGGAGCTGGCTGGTGGGAGTGAGGGGGACACCAACTTTGTATGCGGCGGCAGGAGTCAGAGGCTCAAGCTACCGGGGTCGTGCTCACTCTTTCGCTGCGGGATCTCACAGAGGGACGACCAGCAAGTCCTCTTCTCCACCTCCTCCTCCCAAGGCTGCAGGCAGCTGGGTTCAGCCTGCACGCCAGCCCGGGCGGGCAGCTGTAGGCCTCTGTGGAGAGGAGCTAAGCATAGCCAGCCATTACGAGAGAACCTTTTCAGGGGGCAAAATTAGAGGCTCCATCTTTCCTCTTCCTCCTCCGCACCCCTCCCTGCACCACACCACAAGTCTGTGATGTTTTATTTCAGTCAGCTCAGTTTTACTCCTGAAATCTTCCTGCCTCCCCCTGTCCCAACTTTTCATTTCCCTTGGAGTGAGGTAAACAAGTAAATAATGGTAGTCAAAACCCTGTGTGTGCACCGAAGCCTGGAGTGCCAGGAAGCAACTGGTGTGTCTGATTTTCCAGTGAAAGTCCAGCTGCAATCTCGGCAGTGCGGTTACTGTCTGCCTTTCACGCAGATGTCTTCATCTGAAGCTCCCGCCGCCACCCCGCTCCCTTTGTGTGTCGGCGCAGGGAGGATGGGAGTGGGAGACAATATAAATTAATATCCATTGGAATGACAGCAGCTGGTGCCTTGCATAGCTGCAAACACGTGTCTTAGAAGTAGAGTGATTAGTGGTAAAACTGTAGAGCAGAATGTTTATGCTTGATCAATTACAGGAAAACAATAGATGGGGTTTTTTTTCCAAGTAGGAGGAGTGAGGCGAGGGAGGCTTCAGCCATGAGATTGTTTTCTTTTTTTTTGGTAATGATAGCTGCAAAGCACATGGGGCCTGGTTATCAAAGGGTCTGGCAAACAGCAGCTTCTGGGAAACCCACTGGTTGCTGGCTCTTGGCAGCACTTTTGAAAAACAAGATCAGTGTGGGGTTTAGACTGCAAACTTTACGTTTAAGAGGGACGAACTCAGCTGCCCAAAGCAAGGAGCATGTGGGAATGAACTGGGCAAAGCTTCCTAGTGCATGAGCATGCAATATGTGTAGAAGCCTTCATCTGTAAGAAGAAATTTTGATTTGTTTCATTACCTAGAACCTCTCCTACTCCCCCGGTTAAGCAGAAGCGGTCCTGTCAGAGGAGTGTCCCGTTAGTGACTGCAGTGTGGCACAAGAGTGTGCCTAGGGCTTCAGTTCCAATTCCATAGAAGCTCTAATTGCAAACACAGCCTGTATCCCTCCCCATATCCGCCAAAAAAAAAAGAGAAATTGAGTTACATTTTGCAATAATTCTAATGGAAATGCTAATGGGATGAACAGCGATATGAAGCCAGTAAATGACCCAGCAATTTCATCTGTGCTGGCAACGGATGACCATCTAAACCATGTTCAGGTAATTCTTCCTCTCATTAGCAGCACAATAACTCATACGCACAAATCCATAGGCATTTGCTATAATTTTTTAACATGGCTGGAAATAGAAGCAAGCTCATGCAGTATGCGAGCGTTACAGCATGTGTCGGCTGTAAATCTGTCTGGAAGTGGCCTGATCCTGTTTCTGGTTAAACCAGTGGGAATTTTGCCATTGACTTCAATGGAAGCAGGATGGGGTTTTTTGGATTTACTTACTTTTAAGTGGGACTTTGTTTTTTGGAACAAAGCTTTCAGATTCACAGCTATATTTCAGTAGTTGGCTGGAACTCCCATCAATTCACCTTTCATGTGTTTAACAGATGGGGCTTCTTCACTGCTCACCTTCTGTTTGGCGTCAGCACTGTAACCAGTCCCCTCTGGGTGATGGCCACCCAGGACCCGGTGTGCACAGGACCCGTGGCTGTGCTGTGGGACTGAGCCAAGAGAAGGAGGGAGCTCACGTTGCCTTTCCTGGGCACCTTCGGTCCGAGCTTGTTAGAGCACTTTGAAGAGAAAGCCACTGCCTCCAAATTTTTCAGCACTGGTAGGTGAGAGGTTGAAATGTTTCTTAGAGCACAGAAGATAGAAGTGAGTGGTGGTGAGGAGCACGGGGACCTCAGCTCTGCCTGGAATGGGTCTAGTAACTCTGCTGTGTCGTGTAAAATAGAGGTAATTGCACTCACTGTGGCTTTCCTAAACTACCTGTAGCCCTTCGAGATAGCACTGCGTTGCGAGTATTAGGATATACATGCATACTTTTAGCTTAAGTTCGTAAGGAGAAGAAGCTTATATATGGTACACGATCATGTGTTTCTCTGCTGCTGCCACAGTAACTTTTGAACCATTGGGCAATTTCATCAGAAATATAAATCTGCTGCAAAGTTTGCAAAATCAGCTGGGGAGAGACAGCAGAGAGACCATGTTAGTGCCATCACAACAGGAAAAACCTGAGATCAACCTTTATTACACAGCCGTGGATCCAACCACGTGCTAAGCACCTCTAGGAAAGCAGCATTCATTTGTCCCACTGCTCACAAAGCTAATTGCTTCATTCATATTCATTTTTGGTGGCCGCAGTATGACGAACCCAGCTCTTTTTTTCCCTTCAAAGAGCACACTCTCATGCTGCTGCTTTCTAGCGTTGTCCCTGCTCCCACCTGATCTCCTTGCTGAGCACTTTCATCTCCCCCTTGCCAGCTCTGCCTCTGCCCCGCTCCCCCAGAGAGCCTCAGGCTCCTCTGCCAATTGTCTTCTCACTTTCCAGGGAGACATTTCTTCTCCTTCGCACTTGCTAGCAGTGTGTCGCCTAAGTCCCCTCTCTCATTACTCACCCAAGTCACCCCCCTTTCAGCTGTTGATGCTTTATAGCTCATCCCTCCAGCCCCCATCCCAAATTTCCACCACAACAAAAAAACTCAGGAAAGAGGCAATTAATATGTATTATTTCAATAGGAGGCTTAAAAACAAAAAGCTTTTGCAACAACTTCCCAGTCAGAACCACGGAGACTATTGTAAGGCAGAAAAACCTAAGAAACGGCAGCTGTTAAGTATATTTAAAAGCCTTTATTCTTTCCTATCACGATGTGGCAAAAGAGACTAAATACAGCTTTCCATTTGTTTAACTAAAAGCTGCCATTCCTCAGTCTCTTTGATGATAATGATACCCACAGTTACAATCAAACTCCAGCACACACATGGAAAACTTTGAGCTCTGTATCAACTTTGCACAATGTATTATTAATAGCAAGATTCACGAACCCAAATGCTCTGAGATGCTGAGAGCAAGGGGAAGACTGACTGTGCTGGGCTCGTGGTTGATGCTGATAAATCTAGCACACTGAGGAGGAAAAAGAAAAACCTGCAACTGAGGATTGTTTCTGTCAGAGTAGCCACTGGACCCACTGCGCTGCGCATGGGGAGAGGCCATTCAGGAGTTCACAATCGAGCCGAGAAGTCAGACAAGTGGTGAGAGAGAAAAGGTATTAGCAGTCCCGTTTTGCTGACGTGGAAACGAAACACAGTATAGTAAAGGTCCAGTACTGCCCGCAGCTTACACTGGTTTGGGTCCTGGGTCACTGGTCTGGCTCGGGAAGACCAAAAGTCTGATTCTTGTAATCTGCGGCTGCACAAAACCACCCCTCATTTCAGGGTGCTTGATAGTCTTTATTCTAGTGCAGCTCTTTACTTCAGCAAGTCATCAGTGCTGAGCCCTAAGTTTGAACTTCTGAGAAGCATAGCCTGGATTTGCCGAGGGCCACGTGCTCCTAATGTCCTGTGAAGACAGCTGAGCACAAGAGCTCTGCCATAGGGTGGGCAGCTCCCTGACTATTGTCCTGCAGGTCCCAGCTCCCTGGAGGACCATACAGTGTAGTTATTTGAGGCATGGGCCTCAGTGCCGTCCCATTGACTGTGAAGCAGCCTTAGCACCATTGATTTCCATGAGAAGTTACACTGAAAAATCAACGGGGTCTGTGTGCAGGATCCTGGGGAGAGAGGGAAGACACCTCTCGGGAAAGAGAGCTACTCTGCAACGATAAGGAAACAGCCCCATCCCCAGAGCAAAAGGGTGATGACTGTGAATCAAAACATTCCCAGAAAGGGAAAGGAAGCAGGGTAGATCTCTTCTGAGATTATGGATTTCTTGTCTAGGAAGTGGCATAAATGTGAGGTCTGACTTGAGATGTGTGCATACATCAAAGGGAGGATTATGAAGACAGTCTTCAGCCTCATACATCCAGCAGAGCTGTCTCCAGCAAGATCATAGCATTACTGTGGAATTTTTTGGAAGGTAAGTATGTACATAAATCCTGTGCCAAACATGCTTTGAAATGTTCTCAAAACACAGCAGTGTTTGGCTATGATGAAAACACAGCTCAGCCTAGCTTCCAGATATCAGCTGCGATCCTCTAGATCTGTTCCCTTCCCTGTCCTCCTCTGTCTTTTATTAGCAGAATATATATGGCTTTTTCTGTTATGAGATTGCTTTTTGGGGTCACTGACACATGCTTGGTGACATCAGGTGAAAAGCAGTGGCTCCCTTAGGAATCGNGGANCTNCNNGGAGATCCTCACCTAAGTGCTCCATGTTGAAAAGCCATCTCCAAACAACTGGATATCCAGCAGCACCAGAAGAAAGTTCCTACCTCTGATATTGCCCAGGCATAGTCAAACGGCAATCTCTCCCTCAACGGTTTACAATTTAACTAAATGCAGAAGTAATCCGCAGGCTTGTTATCCACATTGTATCTGGCTCTTGGTTTTTGTCTGCTTTGTCTCTTCAGATTGTAAACTGTTTGAGATGAGAACTGTGTTTGACTCTGTGTTTGGACAGCGGAGGGGTCCCAGTCCTTTCAGAACAAGGTACCGTAATACAAGTAAGGCACAATAATTGATTTTAAAATGAACATCAAAGAAAATAAAAGATTAAAAGGGAAAGAAAACTTTCATAGCTCAAGGCTTCCCCCCACGACGGTGCTCCGGAAGAATGTGCTATCTGCTGGAGGGAGGGTCTAACCCCAGTTGCTGGGAGGGCTGTGCGACGTACCGCAGTGGGAGCCTGAGCCAGAATGTGCCTGGGCACGGGGCGGGGGGAGAGGAGAGGTCAAAGGCTAAAGCATGATAAGCAAAGGAGAAAGCCCTTTAAAATATACACACGCATTTTCTTGCCAGGATCTATCAAGCCAAGAGCCAAAGCATGGCAATGGCATTTCGTTTATAAGGAAAAAGAAATCACTTCTGGCCTAGGAATTGGTTTGCCAAGTTTCAGGCAAGGGGGAGTCTAAATGACTTGTTGGTTTAAGAATTTGTGTATTTTTAAGGAGGTGTTTTAATGAAATTGCTGGCGTGGCCCTTTGTAATACCGAGCATACAGCCCTGTAAGTACTTACTACAGAGCAAGACACACACTGTGGAAGCCAGCCCAGCGGAAGTCGATGGCAGCACTCACAGTTAAAGACGTCATGCTGGCTTTGCAGGGCTCAGCCACTTGGGTCACTTCCAGACGTCAGTGGAGTTGATGGATGAACTCCCACCAGCTTCAGCAGTCTTTGAATGAGGACCTTGGTTTGTGACTGTAACTGGATAGGGGTCCACAAATGTGCCCCTCTGATGCAGGCTGTGGAAAATTTGCTGTTGACCCTACTTGGAGTGTGGTCCAACTAGAGCTTCTCCAGCACGAAGCTGACCAGATGTTGCTCTGTGAGTAAGGACCTGCAGAGACCACAGTCGGTGGGCCAGTTTGGGTGCTTTTAGCAGATGAATGTGGAGAGCTTGGGTCACCTCACACTAGCAAGATGTTATTTGATTTTTCAAGAGTCTGAACTGCTCCCCACTGTTACCGTGGGGTAAGAAACTCAAGCCCAGTTCAAAGTCCTCAGTAGCAAAGCCGACAGAATTGCCAGGGTCTGGTGGAGGGACAGATGGCCTTTCCAAATCCATGGCCTCCTCTTTGGAGGTGAGGAGAAGCTGTGGGTGATCGGCGCCTCCCTCGCAAACTGGGGTCAGCACCAGCGGCTGCATGGAGAAGGGGGATACCGAAGTGAGGCAGGAACCAAGCAGGTTATTTGCGGAGATTGGGTCAGGAGTGAGGGCTCCCTGCAGGCTTGGGGTTTTGCTGCGGTGGCTGGGCCCCTTGGCATGTTACAGTGGTTCAGGATCTGTCCTCTCCAGCCTGGGTCACTGTGCGACCCCCCTCCCCTCCTCCATTTCCCCTCCCAGGTCCATTCACTGCACCAAACAACAGCACGCAATCATCTTGTGGGGGTTATTTCTGCCTAATGTACCCACCCGGTGGGGTTTCAGTGAACATTAAAGCAGTAGATGGAGCCTTTAATGAAGTTAACCTGCTGAAACCAGGAGAGCATTTGGTTGAAGTACACCTGAAAGCCCTGGATTACACAGCAGCTGCTTCAAAAGAAACCCATTGCCTCCTTTCATACCGCTGCCGTATTGAGAAATAATACAGCACCTTTATATTCAGCCTAATTTAGTCAGCCTGCTGAAGTCTGAAAGCTTTTTTTTATTAACTCTGAAGATGCAGGGGCTTTCCTCCCCCCGGCCGGCCGCCCGGCGCGGGCGGCTGCTCGGAGCAGGCCCCAGCAGCACGCCTGCGCCTCTCCCACCCAAGCACCTCCCGAGCCGCGAGGAATCGCTCTCCCGCTCCCCGCTAATCCGATGATGGATTTTAACTCCATTAGGTCGCTTCCTCTCTTCCCCTCCCTGTTTTCTGCCGTTTATTCATTCTCCCCCATCCCCTTGTTATGTCTCTTTGTTTCTTCCGCCACCTCCCTTCCCCACTCTTCTCTCCCTTTTCCCCTGGTTTTTTCCTCTCTCCTTTCCGTTTCTCCTTTCCGGGCTGCCTCGGCGCTCCCCTCGTTTCCCCCGCAGCGGTGTTGCTCCCCGGCTCTCCCCGCAGCCCTCCACCGGCCCTTGGCCCCGCGGCACGGCAGTGTGAACGCCGGAGTGGCCTCTGCCTGCCACCAACGCTCCTCCTGCACGACGTACGTGTGAGCAGGCAAGGCGGGGGGATGAGGCAGCTCCCCGCTGCCCTGCAGTCGGGCTGGCAGCTGGAGCAGTGGCAGGGGGACACATGTGAGGGGGAGGCGAGTGGTGACGGGGTGGGCAGGAGCCGGGTGGGCAAGCGCTGGCCCACCACAGCACCCACAGAGCCCAAGGGGCGGCCTCTGGGCTCACCCCGCAGCCGCTGCTTTCAAACCGCAGGTTAGCAGCCGTGCCACTCCCCGTGAAAAATTAACCGGGCAGCTTGCTAATTAAGCCGCTTCTACACTGGACGTTTATGGGCTTGAATGCAACGTGCCAGGCTGCTTTCTTCAGGTTGGGGTATTGGCCTGCTGTTTGAATACGGGCAGATTCCCGAGCAAGTAGTCTGGCTGAAGACTAGGGCTAATGGGATGCTAAGGTAATTATTGGCTATTTGTGGCTATAAAATGAGATCTCGTAATCATGCACCTGATAGACTAATAAAAACATTTTATATGATGCACTTAGAGCCTTTTAGCTGAGGATCTCAAAGCACTGTCTGGAGGAGGAAAACTGCAGTGAGAGGTCTGCGCTCCCGCGAGGAGCTGGGGAGACAACCCACACTGTCTGCCCCCATGCCCCACTCTCCTGCTCCTCGGGTAGCTTGCCAAAAATGTTTGAGTCCCTGCTCTCCTGCTGACTGACAATACTTATGGTTTTATCTAGGCCGCTGGGTATCATTTTTCCTCACTCTCATTCCTAACTCTGTTTCAGTCCTGCCCTGTTGTTTTCTCTGGAAGGCTGTCAAGTTCTGCGTTGGAAATAGTGTGTTTTGACATAAAACTGGGGGAGAGACCCTGTTTGTCCAGATACTCTGGAGCCCAGGGAAGGTTACAGGAATACATGACGCCTTGGTTTTAGTTTTATTTTCTTTTAAATCAGGATTCAGAAAGGCTCTAAGGAGAAGCTGGGGGGTTTCCTGCTTTACAGACACCTCCTGATGGTCAGCTCATGGGGTGAGAAGGACTCACTTAGAAGAGGAAGCTGTGACCGAAAATAAATGAGGCTGTATGATCAATGTTGAAGAGGAGCTGCAATTAGAGGGAAGAGATGAGCAGAGCAGAAGAGTGCCAAGGAAAACCCTAGGTATGCCGGCCCTTGGGTCAGCAGCGGGGAGCTAGGCAGTGTCTGAGGAGGCAAAGGCTTTCTGCTGGAGGGGAGGGGAAACATGGGGGAAATTTCACTGCATCACAGCTCTGACTAACGCTTGGGCTGCAAAATTCCTTCAACCAAATTTAATGCAGATGGTATGTTACATATTACAGTACCATTAAATTACATATTGTCTCATTTTCAGTGAGGTTTTGTGGATGTTTCTGACGTGCAGATATGGAAAAATGCTGCAGTTCCCGATGGGTTTGGCGAGTGCTTACTCATGGGTTTTAAATACCCACAGGAGGACTGAACAGAGAGCAGAGCACTCAGCCCTTTGGCAGAAGCAGGCCTTCCCCGGCATGGAGAGCTGGTGAGGTCCAGCCTTGCTCTGAGCATGGAGCAGCGCCCACAGCAGGAGCAGCCGCCCCTGGAAACAGGCAGAGGTAAGTTCAAGGTGCATAGTATCACCTTCTGCTCAGTCCCTTCAAACCTGAGAAAGGATCTGGGTCTTGAATGCTTCCCAAAGAAGTATTTTTGACTCTTTTGTACCTGAGCTGGACTACTAGGTGTCACCAGCTTGGTCGTCATCCTGTCCTGAACACCTGCAGTGGTGGAACTGCAGTAGTGCTGCCTGGTATTTCAGTTGTGCCTTTCCATTCCTGACAGCGGCATGTTGTGGAGAGGAAACCTGCAATCTGACACTAAGCACAGGGCTGGATTTGTGGAGAGCTATTGAAAAGCGGCTGAGAGAAACCTTTGTAGAGCAGCAGGTAACTTCATTTCCCATCACCATTTTCTTTCCTAGGGTTATCTTCTCTTCACTCAGTAGCAGATCAGAGCTGATACCAGTTCAAGGTCATGTTTGTGCTTCTTCTGTTGACCTTAACTGGGGGAAACTGACTGACCGTAACAGGAGGAAAATTGCCCCTGTGCTGTACGGTGTGTGAGATGGGGCCATCTCTGATGAGGGCTTGATAACCTTTTTCTTCTCCATGCACGTTTCAAGAGAGGAATGATTCATGCTGTGGGTTTATATTGCACTCCAATATCTGTGTTATGGTTTGCGAGGGCTATTTATACACACAAAAAATCACACTTTGCTAGCTTGATAGTAGTCTAACTATAAGCAAGTAGTAAATAATAGTTGCATAATTCCGCGTCAGAATACAATAAATAAGGCGGTAGACTCAGTTGCCGCTGGCTTTGCATTGACTGCAACAGGTGTTGGAGCACGTTTGAGCCACAGAAGAGGCAAAATCAGGTACCAAAACACACAGAAGGGAGAGGGATGCTACAGCCATCAGGGTGATGGCTGAAACATCAGATCTATCTCTCAGGCCAAATCTGCTGCTGTCAATGAATTGTCCACTGGTCTCGGAGGGACTTGGAGCGTCCGCGCTGTGTGAATGTGCTCGAACAGGTTGGCAGCGTGATTTCATTGACGTGAGCCTGTGATGCTACCCGTAACTGATAGACAGCAGAGTACAAAATAATTAGGCTCATCACCCTAAACGAGTACCAGTGAAACGTTTGTACTTTCCCTCTCACCCACACAATGATGTATCTCACTTCTGCCACATGCCAGTATTCTCTAATTGCCAGTATTCTCTAATTACCACCTTAAAAAAACTGAGGTAATGTAGTTTTCATCCCTTTATTTACCGTGTGTTTGGAAGCTGGAATCTAGAATCCAGAGACTGGTCAACAACGCAGAGCATTTGTTTGTAAGCAGGTTTTCGGGGCAGGGGTTTAGGGCTCGTTCCACTCGCGCGCTTCAAAGGACGGAGGTGCGAGTCGGCCCCGGTTTGCCGGGTACCGGCTCCCAAAGCCTGGGGATTCCGGCGGCGGGCACGGGCGAGGTGCCGGCGGCCCCAGGGCGGGCGGGGACTCCAAGGCGGACAAACCTCGCGAGCGCTCTCCAGACGCCGCTGAACGCGGCCGCGGCTCTGGGCTTCGGTTTCGGGAGAGCGCCTTGGGGAGCGCCGGCCGGGAGCGCGCTGCCGCGGGCCCGGGCAGGTTTTG
>Ga0065711_1009439_pt1 | contig 12278 bp, 10 predicted proteins | sample Hoacrofraction12_FD_59098 | JGI IMG/M metagenome (GOLD analysis project Ga0065711, IMG submission 59098) | Hoatzin crop microbial communities from Cojedes, Venezuela - Epithelial fraction 12 v2 (version 2) | ecosystem: Host-associated > Birds > Digestive system > Esophagus > Crop | place... | reverse complement strand
TATATATATATAATCTATCCAAGACTCAACACTGGGTATCATAAGACACTGGTCACTTTATTAATATCTAGTGCAATTTCTTTTCTATTAAAAGGAGTCAATCTGAAAATTATTTATTCCAACTCTTTGGCAGATGTTTATATTAAAGAAACATTCACAATTAATTCAAGGATCAAAACCTTTAAGAAAATTACAGTGCAAATAAGCTCAGAAGAGTGTTTAAAACAGATAATTTCAGTGAGATTTCAGGTGATGTTTAGCAGCTAACAGTGTTTTAGCAGACATGGATATCTTACGCACTTGTAGCACGTTGATATAGTAACAGAGGTTGTGCCTGTGCTGTTTTTACTCAGAAGGCTGACACTAATCCTGGAAAGGGAATTGAACTCTTTTATTTTCCTTAAAAAATATCATATTTGTTCCTCTTTACTCAATAAGTTAGACCAACAAACTCTCCCTGTTTTTTTTTGTTTGTTTTGTTTTGTTTTGAATGAAAGCAAATGTCATTCAGAGACTGTCTTTCTGAAGCATGTTCCCACACTTGTTCTTCTGCTGCTTAGAAGCAGAACTCAGTTGAAGTGCTGGTCTGTAACTGCTGTACTTGTCGCTTCCTGTGCATCCACCTTCTGTGCTATCTGTATTGTCTAAGGAGGTTTGAAACGGAGGTCGTTATGACATCTCTGCTTGAGAGGCATTAAGGAATCCATTTTAAGTCAGTAAAGAACCTTCATTATCGTTCTGCAGTATGATTAATAATTTTGAGGTCTCTTCTCCTTCCCATACGTTGTTAGTATGAAACTTTGACCTTGAAGTGAAAGATAATAACTGAACATATCTGTGGTATCCATGTGATTAATACAGCAGTCCAAAAGTCACAAGGAGACTTATGGAATGTGACTAAGATGCTTGAATACACCAATGATTTCTTCACTTTGTTCACCTTCTTAGTAAATAATTTATCAGTTTAATGATGACAGTCAAATATCATAATTGTAGTGAAGTCTTCAAAAAACTTCAATTCAAAAACTGAAAATATACTTCTTTCTTTCTCTCTCCCTCCCTCCACGCTTACCACCATTAACTGTTAATGCCACAATATGGTCTTTATTCATTCTACTAGCATAATATAAAACCAACGTAGATTTCCCAATTTTCATAAAATTTCCATCCGCTCTATTAGTTTCACTGATAGCAGGCTGAGAAATGTTGTTAGGCTGCAAGATGGACGACACTGCAAAACCTCAGCATGTTAAGAAGCCATAAAATTTTATTCAGTTCATTTACTGCTACAGTCCAGTAACTCTATAGTAACAGTGTGCTATTTTTATTGTGTATTTATTTAAAGGCTGGATATTCCCTCTGCTGGGCTGTCTAACCAAATCACTCTGGTTTTCTAATGAACTCTAGTGTAGGAAGTCAAGGGTGTGCATCTGGCCGAAGGAACATCTTTCCTTCCGATATTCTTGGGAGAAACTATTTCATAAAAGCTATTTCATAAAAGCTGAGTTAAAAACGTAAGAAAAAAAAAGTGCAAAACAACAAGCCATGAATAAAAAAGTTTGCCTTGAAGAGGAATGTAGGGATAGGATCACTGGATCTGTAAAAGAAAAATTAAGACTTTCACTGGGATGTGTAGAGACACAATTCTCACAGGCAAAGTATATTCACCCTTTATAAGGTATCTTTAAACCATTTTAGCAAGTGTGAAGACCATTCTTCTCACTATATGTAGGTTTCTGTCCTACAAACAAATCAGTTTAAATCCTGTGATTTCAGGTACCTACTGAAAATAAAGTATTAATAGCAAAATTCTTTTGTGATTAGTAGCTCAGGAAAATGGCCCAAATAATTAAAATTAAGGCCTGAATCCTATTACTTTCAAGACATCCTGTGTCCAAATTATTACTTTTTGTTTATTTGTTTTAAAAAAATATTCCATAATTACCCATGCTATTAAATTATCAGCTGAAGGTTAAGCCTAGTTTATCTAGCTGTCTCTCAGAGTTCACTCTGACACAGTCTGAGGTTAGAACAGTTTTGGGTTAGTGAGTACTCTGAATGCAGCTGGTTTTTTTCGAGAGATTAATTAACGTCTGTGAGTGCAAGCCAGGCTGGACCAGAAAGTGGTTCACTTTTGATTTCATTTGCTTGCATAGTTGTAGTCCCTATTGCTAACATGTTAAAAAGAAGGCAAGATGTCTGCTGGTTGGGGTCACTAATGTCACCTTAGTGAATTAAAAAGAGAAAAGTGTCGCACGACAGAAGTTTCTTGTGTCAGTGAAAGTGAGAGTCTTCTTAAAGATAGCTATGTGAAAACAGGATATCTAGGTTATTTTATTTATCTTGGCTTCCTTTTAGGCCAAAAAGAGGCATATCAAGAGAGCAATTTATTCCAACTATCAGCCATTTATCTTGCAATGGGCTAAGCTGTCCTCTGGATGTGCCTCATTTCTCTTTCTGCTGACTGTAGAAAGAACCTAGATGACTATTTGAACCTGGATGCCTAGCTTTCACGTGGTTATATTTACATGAGATGATCTTAACACATAACTGGAAGTTGCCAGCTATACCAAACTAATGAGGAAGAATCTGTTTAACATAAAGTGGATGTTCATAAATAAATTACAAGAACCTCATAAGGACCAGGCACAGCTGTGCCTACCAAGGCACATCCTCAGCTGAAGAAGATGGCAAGCTGCCTTTTAAAAATTCCTGCCGATATAAGCATGCAGATTCTGATCTAAGATGTTAACAAGAAGTTGTATGCAATCTGTGGTTCAAGAAGTCCCTATACCATTGTCTACTGGAAACCAAAAACATAACAAGAGACAAATGACTTCATACTTTCAATATATCTCAGACTCTTTCTGTAGGCACCTACAACCTAGGTCAGAAGCTAGATGAAGTGTTAGATGATTTGTAGGGACATTCTTATACACATGCACCAATGTAGTCAAAAAACCACAAAAACACAACCCCCAAAACACCCCAAAGCATCTCTGCATAGTTCTCCAGTTTGAGAATTTTCTCTTCTCTATCACACAAATCACAAAATCCTCCCAGGAGCTATATAGAAGCATACTTTTAATAAAGATATCAAATTTTTTTCTAACAATTTCCAGCAACAGTGAGTCCACTGTCTTTCCTTGTGAACAGTTCTACCTGTTGTGTTGTTCCAAAAATAATGTCTATTTTACAGGAAGTTGGGCCATTTCAAAATAGATTATAATTGCAAATCAAGACACAAAGAGAAAACAACAATCGACATTTCAAATCATGTCTCTGAACACTACTAGATCTTTTTAAGAAATAAAGGATTGAATTGTTCAGCCTTTACACTGATTAACTGCTTGAATTTTATACTGAAACATCATAGTAACATGATAAAAAACAGTAACAAAATGTTTGATTAAGTGTATATAACAGTTAATTTAGGCTATTCTAAATATGATTTTAATTAAAATTAATGTAACAGAAAAGTTTAAACAAAAATACTTTAAAAGGTTATGCAATAAGGAATATTTTTAATCTTTAAAAATGATAAGTTGAAAATTATGAAAACAAACTAAATTCAAAATGATGCAATGAGAGGTTTTTGCCCTGGCAAAGATTAGTTGGAATGACACATTCCTGCAAAATATTTCAGTTTGAGTATTTCAACAGTATCTCATGTAGCATTATTATTTCTTTTTTGTCAGTCCTGCAGCTTTTCCTTAGATTTTAAACAGTATTATAAACATGTTTAGTGATATACTGTGCACTGAAAACCTTCTCAAAACTTTCTTCTGAGTATGATATGTTGTGGTGAGCATAAGTTTCTTTTTGAGATGAAGGGAGGGAGGCTGTACAAAGAAGAAACACAAAATACAGAAGTAATACTAATATTAATAATAAGAAATAAAATATAAAACCAATAGTAAGATTGATTTCTCTTAAACCTTAATTATACTAGAAACAAAATTAGGAGACTCCTGCTACAACTAGAAAGATGATCTTTAGAGCTAGTATTATGGCAATATTGCTTTCTACTAGAAATGAAATGAATTAGACTGATAAAAGCATACAGGGCTTGTTTCCCCCTACCCCCAGGCCAAAACTGAAAGGGAGCAAGATGAATCCATTTACATTAGGGTAAAAGGTTTTGAATGTATTTATTCCATCTGTGTTAAAGACTAGGAGGTCACAAGGAATATGCCAGAGACATATCCCAAGGGACATGGAACATACATTAAAATGAAAAGAGAAACACGTACAAATTAATGAAACAGTGACTATGGGTGCTTTCAGCATCTTTAACACTGGTTGTGGAACATTTAAGAATCGGTATGTGTAGTAAACAATAGAATCTTATAGCAAAATGTCATATGGGCTTCCTGGAATGGCTCATACCAAGATCCAAACTACAGGCCAAATCAAAATGAAATAAATTCAAAGAAGTAAACCAAACTGTGTGATTAACTGTGATTGAATAGAGCATTTATGAAATGGACAATTTCCCCAGTCAAGAAGCAGTGCCCTCCTTTTCACAAGAAAAGAATACCAGGCCCCTTTTAGTGCAGCCCTTTCAGACACAAAGAACTTTATGGGATCGAGAGGAATGAATATGCTGCTCATGAAGACTACAGTGTTATACTACAGTGAAATGGCAGTAGCAGTGTGAAATGACAAAACCCCAGATTTCCCTTTTGACTGGTAATTTAAAAGAGAAATAAGGAAAACAAGGATTAGAACACAGACCTCCTTTCTCTCCATGGAGTATCAGAGGCATTCGGCTTCCAAATTGTGTTTTCTTTTTCATTTCTTCCTAGGAATGTTGATGAGCCAGTGTGTAGCCAGGAGTCAATGCAACAGGAGTCATGAATTTACATGTATGTGGGGGATAGGTCCTGTTCCTTGCGTAAAAGAAGATGCAGAATTAAACCCATTCAGGCTCAGGAAGGCAGGTTCTTAAGTAAGTGCTTTAATCACCAGAAAAAAACAAGGAAACTAGGAATAAATCAAAAAAACTGCAGAAAATTTTACCTCTTGTCACTTTAACAAAATTCCCAGACCTATGTGATATTCATCTTTCTAAGTGCTGGCTTAAACAATGGAATTTGGCATGTAAGGTCCCAGTAGAAATCCTTTATGTATGAAAACTGAATGCACCAAGATATTCAATGTTTGTTTTCACTAAATATCCAGGAAGCCAGGTGGCAAATGTTCGCTCTGATCTTACATCTGTTTAAGAAAAGTAAAACACAGAATGGAAATATATATCTATCAAAGCCACCATAGCAGAAAAAAATGATGTGGATTCTGGACAAAAAGCATAAACATTCTGTAAACTTATCACACAGTACAGGAAAAATAAGAATTCAGGAAACTATAAAGAAAAGAGAATGAGTGCAGATGTCAGAAGAGCCTTTTACGAATCAACATATCCAAGATACATTTCAGGAAAAAACAAAATAAACCAAAACCTTAAGACCATTATTCAGAAAAAGATTCTTTGCCTCTAGGCTGAAGCTGAGGCTGGGGCTCATCAACCCTTGCTTCCCGCTGATTTGAAGAGAAGAATTTCAAATAAGAGAGTTCAAAGAACAAAAGATGTGAATCTCAAAGCAACTAATGAAAGACAAGGAAGAGCAAGCTCCACCTCCCTCCCTGAGCTAACTGAAGAAATAGCAAAAGTGTATGAGCACAGTAGACCTTTTTCTTTTTTCTTTTCTTTTGCAAACTCGAGAAAAAAAAGAAAAGCCATAACATTCCTGGGTGGAAACTTCAAACATGTAAAGACAAAAATAAGTCTTCAATAGGCAGAGAAATCCTCCCAGAACGTATCCTCCAATGCATGTATCTGTGCAAGCCTTTGTTTATTTTGTCGCTAAAGGTATTTCAGGAAACAATCTCTGAAAACAAAACTTAAAGAAACTCAACTCATGCTTGTGCTTCTGTACCTCTTTCTTTCACCAAATCTGACTTCTACAAAAGTCATCATTATTTACCTTTCTCAGACAGTGTCCCAGTGAACTCTGAAGTCTTTTTAGCTGAATTGCAACTCCCTCAGCTCTTCTTCTTCAACATTAGGCTGTTTTAATTTTTTTTCCAACCCCTAACTTTTACTTTAAGAATTATTGTTTCATGAATAGACTATTATCTGAGTTAGTCAGGAATATATGGTCCAGCATTCAGTGTGATGATGAATAACAGTATGGAATGATGAGGAAAATAAAATATTTTCAGACACTATCAAGGATGCATTTTTGATCCAAATGAACATTAGCAACAGCATTTAATGAGAAAATTTGTCAGTCAGAAAGTTACTGGAGAAAATCGGCAATTTTTTTACTTTGAGAAACAGAAAAATACTAAGTTATAATATACCAAAAATGTCACTTTGTTTTATGTGCATTTTTATATTTTCCTTTTTGTTTCACAAGATTTGTTTTTTAAATTCAGTATTTTTACTATCTCAATTTGAAAATGGTAATTTTTTCCAGCACACAAAATCCTTAATAATACTGAAATGAGAATAAAACATTGGAGAACTAACATTTGAACAAGTGAAGTCTCAAGCTATTTTGAGAGGCTGCAGAGACACACCTCACACCTTGCCCGGCAATATAATGTATCTATGACAGCTCAGAGAGTAGTAATGAACAAACAGAAACATTGCTAACTGGTCTGACTTTAAATCAGCTGAGAAGCTGGCAGGAAGATATTTCACAAAGTGCTTCAGTACTTTAATATTCTTGGGTGTCTCTGTGCTGTACAACCCAACAACAAGCCAACATGCCAGGCCATTTATGCTCATGTCTTCACCAATATCCTAATGGCATTCTGGAGTGAAGGATGCTCACCTAATTTTCCTACACCCCTCTTCCCCCTAACTGCCCTCATTTCCCTTGGAAGAACAGTTGTCTGAACATCTAGTAAGGTGTAAAACATTTGTTTTCTTCTTAATAATCAGAGGATGAAGACTTCAGAGAACATTTCCCTTACAACACAGTCAAGTAATTGACCTGGTTTTGGTTAGAACAGAACTGATTCTCTTTTAGTAGGTCTTTCTTACAGCTGAGTTGTTCTAAGTAACAGCATTTTTCTGAAGATGGCTGCATATTTTACAGACAGTGCCCACTCCAAAGTTGGTAACACCGAATGATTATAGTTACACTGAGCCAACAGTAGGAAAGGAATGCAGAAAAAGGCCCCTGTTTATAATTATCTCTATAGCAGCCAAGACCACTGACAGATCTCTTAGGTCCCACAACTGAGCAATGGAAAAGGGTCGAACTTGTGGGGAGGGGTGGACAGGACAGGTGACCCGGTGTTGACCAACAAGGTATTCCATGCCATGCACGTCATATTCAGTTTAAAGCTGGGGGATCACGAGAGTCTCTCTCTCTTCATCCATGACCGCCTTCTGAAGCGGACTCTGATTGCTGTTCTGCCTGTGATCCTGATCCAGATCCCTATCCACGCATTCCTGAGTCCAGTCTCATCTGCTGCTGAGGCCCATCCAAGACTTCCCAGTGTTGCCTGGCAAATGCTGGCGGGACACCGGGTCCCCCGGCACCCAGCTCCAGGAAACTCAGTATCTGTTTTGTATATTTTGCATTATTTCTATTATTATCTGTAGTAGTAGTAGTATTAGTGTGATTAGTAAAGCTTTTTATATTTAATTAGCAAGTCTCTCTCTCTTTTCCTCTTTTTCCCTTCCTCTGGTGGGAGGGTGGGGATTAATAGAGAGCGTCTGTCACTTGGTTTATTGATGCCCTGCTTTAAACCATGACAGTAATGTGACACGAAGTCAGTTAGAACTTTGAGGTATCCAGGAAACAGGTACCACTTTTTCCTCTCTTTCTGATGATCTCTGCTGTTCCACAGGGAATCAAGCCCCTGTTTTCACTCAATCCTTCCGCTGAGTAAGAGAGTCAAGTGAAAGGTAGATGTTAAATAATATCAAAATTGGAAGAAAACTTATTTTTGCCTTTCATCTGGTTAGCAGTTTAGTTCACAGAGCATTCTTGACGAGTTGTGCTGAAAGTTGGAAGAAGGCAGACCAAACAGCTGTAAGAAAAACGCACAGGCCAACTTTCATCACTGTGGAATTGCCACATGCAATTATGTGATCCCAGGCTGTACCTTACTTCTTAACAAACCCAGAAACTAACGTATTTCTTGCTGAGAAAATTGTTACAAGATTCTTTGTGTTGGCCTTCTTACTTTGTTTCTGCCCCAGAGCAGACTGCATTTGAAGGGTACTATGTCTTCATTTACTTATGTGTAATCAATGAATCTTAGAAAGAGCTCTAAGTGTTCAGATTCTATGGCAATGGTATGACAGTTCTGTGTATGCAATTATCAAGGCAATTATTGCCTTAAAGATGCAAACAAAACATACGTTGATTTGAAATGTTTCTTCAGCCAACCACAGAGACAACTGCACATAAAACTTTAAAGAGAATAAGGGTAAGATCAACCCTTGTCAATATTGTACCCGCTTTCATCAAACAACAGCACTTGACAACATGATAACCCTATCAATTTGAATTCAGAAGGAGAACATAGAAAGTGAAAAAAGACTTTCTAAATTCCCCGTAGCTGATATTTGATCAAAGAACTCCAGATAAAAGACTGAAAAATTGTTTAAAATATATAATAAAAATCTTCTGTATTTCAACTATCATAAAAGTTACTACTAAGAAAAAGACAGCAATCTTCTTCAATAGATATAAGGTTTTTGAACCTACAAAGAGTTTCTTATCCGACTGTTACCTCTTTAAGAGAAGGCTAAATATATTTTTGTTTTATTTCGTTGTAGATTTTATTGTCAGCAAAAGTATCACAGGAAATCTGTGAATGCATAACAAAACCCGAGATGTAGTCAGGGATCCAGCCAATGAATTATTTAAATCTAGGGAAGAAGCTATTTTTTCCAGTCCCACTCTTGCTGAGGATAGTTGTAGGCAGCATAGTATTATCTATAACTTTCCTATACAATATGCAGAAACTTGGGTATACAACTTATTTTCACATTACTTTCGTCAATGTTCAAAAAAGATCCTTTCTTCCTCATGACTATTGGCATGGCTGCTTGGAAATTAAAGTTGAAAATGCTTGAATAAAAAGAATATAGAAGCTATATTCAACAACTGAATTATTTAAAACTACATAAGGAATGAGACCTGCAAGGCAAAACTTCTGTTTGCAATTCTCCAGGCTTTTTGGAACTTATTTGATATATAATTTCCTTAACTGCTTACCGTGGTGTTTGAATCTTGCTATTTATTTTTCTTCAAATTACTACAGCAAGATAACTGCTGGAGAAAAATCTGCACTGAGACAGGTTTTGCTGATCATTTAAAGCCCCATTTTCTCTCAGCTTCATAATTGTAAATCAGGAATAATTATTGACTACAGCAGTTGCAGTGAAGTTACTCTAGACTTACTGACAAAAGTGAAAGCAAAATGGAGTCCCTGAAGTTCTTTTTGCTCAGGTAGTAAGATTAGATCTATTGAAGTCCCAAATGGATATTCACCAGTGTTTGAATTCTGTTGTTTCATTTCGTCCTCCACAGTAATTCTAAAATTTGTGAAAGTTGTTCTCATTAAGAGGGGCAAAAAAGATGGTAAAAGAACTTTAAATAATAATACATTGGCTTATTCTATGCTCCAGTCTTTCCTCCTGAGTTTGTTGCATGATTTTATATCTGCAGACGAAAGTTGCAAGAAGAAAGGAGAAATCATGAGTCAGATGACTTGAAATTAAAAGGCTTATAACTGTGGGAATGCTCTGGCTGTGACTCACCCTGCTTTACCTAATTTCACCTTATTTGCCTCTGACTTGGTTTCTCCATCTACAGAACTGTTATAATAGCAATGCTGAAAAGAGCAAATAATTTCTAAATTTTATTTTGGTGATATTTATGACTGCATTGTGCAGAGACTGGCTTTGCAAGATGCTCAAAATATGCAGCCTTCTGGGAGGTATTTTTTTCTGTACTTTTTAAGAGGACTATATGAGTGACAATGATGTGAGCTATTGTTCTTCTAAGAAGAAACAATGGATTGATATTTATTATGACTCACATCATAAGCCATTCTGCAATAATGAGGATTCAGAAGCAGATATCCTGATCTGGGAGTTATTTCATAGTAACTCCATAGGTAATTTTTTAATTCCCTTCTGAGATAGTGAATGCTGGCTGTTCCCTGGAGAAGGATGCCCAGTCTCCTATTATCACCATTGTTCAAAGGGTTTAGGAATTTGTCAGTATCCTCATATGGAAGAGATGAGGAATTTTAGAGAGTCTACTTTTTTCCTTTTATTTTCCTTAATTTTTCTTGTTTTCTTTTTTTTTGTGAATATTGGAACTAATAGTACAGTAACAAACTCATATACTTACCTATATAGTTATGAAGGAAGCTATTTGGCAGGTAGCTATGTAGGTTGTAGGGGAGAGACCTTGAAACTAGACAGTGGTTCAGCTGTGTGATAAATTTGGATGCCTAGGTTAATACTAACATATATTTATTTCTAACATAATGTGCAGATAAAACACGACAGCATTCTATTTGATACTGTCATTTAGCTATACACACAGTGTAAAGTCAGCTAAAACTAAGAAGGAAGATGGAGAACAGTATAAAGACTTAAAGCAAGGTACTTGATGGCAGATGTAAGTACTTACTTTGTACAGAACAGGCTTGCTCAGTTTGTTTTGAACAGTGCCTCAAGGAATACTAATGAAAACAACAGGTCTCATTAGAGGAATATACAATTGCTTCAATTTGTTTTCTTTTTTCAGCAGAACTGATGCAGTTTTCTGTACCTTGAATGGCATTACAAATGTGGTAAACATCCTGGACAACTGATCACACTTAACAGTTACAATGAAAGCTAACCTACACCAAATTTATTCAGAAGTATTTGAATAATTTCTGATGGACCATTTTCGTGGCGTTTTTAGAGAAGCCACGGAAATCCAGTGAAGTTCCTGCTGACTGGAAAAGGAGAAACACAACCCCCATTTTTAAAAAGGGCAAAAAGGAAGACCCAGGGAACTACAGGCCAGTCAGTTTCACTTCCGTGCCCAGCAAGATCATGAAGCAGATCCTCCTGGAATCTATGCTAAGGCACATGGAAAATAAGGAGGTGATTGATGACAGCCAGCGTGGCTTCACTAAGACCAAATTGTGCCTGACAAACTTGGTGGCCTTCTGCGACAGGGTTACAGTGCTGGTGAAAAAGGGAAGAGCAACTGGTGTCGTCTGCCTAAACCTGAGCAAAGCATCTGACACTGTCCCGCATGACATCCTTGTCTCTAAATTGGAGAGACATGGATTCAAAAGATGGACCACTCGGTGGGTAAGGAATTGTTTGGATGGACACATTCAAAGAGTAACAGTCAATGACTCAGTGTCTAAGTGGATATCCATGACAATTAGTGTTCCTCAGGCTGTGGTATTAACACCAGTGTTGCTTAACATCTTTGCTGGGGACATGGACAATGGGAAGGAGTGCACCCTCAGCAAGTTTGCCGATGTTGCCAAGTTGAGTGGTGTGGTTAACACACCTGAGGGAAGGGATACCATCCAGAGGGACCTGGAAGCTTGGGAACCGGGCCCGTGTGAACTTCATCAAGTTCAATAAGGCCAAGTGCAAGGTCCTGCACATTAGTAGGGGGAATCCTAAGCACTAATGCAGGCTAGGCAGAGAATAGATTGAGAGCAGCCTAGAGAAGAAGGACTTGGGGGTGTTGATTGAACATAAGCTGAATAGGGCCCAGCGTCGTGCACTTGTAGCCCAGACGGTCAACCATTTCCTGGGATGCATCAAGAGATGTGTGCCCACAGGCTTGAGGGAGGTGATTCTGCCTCCCCATGCTGCTGAGACCCCACCAGCAGTCCTGCGTCCAGCACAGGAAAGATAGGGACCCACCGGAACGAGTAGAGAGGAGCGCCACAAAGATGATCGGAGGGGTGTTAAACTTCTGCTGTGAAGGCAGACTGAGATATTTGGGATTATCCAGAAAACGACTCAATGACTGAGCGGAGATCAGTGACAAGTGGTGTCCCTCACAGGTCTGTCTTGTGACAAGTACATTGTCATATCTTCATCAATGACATAGACAACGAGATCGAGTCTACCCTCAGCAAGTTTGGCAATGACACCAAGATGAGTGGTGTGGCTGACACGCCTGAAAGAAGGGATGCCATCCAGAGGGACCTGGAAGCTTGGGAACCGGGCCCGTGTGAACCTCATCAAGTTCAATAAGGCCAAGTGCAAGGTC
>Ga0065711_1047532_pt1 | contig 12279 bp, 6 predicted proteins | sample Hoacrofraction12_FD_59098 | JGI IMG/M metagenome (GOLD analysis project Ga0065711, IMG submission 59098) | Hoatzin crop microbial communities from Cojedes, Venezuela - Epithelial fraction 12 v2 (version 2) | ecosystem: Host-associated > Birds > Digestive system > Esophagus > Crop | place... | reverse complement strand
AGGGCAGAGCAGAGGGGAAGGAGAACCTCCCTCGCCCTGCTGCCCACACTCCTCTTGATGCACCCCAGGATCCCATTGGCCTTCTTGGCACCCAGGGCACGCTGCTGGCTCATTAAGGTTGGAAAAGACCTCTAAGTTCAAGTCCCACCGTCACCCCATCACCACCGTGCCTACAAAATGGTGGCCCTACTAAACGGAGGCCCGTAGAAGTGAGGTGGAAGGTACAGCACTGGTAGTGGCCCCACGAAGGACCCGCTCCCTCCCTCTTTTGCTGCAGTTTGATGGTGGGGGGGGACACTGGTAGAAGCAGCCTGTGCCAGGAGAGGCTGTCGGAGGAGCCGGTGGGCAGCAGGAGCGGTGCACGTCCCGGCTGTGACCACAGCCGCGTGAGCCCAGGCAGCTGCCGCAGGTACCGGTGCTGCTCCCACCGCAGCGGTGTGTCCTTCACCGTAGGCTTTTCAATTTGGGGGTTACGGAAGCGGAGCTGAAGAGCTGTTAGCACTTTGCTCCGAAATGCACATGGGTTTTGGTTACAGTGAGACTCACGGCTTGTGTTTCTGTGTCTCCTTCCACCACAGAAAAGCAGGGTCCAGAGCGGAAGAGGATTAAAAAGGAGCCCGCCACCAGAAAGCCTGGCTTGCTCTTCGGAATGGGCCTTTCAGGGATCCGGGCAGGCTACCCGCTCTCCGAGCGCCAGCAAGTCGCTCTCCTCATGCAGATGACAGCAGAAGAGTCTGCGAACAGCCCAGGTGAGGTCTGGGGTTGGTTTTGCTCCGAGGTGTGGGTGGATGGGTACGAGCTTGCAGCGAGAGCCTCGCGAATACCTGGGCTGCTCATTGCCCAGCGCCGGGCTCACCGGGCATTCGGGTGGCTCCTTGCCGGTGGCAGAGAGGAGCTGCCACCCCCAGCGTGGTGCTCCACGGGCTCTCCCCGCTCTGAGCGGGGTGCTGGGCTTTGGGGCACCTTCTCCAGCCTCGTATGGAAGCGTGGTGCTGGAGTGGGGCAGCGGGACACCTGCTCCCGCGGGGCTCTGCCCTGACTCCGGGCATGGGCTGCTGCCGGGGCTGGCACGTGGCCGGATCCAGGCCACCACCGAGCCTGCCCTGGCCGCCTGGCTAGAGCTTGGGTTCGACGGGAGCCGCCTCCGTGGCAGAGCTGCGCGTTTTCCGCTGGCGTCCTGGGCTGGAGCAGTAAAGGAGCGTTGTGAATCAAGTGAAACGCTGCGGGTTTTTTAATGTTTCTTCTCGTGGAGAGGGCTGAGATGTGTAACCAGTGCAACTGTAACTTGAGCTGCGGAGCAGCTGGAACGTGTTTACCACGGATTTTGTATTTTAGTAATTTTTATCGGTTGCATACATGACCCCCCAGGGTTTTTAGAGGCACTGTGCTATCTGTGTGCGCACATCTGCATCCTACACACAAGCGTTGCAGCTTTTAGCCACGTATTTTGTTGTTCTTAACACCAGTCTAGCTGCTTATGTTGCTGTTACTTGGGGGAAAAAAAAAAAGGCGAAAAGCTGTGTAGTCTTCAGAGCTTTCAGTCTCCTCCCAAGGCTGCCAGACCTCACATGTGCTCGGTAAAGGGCCGCTTCCCTGAGGAAATGAGGTTTTAGGGTGAGGAGCTGCATTGTCTGCTCCTAAATCACGGGGCTGCCTGCAGCCTTTGCAAGGACTGCAGTTCTCTCGGCGGGCTTTGGCAGCCGGTGATTCATATCTGCGTTACGCACACGCAGGCTTTCCTCTGTCTGCACATCGGCTGCAGAGCTTGGGTTGCCTCTTGTGGGGAGCGTTCGGGGAGAGGCGAGGTGAAACGTGTTGCAAGAGCTCCCTCTTAGGGCTTCGGGCTTCCGTGGAATCGCCGTTCCTGACTCTGTTTCTCCTCCACGCAGTTGACACAACACCAAAGCATCCCTCTCAGTCTACAGTTTGTCAGAAGGGAACTCCTAACTCTGCCTCCAAAACCAAAGATAAAGTAAATAAGAGAAACGAGCGAGGAGAGACTCGGCTGCATCGAGCTGCCATCCGAGGAGACGCCCGGCGCATCAAGGAGCTCATTATCGAGGGTGCAGATGTCAATGTGAAGGACTTTGCAGGTAACCAGCCCGCTGGCACTACTGGCGGGGCAGCCCACGGAGCCGAAGCTTTTCCCACCTGCTTGCGTGTTCCACCTCCAAGAGCTCCCACCAGAGAAAGCAGTTTCTTTATAACGTGGGTTTGCTACTTGTAAAGAGGGAATTAACCAAAAATAATGATTTTGCCCTTTAGGGGAGAAAAAGTCTTGCTGTCCTTTTGAAAGGAAAAAAATACTCCTACAGATTCGTCAAAACAAGAAATCCCTGAAAAGCATCAGTTCCCTTGCTGGAGTTGGGGAGCTGCGTTCCCGGGCTGTCCTGTCTGCTCTGAGCGTGCTCCCGCTCGGGGAGGGGATGCTGGGCTCGATCCGTGGTGATCCTGGGGCTGCCCTGGCTCCACGCTCTGAAACTGGGACTGGGACCCTCTGAAACTGGGACTGGGACCCTCTGCTCCGTTCGCTTGTGCCCTTCCACATGGGTGCTGTCATGGAGGTCTGGAGGGGCATTTGCAAAGGGAGCTGGGCTGTTTTAGCTCTTTTTTTACTTAAAATATCAGAAATTATGTGCACGAAAATACTGAAGAGAGTGGGTTTGTAGAGTCATGGCTCCAGATGATGCCTACAGCTTGCTGGGTTTTGGTTTTGAGTGCTGAGCGTGGGGGTGCCGCTGACGGGGAGCAGCACGAGAGTGAAGGGCAAGGTCAGCTCCCAGCTGCACCAGCCAGGGAGACACTGACCACCCTGAGCCGCAGCTCAGCACCACCTCCCTCTCCTCCTCCTCCTCAGCAGGGCTGCGAAGCTCCTGCTTCTGGGGGCGAAATGGGGAGAGGAGCCTGGGTGCGGGGCTGTGGCCGCAGCCCGTTCTGGGAGGGGAGCAGCCCCGAGTGCTGCGGGGAGAAGGCAGCCGTGAGGCGATGTGCAGCCGTACCGGCGCCGGGGCTGGGTTAGCATCAGGCAGCCTTTCTTCAGAGCTTGACTTTGACTTTGCTCTTTCCTGTTCTCTTCACACGATTTTGGGGCTATAAATAGATATGCACGTTCCTCCACCTGTATGATTAACACCAGTGCTGGACTGAAGTATCAGCTGTGATTAATTCTGGTCGCAGGTGCCCCTTTTCAGTGCTCCAAGTGAAGGCAACAGAATGAGCTCCCACGACGCTATCAGCAAAATACCGAAGGAGCTGTGCACAAAACAGTTTCTGCTTAAAAATAGTCTGTCTGAACATGATAAAATATTTCATTCTGTGTGCTTCGGAGGTTTGTTTGAGAACTGGAGCCGCTGTTACTGTGGAGACCTGCTGTTTGGTTTCTCCCCGAGCCGGGGGCCTGTTCTGCGGCGACGCGGCTGCTTGCTTCGGAGAGCACACAAAATATTTGTGAGCTCTGCGTGGGGGATGTCGCAGGGCGCTGTCTGCAGTTCAGGGCTCGGTGCTGATCTGGGCAGCAGCGTTTCCCTTACAGAGGAGTTGGAAGGGGAAAAGATTGGAGATCTGCCTTCCGCACGACATCAGCAATTCTCTTAATTTCCTACCCAAAGCTTTGCCTTTCCGTTTCCTGGGGCTGTGTCTGTTCTGGCAGATGATCTGCCTGTAGCACATGGCGTGACCAGAGGGAAAAGCGGGATTGCTTTTACTACCGCTTGGTTGGAGCAGCAAGGCAGAGCTGCAGGTTTCTTCCTGCCGTGCCGTGGGGAGCTGGGCAAACGAGGCCATCTTCTTGGCCACCAGAGCCCGCGGACCCCTAGACACGCCGTCATCTCCAGCGTCCGTGGATGGAGGTTACTTTTCACTGTCTCTGACATGCTCGGTGAAGGTGGTGTCCGTGTTCTGAGCGTCCCTTTGCTTGCAGGCTGGACGGCGTTGCATGAGGCATGCAACCGGGGATACTACGACGTTGCAAAGCAGTTGCTCGCTGCGGGCGCCGAAGTCAACACGAAGGGGTTGGATGACGACACCCCGCTGCACGATGCAGCGAATAATGGGCACTTCAAGGTTGGTTTTTGCTGGAGTTCGTAGCTGTGTTTTTAATGACTTTTGGTTTTCCTTGTGCTTCAAGCAGCCGACTGTGTAATACAGAGATTCTGGTTATTTTACTGTCATTTGCTGCTGATCGCCAAGTAGAGGGCAAGAATTTCCCTGCCCCGGTGCTGTTAAGTGCTTTACGTGGTGTTTCCCTGTGCGGAGAGATCGTTCATTCATCTTCTGGAGTCAGGGGGAGCGAGCGTGGCGTTGTGTCTTGTTCTCCTGCCTGCTTTCCTGCCCAAGCTGGTTCATGTTGCTGGTTTTTTTGTCACCTTTCTTACTGTCGACTGTTAGTACCGTAAGGCGTGTCCTAAGAACAAACTGCCTGGGGACACCACCCTTCTAGTCGTGTATGAAATGTATACAAAAAGCCTGGAATCGAAACATCGTGAGCATCTTCAAGTCTCCATTTCTGTTTTCAGGTGGTGAAATTGTTGTTACATTATGGAGGGAATCCTCATCAAAGCAACAGGAAGGGCGAGACGCCTTTAAAAGTCGCTAATTCTCCCACCATGGTGAATCTGCTCCTGGGAAAGACCACGTACCCCTCTAGCGAAGAGAGCTCAACAGGTGAGATTGACCTTTATGTGAACGTGGGATTGATGTTTGCGGCCTGCAGCTGTCTGTTAATACAGAGTCGTTAAGAGGACAGTGAAGTTAGACTCTTGTCAGAATATCTGCACGCTGCTGCCACGGTCAGGAGTCCGTCTGTAGCTGTAACCCAAATTCAGACAACATAACTACCAGCCTTTAGCTCCGGGAGCTCTAGCTGTTTGCCCTGGAAGCCTACGTTGAGATCACTTGCCTGGTGCAGTCGAGATGTAGGATTGGAAGCCAACTGCAGGTAAATGGCTGTCTTACCTTTGAAATGTGGGTAATATTGCAGCTTATACGTAGGGAGGAGGAGGTTTGCGTGCACGTTGTGTATTCCCCCACAGACCCGAGCATGATGCTGGGTCGTACCGGTGCTGACGTTGCAGGTTGTGCTCCCGGGCTGTCCCTCAGCAGAGCGCCCGGCTAGAGCCTGCCCCACGGGTGCCACCGTTGTGGCTGCGTGTCCTGGTTTCGGCTGTTTGCAGTCATAACCCTGTTAAAATGTTTTTATTTTGGTAAAACCCTGGATGTTGTTTTGAGGAGCACCCCGTGCAGGTCTGGAGCTCCCAGCCTGGTGTTTCGAGCTTTCAGCTACAAACTTAGCAGAGGCTGGGTGAGGCAAAGGGGTGGCAGGGCTGTTCGCAGCGTTCACGTCTGCAGCAAACTGAGGATGTTCCCTCCCCGAAGCCCCTCGCAGCCCTTAACGCGTTGTTCTTCTCTCTCTGCAGAGACGTCAGAGGAGGAGGATGCCCCTTCCTTCGCTCCCTCCAGCTCTGTTGATGGCAATAACACAGACTCAGAGTTCGAGAAGGGTTTGAAGCACAAGCCCAAGGCCCAGGAGCCCCCCAAAACCATCACCCCGGTGAAGGATGAGTATGAATTTGATGAGGACGATGAGCAGGACCGGGTCCCGCCAGTCGATGACAAACATTTGCTGAAAAAGGATTACAGAAAAGAGACTAAAGCAAACAGTTTCATTTCCATACCCAAAATGGAAGTGAAAACTTATACTAAAAATAACACAATTACACCAAAGAAAGCTGCCCACCGCATCCTGTCGGACAGCTCGGACGAGGAGGAGACCAGCGTTGCTGTGGGGACGGGGGAGAAGCTGCGACTTTCGACCCACTCGATATTGCCCAGCAGCAAGATTCGGGAGCCCGCCAGCACAAAGACGCAGAAGGAGAAAAGCAAAGTAAAAAAGAAGCGGAAGAAGGAGACAAAAAGCAAAGAGGTTCGGTTTGGCAAAAAAAATGACAAATTTTGTTCCTCTGAATCAGAGAGTGAAAACGTGGAGAGTGAGGAGGATGACAGAGACTCTCTTCAGAGCTCTAGCTGTGTAAAGGACTCCAGGCTAGTGCTAAAGGAATCCTCCTTGTTTAACTCTCTGTCTGCCTCATCGACCTCTTCTCATGGGAGTTTAGCATCCCAGAAACATAACCCCAACCTTACAGAACAGCACTCCAAGCACTGGAGGACGGACAATTGGAAAACCATATCTTCTCCAGCTTGGTCAGATGTCAGTTCCTTATCGGACTCCACCAGGACGAGGCTGACGAGCGAGTCAGACTACTCGTCCGAGGACTCGAGCTTAGAGTCGCTAAAGCCAGTCAGGAAGAAACAGGAGCACAAAAAGAAAAACCCCCCACACAACACTGTTTCTGAGAAAAAGAATTCATTCCATAGCAATGTGGATGGAGCAATTCCAAAGCTGGACAAGGAGGGGAAGGTTGTTAAAAAGCATAAAACAAAACACAAACATAAAAACAAGGAGAAGGGGCAGTGTCCCATCAGCCAAGACATTAAAATAATCAAAACGTTTTCTTTTGAGTTTGAGGACTCTAAACAAAAGCCTGAGAAAGGCTTGATAGTAGAGACAGAAAATCCAGTCGAAAACAAACTGAAAGTGTTAAAGCATGAGCGAGAACACAGTAAGAAGGAGGAAAAGCTCCCCAAAGGTAAAGCGGAGGAGAAGGAGTGGTTGTTTAAAGATGAGACTGGAAAATCCTCGAAAGAGGAGAAATCGTTAAGAAAAATCAAAGATGGTAGTAAAGACATAAGTAAATCCTTCAGAGAAGGATTAAGTAAATCAGAAAAAGAGAAACCTGTCAAGGAGAAGTCTCCCAAAGAGGAGAAGCCGAGAATACACAAGGAGGAGAGGAAGAAGAAGTCAAAGGACAAGCAGTCAAAATCTGAAAAGAAGAATGAGCTGAAAGAGGAGAAGGTTTCAAAACTAGAGAAAGAAAAATCCTTCAAGGAAGAGAAAGAAAAATGCAAAAAGGAAAAACTTTACAGAGACGAGTCTGGGTTTGATGAATTTAATAACAAAAACCAATTTCCCGAAAGCGAGGACACAAAGTTCAGCCTTTCGGACGATCAGCAAGAGAGGTGGTTTTCAGACTTGTCTTCCGATTCGTCCTTCGATTTCAAAGGTGAAGATAGCTGGGATTCTCCCGTAACAGATTTCAGGGAGATTAAAAATGACACCGTGGCAAAGCTAATCATAGAACCCGTGAAAGAGGAAATTAAAGACAAGAAAAAGGAAAATAAAACGAAAGAGAAGAAGGAATACAACGAGAAGCGTAATGAAAAGGACACCTTTAACCTAAAGAAGAAAGAGAGGGACTACGTGGACAAAAGCTCCGAGAAGAAAAAGGACCAAACGGACAGACACAAAGTTACTCCTAGCTATTTGCCTGAAAAGGACAAGAAAAGGAAGGATTCTGCAGAGAGTATCAAGGAGAGGAAAGAAAAAGATACGGGTGAAACCAACAAAGACAGGAAGGATTCCTCTGACGGCTCCAAAGATCGAAAAGATAGCAAAATGAAGCAGGAGGAGCCCTATCGAGATGACTTTAAAGAATACAGCTGCGAAACGTTCTTCAAGGAGAAGTCTGACCCCGAATTCAGCGGTAAAACTCTGGAGAGTTGGGAGAGGCACCATTCTGGGAAGGAAAAGGAGAAGAAGGATGCTCCCGAGAAAGAAAAAAAAGAAAAGGCGAAGCCAGAAAAATACAAGGAAAAATCCAAAGAAGGCGACAAGGAGAAAAATGAAAAAGTGGCTCCCGAGAAAATCCTGAAAGAGAAAGAACTAGACAAGAGTTTCAAAGAGAAAAAAGAAACTAAGGAGAAATACAAAGACCTGCACAGCAAAGAGAAAGAAAGGAAGAGTTCTTTCGACCAGGTTAAAGAGAAGAAAGAGAAAAACTTCTCCGCGGATCGAGAGGACTTCTCTGAGAAAAAGGATGAGAAGAAAGGCAAGGAGAAAAGCTGGTACAGCATTGCAGACATCTTCACAGATGAGAGCGAAGACGAGAGGGATGATTACAGCTTGACTGGGTTCAAAGTCAGTGACTCCGCTGGGAGCGAGATGCATCGGCTGGACAGTCTGCAGGAGAAGGACGACGGCGCAGCTGCTGAGAAGGAGCTGTACCCCGACAAGCACCGCAAGTACTCCTCCGACCGGCAGCATTCAGGAGAGAAGCAGAAAGATAAGGACTCCAAGGAGAAGAAAAAGGACAAAGGAACATCGGAAGGGGGAAAAGAGAAGAAGGAGAAGAGTTCCTTTGAAAAACACAAGGAGAAGAAAGATAAAGACTCTGCCGAGAAGTACAAGGACAGGAAAGACAGAACGTCCATAGATTCCATTCAAGAGAAGAAAAACAAGCAAAAGCTCCCGGAAAAGGCTGAAAAGAAACATGCCAATGACGACAAGGTGAAAAGCAAGCATAAGGAGAAGCCGGATAAAGAGCATTCCAAAGAGAAGAAGTCTTCGAAAGGAGGGGAGTCGGAGAAGAGCCTGCTGGAGAAATTGGAGGAGGAGGCTCTGAATGACTACAGAGATGACTCCAATGACAAGATCAGCGAGATCTCTTCTGACAGCTTCACAGATAGAGGACAAGATCCAGGACTGACCAGCCTCTTTGAGTCTTCTAACCTCTCTCTTGCTGATGCCGCTGAAGAAAAGTTTAAGGACTCTCTCCCTTTACCCTGCTTGCAGGACAGACTCAAGGAGAAGGAGAGACACAGACATTCCTCATCTTCGTCGAAGAAAAGTCACGAGAAAGAAAAAGCAAAGAAGGAGAAGACAGAGAAGAAGGAAAAAACGGAAGAATTCAAAGACTCCAGCAGCAGGAAGGATTCCGCTCATTATGAGAAAGATTTCTCTGTGGATGGGGAGGCTTTTAGCTCTTCCTACAACATGAAGGCAGAGGCTGATGAGGAACCGGAGAAAAGCATTGATTACTTATTTTCTGAAAAGAAAGATAAAAATGATTCTGAAAGAGAGCTGTCAAAGAAGGCGGAAAAAGAAAAGGCGTACGGTTCCAGCGCTATCAGCACAGTTAAAGAGAAAAAGAAGCGAGATAAACACAAGGAAAAATGGAAGGAGGAAAAGGAAAAGCATAGAGATAAACACGCAGATGGTTTCTTTAAGCATCACAAAGACGAGCCAAAGTCAACGCTTAAAGACAAGGACAGTCCTCAAGTTACCACCTTTAAAGATAAATCAAAGGAGGACAACCTCAAATTCGGCGAGACCAAACTGAAGGAGAAGCTCAAGGAGAACCAAGAGAAGGACAAATCGGAGTCAATAAAAATCAGCAACGGGAATGAAAAAATAACCCTTTCCAAAGACAGCGGCAAGAAAGATGCCAGGCCAAGGGAGAAACTCCTGGGAGACGGTGATTTGATGATGACCAGCTTTGAGAGGATGCTGAGCCAGAAAGACCTGGAAATCGAGGAGCGCCACAAAAGGCACAAAGAGAGAATGAAGCAAATGGAGAAAATGAGGCACAGGTCCGGAGACCCCAAATTAAAGGACAAGCTGAAAAGCTCGGAAGACGTGCGCAAGAGGAGTCTGGATCTGGCAACAAAGAAGCCCTTAACGCTGGATACTCAGCTCAAGGACAAGAAGCTTAAAGAGCTGGGACCGCTGACTCCAATACTGTCAGCGGAAAACAAGGCACAGCCCGCTGGTGGGACAGACTCTAAAGACTGGATAGCGGGTCCTCAGCTGAAGGAGATCCTCCCGGCGTCTCCCAGGCCGGATCAGAACCGGCCGACGGGAGTCCCGACCCCAGCATCCGTCGTCTCTTGTCCAAGCTATGAGGAGGTGATGCAGACGCCCAGGACTCCTTCGTGCAGCAACGAAGACTACACGGACCTGATGTTTGAATGCGCGGACTCGCAGCACTCGCTGCCTATATCCACGATGTCCATGAACGCCTGTTCTCCATCCTTCTTCGACAGATACGCGAATGTTTCCAGTGGGCTCCCCGAGAATCCGAGTCAGACCCCGACTCGTACCATACCCTCCACGAACCTTTATCGTTCCATCTCGGTTGATATCAGAAGAGCACCCGAAGAAGAGTTCAGCGTTGGAGATAAATTTTTCAGACAGCAAAGCGTCCCGGCGACATCAAATTATGACTCTCCAGTGCAGCATTTAATGGAGGAGAAAGTTCCCCTTCCTTCTGTTCCCGCTGAGAAATTCCAGTGTTTATCTCCAGGGTATTACTCACCAGATTATGGGGTTTCATCACCGAAAGTAGAAGCTTTGCACTGTGCGCCAGGAGCTGTCAGCGGAGTCGCCCAGTCGCCCGAAAGTGTCTTTTCTGGTTTACAAGCAAAATCCTCCCCTTCGCACAGAGACGAGTTGTTGGCTCCTTCGGTTGAAAGTGCTCTTCCCCCCGACCTCGGCATGCCCTTGGATACCACGGAAGAGCAGCAAGCGACAGCCTCCATTATGCCACCGGAATCTACCTACTTACCGCCAATTGAAGAAAACCATTTTAGTTCGGGTATGCCGGAACAAAACAATATAGACTGGGATAACCCTCCTTCCAGAAACGCCGACGCCGCCATACCTCCCAGCCTGATGGGTAACCCGGCAGAGCACTCTGTCAGCTGGCCCATGGGCTCAGAGCTCCTGATGAAATCTCCCCAGAGGTTTTCCGAGTCCCCGAAACCTCCTCTCTGTTCCCTAGAGCCGATTCATCCTACACCAGTAGCCTTCATTCCCACGGACGCTTCCTACCCCGTTTCTCCCATCTCTTACCCTCTGTCGGTGTCTGAACCGGGGCTCGACGAAGTCAAGGAAGATGCTGAGGAAGCAGTTCCAGGAGAAATAGCAAATACTGAAGAGCAGGCGCCATACATGTCCCCTACTAGGTTAGACACGTTCTTCAACAACTGCAAGCCTCTTCCAGAAGAAGCACCTGAGATACCTCCAGAGCCCCCCTGTATGCCAGCAGAACCTCAGGCAGAAGTTGTTAGCGCGTCAGAAAACAACTATTTGGAAAACAATAACCCTGCGCCTGCAAACGCAGAGGAGGCGGTAACGTGGCCTGATCCCTTCACCAATACAGAAGATGACTTGGACCTTGGCCCCTTCTCGCTACCAGAGCTGCCGCTCCAACCTAAGGATGTTCAAGAGACGGAGATGACGGAGGCAGAAGCGGTAGAAGAAAGCCCAGCAGCAGCTTCAGAAACGAGCGCTGGGATCATGAAAGCGAGCGTGTCCGTAATAGCGTCCGGTGAGCCGGAGGAGCCGCCGGCCAGCCAGGCAGCTCCTGCCCTGCCCGTGGAGACGGAGCCACAAGCAGAGGAGCAGAAACCAGAAGCGGCTGCACAAGAAGCCGCCTCGGAAGCGCTGAACGTAGCCGAGGAAAAAGCAGCAGAGGACTCGGAAGCACAAATTTTCCAACAGACCCCGTCCGAGTCCGCTCAGGCGGAGAGCAAAGAGGTGGAGGCCGTGCACGAAGACCTGTCTTCTGCCGGTGGGGTGGCGGAGAGCAGCTCGCAGGCCTGTCCCCCACCCGCGGCCACCGCCGAGGGCAGCGTTCCGCAGGAGGGTGCCGCGGCACGCGGTGGGAGCCAGGTCCCTTCCTCCCAGGCAGACGCACCTCCGGGCAACGCTCAAGCAGAAGTCGTTGAACCAGTACAAAAACCAGTAGCAGAAGCTCCCAAACCACCCAAAATAGAAGAGATTCCTCAGCGAATTACCAGGAACCGGGCTCAGATGCTCGCCAACCAAAACAAGCAGAACGCCGCCTCTTCCGAGAAGGAATTTCCTCCTGTTTCTGCGCCCGCCACGCGTGCCAAAGGCCGCATTACCGAGGAGGACGATTCCCAGGCTCAGCACCCGCGCAAGCGCCGGTTCCAGCGCTCCAACCAGCAGCTCCAGCAGCAGATCAACACGTCCACCCAGCAGACGAGGGAGATGATACAGCAAACACTGGCAGCTATCGTAGACGCGATAAAACTGGACGACATTGAACCTTACCACAGCGACAGGTCTAACCCCTACTTTGAGTACCTCCAGATCAGGAAAAAGATCGAAGAGAAGCGGAAAATCCTCTGCTACATTACTCCCCAAGCTCCGCAGTGCTACGCTGAGTACGTCACCTACACGGGCTCCTACCTGTTGGATGGCAAACCTCTGAGCAAGCTCCATATTCCAGTGGTGAGTCACCTTCCCTCTTTAAATCGCAGCATCAGGGACTGTCCCCTCCCTTGCTGCCACATCCACGGCCACATTGTCCCCTGTGCGTCGTGAGCACCCGTGCAGTGCTGGTGGCACCCCAGCTGTGG
>Ga0065711_1047531_pt1 | contig 12282 bp, 8 predicted proteins | sample Hoacrofraction12_FD_59098 | JGI IMG/M metagenome (GOLD analysis project Ga0065711, IMG submission 59098) | Hoatzin crop microbial communities from Cojedes, Venezuela - Epithelial fraction 12 v2 (version 2) | ecosystem: Host-associated > Birds > Digestive system > Esophagus > Crop | place... | reverse complement strand
TTTTTTTTTTTTTTTTTTTTTTAGTTGCATTCTACTCTTAAACTTCCCCTTAACTAGGAGCTTAAAAAGCATGCTTGATTAGAGTAATTGCTATTTCATTCTCCTGTGGGCTTTTTCCTGACTTTGTTTTTTTTTTTTTTTTCTTAGTCTTCATGAAGAAATCATTGACTTTTATAAGTATATGTCTCCCAGACCTGAAGAAGAGAGAATGCGGATGGAAGTGGTGAACAGGATAGAAAATGTTATTAAAGAGCTCTGGCCTAATGCAGATGTGAGTAAGACACTGTTTTATTTGTTCATCTATAAAAGCAACATTTTGTGCCTGCTTGCTTTGTGGAGTATTGAGTAATGAAAATACTGTTGATTTTTGCATATTCAAAAAAACCAAAAGGATTACTGGTCAAACAAGAGAGATGATCTTTATTTCTAGAATAATACAGGTCAACATTTTGTATCACACATAGGAACAAAGAAGAGCTAGACCTACTGTAGTCAAAGAAAGGGCGTGATGTGTGGCAACATTTAGTCTCATTAGTATTTATTTTACTAAGATTAATGGGAACATGTCAGGCATGTGCACATGTAAAGTATTACGTTAAAAAAAAAAATCTGCTGAAACTCCTGGCTGGACTGAAGAAGTCTGTAGCAGCACTTCTAGTGCTAGACCTGTGGTCTTCAGTAAGTCTGTCAAGGTGGAATGCCAGCAGCACCACATTATGTAAGCCATGCTATTTTTAATGGACAGTTAAACTAAACTGAAATACCTTACACATGTAAAGGGACCAGGATTTTGTACAGGAAGAAACTAATCTGTAGATCTCCTCTCTCTGTATACGTTACTAGTTATGCAATGCCTCTAATGCCTCTTTCCACCAAAGACAGACTTTTACTAGTACCGTGTTCAGCTGAAACCACAGTTTCTCCTGTGCAGAGCTATGCTTTTTTTTAATAAAGGTTGAATTAAAGAGAAGCCAGAGAAGTTGCTTTTACAACTCAAGATGGTTTTACGGGGGGACAGTTGGATTTTTAGCATAATAGAATCTGGTTTAATTGTATCCGTTTGCTAACAAGGAGTTCATTTCCAGAATGCAGATTTGTGGCCACAGTCGTCTATCTGTAGATAAGAGTAGTTGAAAATAAGGACTACTTAGCCGGAACAGCAAACCAAGTTCAGACAGCAGAATCTGTAGTAGAAGGAATACTCTTTGATCCTGCCATGGTAAAAGATGGTGTTTTGACATGAGTGACTTAAACCCACTGTTCATTTCAGATTTTCTTAGCCTGGTTTTTGGAATGTGTTTTTAGAAATTGGCAGAACATGACAGAATATGATATCTGTATAAGCTATATGTATGTGGTGTGCAGTTTTGTGTGTAAAATAGACTCACATTTTCTAGGTGGTTCATGTTGTTACGGACAACATGTTAGTGATGTGTGACACATGGAAGGAGCACACTCCACTCAGTGACAGCTGTCTTTGCACAGTTGCAGGCAGTTGATAGAGCCAGTACTACATGTGCCTGGTAACTTTGTCTTTGAGCAAAACCAATAACCTTTCCAAGGGAACTGTGTAAGAGACTTCAGCGTAGCTCACAGGTGTTGCATAGCTCCCCTCTAAGCCAGTGAAACAGTGGTGTAGACCCCAGTCAAGAGCGGGAGCAGCAGGCTGCCAGTCCGACAGGCAATAGCATAGGAAACAGCGTGGGTATGAAACAGTGCTTGCAATGATACGCCCTGCCCGTCTTGTGGTAGGGGCTTTCACCAAAATAACCGATTGCTGCAGCCTAGAGAAGGTGCTGCCAGATCCTAGACAGGCTTGTGTGCTGCAGCCTTACTAGTGTAATGGGGTGAATGGGTTTGGTTACCGCTGACATTTTGAATGGGGCACAGAAACTTAGTGCTTCCAGAGATATGCTTAACTGTCTGTAGGACAGATGTGTAAAAGCTAGGTCTTTCATATTAAAGATATTATGTATGTGTATATGTGTATATATATGTGAATGACTTTGGGGCCTTGAGAACATAGTCTTTCTTTAAAGCTACTGAAACTGGTTTTTGTAGCCGTAATCTGTTTAAGAAAGGGAAGCAAGTTCCAAGCCCTGCCGCGCAGTGACAGCTGACCGCAGGGCTTAGCTGTAACGTGACTGAGAAGTTTGCAGTTGCACACTGAAGTTCACTTTTCAGTTAGTGCCAGTTAAAACAGCCATGACCGTCTTTCTTCACTGTCCTTGGAAATGTAGAGGGCAAGAGCGTGCCAGTTCCTTTTTGTCAAGTCAGTAACTGCTCTTCGAAGTCTTTACTGTGCATTTTGTCTGCTTTTGTTATGTCAGGGAAGAGTCCTCCTCGTGTATGCCCTTCCGTTTCCTGGGGGCTAGAGGGGAACTGAGCGGTGACAACAGTACGCCAGGTTATAACCTGGAAATGACCGGTGTGGTATTTTTCTAATACTTACTGTACAGATCTGCTTGGGAACTGAACTGCTGAACTCAACTGTGTTCAACTGCGACAGTCTTTTGTTGTAATTTTTCAGTTGTTTGAGTTAATCACTAACCTTTTTGAAATCTGTGTTGGTTTAGCTACTTGCAAGATTCAAGTTTCGAGTACATGCTCTGAGAAGGTGGGGTGTTATCTGGTCCAATGTCCTCAGCTTGAGCTGTAGTGTAAAGTGATAAGTTAATGTTTAAGCTGTTCATTTTGAGTCATAGATGTGGTGAATCCAGCTAAAATAAACTTGAGAGTTAAATGTACACATTCAGTTTGTAGTTTCTCGCTAAATGCGTAGGTAAGACGTACTCTATAAAAATCAGATACCAAGAAAAGGAAAATCAGGCTTCGTGAACCTAACTGTCTAGAGAGCGTGTGGAAGGTGTCTGTGCACATGCTTTCTCTTTTTTCCCCTGTTCTGCTTAAGAAAATGCTGAAAAAGCAGATGGGGGGGGGGTAAAACTAGGTATCCTAAACTGTTGCTTTATTTATAGAAGTTAGCAATTGTGTCGTTTGCTCCCTTACTCAAGGGAATGTGCTTAGAAGGAAACATTCCTAGTAAGTGAGAACTGTTCTTGGCATCAGCAAGGCTCTGACCATAAGAAAGACTTTAATTACACTGAAACTGAACAACCCAAAACATTAAACAAAAGCGTTTTAAAACAAAGTTTTTTCACCAGCTGAATATGAAAATTTGACTATTGAACAAATAAGTACTTACACAGTGGAAATGGCAATAGATTTGTCATAATGTCCTCAGCTTTCTGTCTGAGTGTTATGTGGCCTCACAGATCTGAGAAGAGGTAATGTTGCATACTTCACACAGTTCAGTTATGAAAATACTGTGATTGGGAAGGGAAATAAAGATGAACTCAGTTTGACAAACTTCGGAAAATTCTGCTTAATAATGTAGAAGAAAAAGAAATGTAAATTGGCTATGGAAAGAGTTTTTGTTTTGTTTTGATGGAGGGATTTTGGTAGCAAGGACTTTACAAGCTTTTGTGGGTTTTCAAGTTCTGTTGTGCATAGCGAGGACGTATTTGAACACATACTGTAATTAAAGCTCCTTCAGGAAGTTTGGTATTTAATATGAACAAATTTGCAGAAATGTAGGATAAATAGTAATGATAACATGCATGAGTAGAAGGAGTCCATTACAGTACTGTGAAGTCTGAAGTTGTGTCTCTGTCCACGTAGAATAAAAACATAATTGGCAGTGTTGGCACACCACAAAAACTAATGCTCGCGTCTCTCAAGTCATACTAGTGTCCTGTATTTGGGATGCTTTAAATATGTACGTGGCTACAGAGCTACAACAGTTCAAATTCCGATTCAATAAGAAATCAAAATTCTTTAACATTCCTGTTCCCATTTCCCCACTCTTCCATCTTTCCAGATTTGACAAGAGGGAAGTGTGGGTGTGGATTTCTTTTATAATAAATCAGTGTTTCTCTTACTCCAAATTATTTTACAACAGCAGATGTTGTCTCATTCCTTTCGGTAAAGGTCATATATGTTGTATCAGTAAGTTTATGAATACTTTCAGGGTTGTTTATTCAATAAAGGCTCTTTGCTGTTCAACTGCACACGCTATTTCGTTTGATAATGTGAAAGCACATTTAGTTTTTTCCAAACCCCTCAGTGGTTGTCTTATTGTGCAAAAGAACTTTTCAGACAATTTTGGGGGCCAAATAAATCCTGGTTTGACCCAAACAGTTTCACAGAGGATGTTTTTTTAATTATTCTGGATTAAAAATTGTTGTTGTTGTTGTTATTACATTCTTAGCTTTATGATGCCTTTATGCTTTTGTCAACACCTAGTACAGTATTGATGCTAGTTTTGTGGCATCTTTTGCAGTCTTTTCTAGTTTGAGAAGCTGTGAACTTTCAACATCAAATTTACTGCCTGCGTGTGCTTTTTATTAGGGGAGAAGGGGTAAAAGGAGTGAAGCCGTATAAAATAATCCAGAGGAAGCACTCATACTGCTTCTTAGTCTACTGAAGTATCAAGACACTTACTTGCAAAACATCATCTTTTCCCGTCTCCCCCTTTTTCTTATCCCGAAGGGGAAAAACATAAAAAGCGGGTCACTTGCCATACAAATAGGTGGCAATCAAGCTGGTGTGTGAGACTCGTTAAAGCAGAACGCGCAGGTCTGTAAGGTGGCTCCAGGAAGCGCATCAGAAGACTGTCTGGTTGAACGTCAGTCCAAACGTGTAGGGATTTTTACTTTGAAGTCTCACCTGTGCCCCTTCAAGACTCAGCGTGTGAGTCCGACCTCGCTGCGAGGCTTGGCTGAGTTAATGAGAACGTGGTTTCGGACAGCTTACAGTGGAAACCTGGTTATTTAAACCTCCAGTGCTAGTAAAAATGCAGCATAATAAACTAAATCTGTGGCATGTGAAGCTTTCTGGAACTTTTGTTGCTTAAGCAGAAGTAAACAGAATTGTGCTACTTGCTCTGTAATTCAGGAAAAAAAAATAGATTGCAATTTAATTTTGTTTTTAAGTATGCAAAGCAATAGAAATATATTAAACTTAGAAAATGTGTTTAAAGACTGAAGGGTGTACTTTGAGGTAAGAAAGCAAAAAATAAGTTGAACTGACACAGGTTTTTATGCTCTATCATTCTTAAGTGTTTTAAAATCGTGGTTTATGAGTTTTTGCCAAATTTGGTCAAGGTGAAAATTTTTATGTTACAAAGAAGGTTTTTTAATAGAAAAATCAAAGTTATTAATATTTCATGCATAATAACAGTGAAGATTAGCTGTTCATACCACATTGAAGATGTAAATGCTTTAACAGAAGAGAGTACTTCTCTCCAGAATGTGCCTGTTAGCAATACCCAGATCTGCCAATGGAGGGTAGCAATAACCAGCCTTTCCAAGCACCTGAATAGAGCTTTGTTTGTCTTCTGAAGCCTGAAAATTTGTTTTCATATATCCTGTTCTTGTGTTTCAGGTGCAGATATTTGGAAGTTTTAAAACCGGTTTATATTTACCTACAAGGTTAGTAATTTTTCAGTGTAAATTCCATACAACAAATACGACAGCCTGCTGAACCTGTGCCCCTGTAGCAATCTATCCGAGCTCCCAATATCTGTGTTACTTATATTAAGAAAGTGTTAAGCTATTAGTACTCTGCAAAGTGTACAGAAATATAGTAATTATTAACTATAATACATGTGTGTATGTAGATTTTGCATATATCAGTAAAAGATCTGAATTACCATGTTGTCAGAAAAGGCTTATTTTGTGATTTGGGTTCATTAAATGACTGAACCAAAGTAAGGGGTTGGCCTTAAAAGAAAAGCTAAATCTTACCTCCACGGATGATTAAATCGAAACATTGTTACCTTGTTAATACTTATGTTAGCACTGAAGAGAAAAGATTACACGCAGAACTGTTTTTTTCTCTTTCATTCTTCTTTTGTGAAGTCTGTACAATCGTCAGTCTCTACCTTTTCCAAATATATTACTTGCTTTCGTAAAGAAAAGTCGTTACTCAGCAACACTGGTATCTTCTGTGTAGAAATTGTAAGGATTTTTGACAATTAAATAGAAATAGAATGAAAGGCTTAAATGCCCGCAGGGGACAAACACATTGAGATAGCGTAAGTCTGAGGTCAGCACTTGAATTGCGTTCTGAGCTTTGGGAACATGAGGAATTAATATCTAGTACGGACTGCAAGTGGTGGATACTCGAGTCGTCGTTTCATCTCTTTTTGAAACAGAAGGTATCTGGCAGATACTTTAGCATCTGCTTTAGTCTAAGGAGTTGCAGGAAAGCTGAATTGCTCGGTTTGTGTTTGGAAAGTCAGAAGGTAGGTGTACAAATACACATTGTGTTTTCACATTTGACCTCATTCTTGGCTTTTTTTTGTTGACTCTAAAGAGGCTTGATTAAATGCGGTTGGATGCTGATAATGCAAGAGAGATATTCCTATCCACATGACTGACAGCAAATAGTTCTTTACTGTATTTGCTTGATTGTTTCAAAAGCGATGTAACAAAAATGCTTTGCTGTCATCTGTTTGATTTCGTGTACTGCCTTTCCTCCAGATTTTTTGCAGCTCAGTTTTTTGGGGAGAACAAATGCAGACACTTTAAAAATGGTACATAAACCCACAAAGAACCTTCCTGTGGCAGTACTTGCCAAACTTTCAAAACAACCAGCATTTGTGTGTTGGTAGTGAATTCACTGTTGCCTCCTGCCAGAGCGTCCGTTTGCCCTAGGTTTTCCCCACCCGTCAGTCACTGTATAGTTGATCTAGAATCCAGGTTCTGGGATGCAGAAGGACCTACACTGTGTTGTTAGTTCTGTTACGCTGTGTTAGAATTTGCCTGGTACGCTTTTGCTTAAGCTGACATTGAAGGTTTGGGGACACATTTTTTTAGCGGCTGGATCTGTGTGTTGTTTTGCAGGCAGTATCTGTCCTCGAGGTGATAAGAGCTGCTTTTTCTCTCTTGGTGCGTGTCAGAAAAACGTCTCCTGTTGTTAACTGTCAGCATCAGTAGTGGGTTTAGCACTGATTTAGTTTAGAGGAGAAGTGTCCAGCAGCATTTCCTGCTCTCCAAGCAGGTTTTGAACGTAGTTTTCTGAAGCTGGCCGAGCGCTGCCTGTCCTTGTCAGCTGAGTGGTGTGCAGCTGAGCTGCTGCCAACGCTCCTTGGCGGTGAAAGAGATTTCACCTGGTGCAGATGCGGTTTCTTTGAGATTGTTAAAGCAGTGCTGTTTGTAAATCAGCAGACCTGTAGAACCCATGGAGGGGGGAAAAAAGGTATTCCTAAATTTGTTGGTGTTTTCTGTTATGCGGTTTTCCGTATTCTGAAGTGGCCTGCTAGTATGACTATAGGGCTGTACGCCTGCCTGCTTTGTCTTCCCGGCCAGGCAGGGGAAATGGAAGAAGTTGGGGACCAGAAAGGAAGAAGCTCAGGACCTCGCAGTAGCGTTCACTGTCTGCAGTTTGGACACCAGTCACCTTTCAAATTTGAGTTCAGGCACTGAGCTGGGTGTCAGCTCCCTGTGTAGTCCAATGAATGTGTGTGTGCATAGGGAGGAAGCGTAGCAGAATGGAGACACCACTTCAAGGAGCTAAGTTAATGAGTGAAGTTAATTAGATAGTTTGATCTTATTTAACAGCTTGTTGCTTCCTGAAGTCAAGGCACCATGTTTTCCTCTCTCCTTCCCTGCTCCCTATCCTCGGCACTACAGGCCAGCTGCTTACCATGCGCCCGTAGGCGCTCTCATCACCCAGAAGACCAATGCTGAGTTGCAAAGAAGCAGGGAATTACCCCAGAATGTGTTGGGTTTTTTTTAAAGCGGGGCTGAGTTGGTTTCTGCCAAGCCCTTCAGTACATTGAACTGTCCAGACCTAGAGTCAAGGAGGGGACAGGGCCATGCACCTGGGAGTAGAGGATGGGGAACAGGACTTTCCCTTGCCCTGACAAGGTGTTAAATCTGCCTTACTGGTGAATGCAGCCCAAAGGTGGTGACTCACAACAAGGTCATTTCTTGCTCTGAGTCACTCTGGAGGAGCTGATCCCTCTCTGCTGACACTGTGGTCTGAGGAGACTCTTTCTGGCTTTGCAGCCTAATTGATTTGTGTATCTGTCCCCTCCCCTTGGTAACCTGCAATGTTCTGTGTTTCCCCAAGGGTAAGAGTTCATCCCCACCCCTTTCCTCAGAAAATGAAATTATTGGGTTAAGCTACATTCTGTCAGCTTTATTCTAGTTATGTGTGGATGTCAGTAATTTATCTTTTAAGTGTATTGGTCTCTTATTTTGAATAAATCTATATTTTCTTTCCATTTCAGTGATATTGATTTAGTTGTGTTTGGAAAATGGGAGACATTACCTCTTTGGACCCTGGAAGAAGCTCTCAGAAAGCACAATGTAGCGGATGAAAACTCAGTAAAGGTTTTAGATAAAGCAACTGTAAGTTTGGGGGAAGTGGGTATTTCCTTGTTCTAGGCTAAATTTCTAATCAAAGTTTGATCTTGGTTAAAAGGATGAATTTTCATAAGCAGAAACTATTTTTTATATAAATTTGAAATAGAACCTTTTATTTTGTACAGTTTTTATTACTGACAGAATAATTGATAGCACTTCAGCAGAAGCACTTCTGCTGGGGAAAATCACTGGATTTTCCATAGTGCACAACATACGCTTGCTTTTAAGTGAGGTTATACTGGTCGTTGTTGTGAATTAATGTGATTAGACTTGTGAATTTCTGGACGGAGTTTATGCATAAGTAAATGATTTATTTTTTCTCATTGCAAGTAAGCAGACATAATATATTTTCACATAGAAGTAGTAAGTACAGCCTTGTATAAATATGTAATAGTATGTCTTGCACAGATAGGATGAATTTCATTATAACTTCCTACCTTTTGCTAATTTTGAGTCTGTAAGGGTGTTGGAGTTTAAGCAGGTGTCTAGTTGATGGCTGTCATTAGTAGAGAGAGGTAATTTGGAAACCACTCAGGTGGAGACATGACAGAGTGCTGTCGAAAGTCCGTGCTTCTTATTTGAAGATAATTTTGAGGAGGAATCAATGACCCGCAGTGACATGAGTGTGTCTTTTCTTAAGAGTATGTCTATTATCATTTATCTTTATTTCTTAAGCATTTGTCTCCCTCTGGTGTTAGTTTTCCCCACTAGAACTATGCTGCTGCACCAGGAACTGAGTAAAAACAATTTAAAATGAATCACTTCTAAGATGGAGTGTTAAGTTCTGTTAAACAGGAGAGTAAATTGAAAATACCATTTATGAGTTAGAAAAGCCAAGTTCATGTAAACAGATTAGCAAGGAGAGTGAGTTTGTAAATAGACAGAGGAGTCCTGTTTTCTCTGTCTACCTCCCCTATAAATTCATAAAACGTCTCAGTTTTACTGGTGTATATATGAATGAAACCAAATGTGTCTTGGAAGTCTGTATTGACTTAATCTGTCTTTCTTTTGCAGGTACCTATTATTAAACTGACAGATTCCTTCACTGAAGTGAAAGTTGATATAAGCTTTAATGTACAGAATGGGGTTAAAGCAGCCCAGCTCATCAAAGATTTTATCAAGGTTAGGCAACACTGTAACAGAACTACATAGCTGAATATTTGATAACTTAATTTGATTTTCTGTTTTACATCCTTACTAGAGATATGTGTTCACTCTCAGTTATTTTTTGCTGTCTGATACCATTGTATGACCTTCTTAGGTTTTAGATATATTGCCCTAAAAGGCATGAAGGAAGTAAAATGTGGAAAGAAAGCATGGAGAAGTTACAGTGATACAATGCCTAAGGAAAATGCACTAATACCTGTCTTAAATGTTCTGTTCTTCTGACTCTGGTTCCTTGAACTTAAAATTAGTACTAACCACACATTCCTGCGGAAAGTAGGAATAATCTTGTTATGGATTGAATATTATTTCAGCATACAAATGCCAATCAGGTAGAATAATTTAAATTTAGTAAGTTAGTGTTCAGAGATTCACTAATACTTGTATCATACATTCCAGTTATTTTTGTTAAATGTATAGGATCAATGAGGTTTTGTACCTAAAGTTTTGAAATACCATTACACTCTACTTTTCCTCCACGTCCCTTGTTCAGTGCCTTGGACACTCATAACAAATGCCTCATAAAAGCAGTAGAAAATTTTTCTTGTATTTTCATGTTATGTGTAGGGATATGAAATGCGGTTCAGTCTCACGGAGTGCTTAGGTATTGCTGTACTACTAACTGCTTGGCTTTTTAATAAAACTAGTGGACAAATTAAACTATTTCAATAGCTAGACAAGTAAAACTCCTTCAGAAAACTCCATAAATCTGAATACAGCAAGCACTTTCAATCAGAATGGTTAGAAAGCATATAGATCTGCTTTAATAATGTCATCGAGTTGCAAGAAGTCTTCTGAATTTGGGGGGAGTTTCAGCTGCTGAATCTCTGCCCTCGGTTCAGTTTCCATAGAACAGCCTGAGTTCTCGCCTGCGTAGTCTCACCTGTGTGCTTCCATAAACCTTCCTCTTACTCCTTGTGGTGGTGAGACCCTCGCACCCGCGCTCAGAGGGTGGGGAGGGTCCAGAGCCCTTGCTGCTCTCGACCTCTCTGATGAGCTGAAGTCGGTCATGTTGGCCAGCCGTGTGCTGCTAAATCAAGACGAGTAGTTTAGTGCCAGGTCGCTCCTTGCTGGGGAAAGAAGATGCTCAGTTTCTCTGTCACAAGAGGCCTGCCTGGAACTCGGTAGCCAATTTCAGTTTTTACATCCTGCGCATTGTCACATTGCCTTGTGGTGGACAGGCAACCCGTACAACACAGGGGCTGTATTTCTGTTACACTCCACATATAAATTTGTTTTTAGGTAAGTTGATAAAGCCCTGCATACTTGCCCAAAATTGCCTTTGTACTTCTTAATTTCAAGATAAGAGGTGGTCTTTTTATGGGAGCCTGAAGGCATTTTGTGTGCTTAGGAAAGGAAAAAGGTGTTGGTGTGGTCCTGTTGCCATGGTTATTTGTAACCCTTTGGAGAGGCTGTTTTGGCCTGGGGTCAGGGCATGGGGCAGGGGCTGTGCCCGCCGGGATGCAGCCCCGTGGTGCCCCGTCCTGCAGAGCAGGGCAGCCTGCTGGCAGCAGCTGGGGCGCGCTCACAGCCCGGCCGGCGGCTGGCAGAGAAGCCCCCAGTGAGGAGCTGGAGGCTGAGGATGCCAAGTCCGTGGTTGGGTCAGGGTCCGCACCAGCGCGGCTCGGGCAGCTGCCAAGGGGAACAGCTGAGCTGAAGAGCAGCTCTCGGTTGGCGGGCAGGCTCCCAGCTAGGCTCCCCGCATGGCACTTTCCCACAGGGCTGTTCTCCCGGCAGCCCGAGCCAAGGCCGTGCTGCTGTGCCGCACCAGAGCTGGCCTTGAGCACGGGCGGCTGAGCCCGGCGTGGCAGGGGAGAGGTGGCACTCAGCCCTGACACACAGTAGGCAGCAGCTTTGCTACCGTGGAGAGTCATTTGTTTAACGCGGAGAAAGCTTGAGGTGTGCTTGCCAAGTGACTTCGCTGGTGTTCTTGAGGACCTCTCCATAAAACACTTGCAGGGCATTCTCCTGGGTCTTACTTTGTCCCATGCAGCTTCGAATACCTATCTGAAGTGTTGTGTTCAGTGTTGCTCTTGGAAACACCTATTTCTCCTCATCCAGTTTATTTAGGAAGTCTGAGGCAGCTGAAGCCTAAATTAAGGGTTTGCAGTTTCCTGAGAAAAATGCTGTCTTTGAATTTTGATATATACTGATACTCAGCAGTTCAGGTTGCGACTGCAAGTTCTTAATAGTTCAGAAAGGTAATCTTGGGAGCTTTGGCTAAATAGGGCTCCCCATACTCATGGTGGAGACTCGAGCAGAGAAGCTCTTGGAGGAATTCTGCTTTCCCTTTAGCCTTTTGCAACCACAGATACCATGATCCACATCTCTGCTCTGACACTAAGGAACTTTTTAGTGCTATGTTGATGAAAGGAGCGATATTATCGAGCCTCTCTTGCCCCCCCTGCCCCGTGAGGGGGTGTACAGAGTGCAGGCGTAGCCACAGCCTCCACTGCTGTGCAAAAGGTCCGTGCTCTCCACACGTGCAGTGTGTGCACACCTCTAAGGGAACCCATGTGGACAAACCTCTTGAAGAAAGCCAATGGGATCCTAGGGTGCATCAAGAAGAGTGTGGCCAGCAGGACGAGGGAGGTTCTCCTTCCCCTCTACACTGCCCTGGTGAGGCCTCATCTAGAGTACTGTGTCCAGTTCTGGGCTCCCCAGTTCAAGAAAGATGAAGAGC
>Ga0065711_1009534_pt1 | contig 12282 bp, 16 predicted proteins | sample Hoacrofraction12_FD_59098 | JGI IMG/M metagenome (GOLD analysis project Ga0065711, IMG submission 59098) | Hoatzin crop microbial communities from Cojedes, Venezuela - Epithelial fraction 12 v2 (version 2) | ecosystem: Host-associated > Birds > Digestive system > Esophagus > Crop | place... | reverse complement strand
CTCGTAGGGGAGATGTTCCAGTCCCCTCATCATCCTTGTAGCCCTCTGCTGGACTCTCTCCAGTAGCTCCTCATCTTTCTTGAAGTGGGGAGCCCAGAACTGGACACAGTACTCTAGATGAGGCCTCACCAGGGCAGTGTAGGGGGGAAGGAGATCATGTTTCCACGATCGGCATGGCCACCACTCAGGGCCGGCGCCACGCAGCACTGCCGCCGTCCCATCCCTCCTCTGCCCTTCATCCCACCGATGGCTGGCGGGTGCAGAGGACCTGCCGGGGCCGAGTACTTGATCATAACTTGATTTGTAATGTGATATTGCAAAAGCAGTACTTTTTTCGAGGTGATATGTTGAGGACCACCCCCCTCCAAAGCTCCTAGCTGTACATTTTTCTTCTGGAGATGAATCATAGGCAATTAACAGGAACAATTCTAATTAACTGACATAATTAAAAAACTAATAATGTTTAACATTATTGTTTTATACAATGACATTAGCTTTAACAGCCTAGCAACACATCAAGGCTTCATTTGCATAGTCACTGAGTATATTATTTATTCTTGGTTTCTTTGGTAACCAAATTGACAATAAGAACTGCAATGTGAATTCCTAAATTGTTTTTCCATACAGCTTCATAATTTATGCCATTGGCAGTAATTGTAATGTCTGTATAATTTCCTTTTAATTATCAACTAATGAAATTTACATTCATTAGGGTAAAGAACAAATATTCACTCTCAACTTCCAATCACCTGTCCAAATTTCCAATCAATTTGCCGATGTTTGCCGTGCCTTATGTTTATTTATATTTTCAAGTGTCAAAATGCAGGAGAAGTGCTCAAACCTCTGCGGCTGTTAATGGCTGGGGGAAAAGCGATTACTGGAGCTGCCACCACCGAGCTCTTCTTCCTCCCAGATTGAGGAGATGCTCCTTTCCCAAAGAAGACAGAAGATACGAACTTTATCACTTTAAACTCTACGGATTTTAAGTGGAATTAATTCTGTAAACTTTAATTGCAGAATAATCTCTGCCTGTTCCCTTATCTCTTGATTTATTACAGACATTTATTTCTAGTTTGAAAATTTCTCATCAGTTTCCCAGGGAATTAATTTAGTTTTTCCAACAGAAAAAAAAAAAAGGAGGGTTGGGGGAAGGAAATGGCTTCTAAATTCAAATTGAGATGCTAATTACAATAATTATTTCATGAAATTATATAGAAACTTTATACATATGAGTATAGTAATTTCGTTAAAGAAAAAAAATATTTGCACATAATCTTAATTGCGCTCCACTTCTGAACAAGCCAACACTTTGGCTCTTTTTATTTCAAGGGAGGGCACTCGAGAAAGCCAAAGGCCCCAGCCAGGCTCCCCTCAGGGTCGGGCAGGGTCCCGGGGGTCTCGCCCAGCATGGACCCCCCCGACCCCCTCGCCCTGGGGAGAGCCCGCAGGGCGGCAGCCCCTCAGCCGGCGGACCCGGCGGAAAGTGAGCGATGGAGTCCATTACCCTCAATTACCTTGAACTGATTTCAATACAGATTTGAAGTGAAGCCGCACGAGACAAATTAAAACAATTAACGGACAATCTGGGCCGGTCCTTGAAGGGAAGCTCTTGTTGTTAGCGTCTGGGTTTTTCTGTTCCACCAAATACGCCTCCCGCACATAGAACCTATTAACTCCTTTTTGATTAGGAAAAGGAAGCGTAAGAATAATCATCGCTAACGGTGTGCCCTGTCTCATCGGGGGGACGGCGTTGTCATTCGGAGGACCAGCTTCCCGGCAAAGTTTCCCATGTGTCCTCCGAAAGGGAATATTGGAGTCCTCCAAGCCGCTTTGGCAGCTCCCGACACGCAGCCTACAGAAGGGGCTACCAGAGCACGAGCTCCTGAAAGGAGAAGGGACGGGAGGTGGCGAAGAACCGAGCATCTGCGAGCAGACTAATGTCACCCAGCGAGCGGCAATCGTCATCCGCGTTTGGGTCCGCTGAACAGCATTTCTATAGGAGCTGAAAATTCATTTCATTTCATTATCCAAACTGTTCAAGCACCCCACTTTGGATCCGAGAAATCTTTCCAAACCTGCAGGAAACTCATTTACCCCTGCTGAGGCTCCAGCTTCTCGCCTTCTATTAAGGTAGCGTTGTCTTCCTTACGGATGCTGGCAGACATCCGCGCGAGGTTTGTGCGGAGAAGAGCAGGGCCATTTGCTGAAATCCAGAGTGGAAAGGAGCGGCGTTATTGCTCTTCCCTGCTTTATTTAGGCCTGTTTCAAGGCTACTTTACTGATCTCTCATCTGTTACAAATGCAGTTCGCGACACATTAGAAAAGAGAGAGCTGCCTTTGCGGGGGATGCGGTGTCGAACAAAGGAAAGACCGTCTGCCCTCCGAGATTTTGCTAATGAAGAAACTTGCAGTATCATTAAGTTGAATAGAGAAGGGAGGAAAAAAACCCAAAAAAAGCAGTAATCAAAGTGGGGTGTTTTCAAATTAGGGACAAATTAATGCAGGGAAAGTGCCTAGCGCCGGAGGTCCCTGCGAGCAAGCACCTTCCCTTCCACAGCGCAGCAGTATTTGCTGAGCCACACTGCGAAACTTGACCTAGTTTCTTGATTACAATGATTTAAATACCTACAAAGTGTGTTGAAATCAATACGTTTACTCCAGAACTGCGCCACCGAAAATTAGCCTGAAATCACGTAATCTGTGTTCATTATATGGAGTTTCCATATGCACAGAGTAAGTGCAGAATATGTAATAGACAGGTTTTTTGGGCCAGATTTTCAGCCCACGTATATCCGTATAAATAAGCACGGTGTTGCGCACAGGGGAGAGGCAATCCAACCACAGCCATGTCCCCACGTCCCTCATGACACCCACAGAAGCCATCTCCATGGCCCGAGTGATAGGACATGTTTCCATAGGTCCTATCAGCAGTGACCATCAAACAAATCCCTGCCACCGCTCCGCAGCGTCCATCCCTGTCCTGGGTTCAGCTGGGATAGAGTTAAGGGAGAATGGACTTTGATGAAACCTAGCAAAGCACAGCGGTGGTGGGACTGGACCTGGCTTCAACAGCTGGCACCCAGCAACTTCATCAAGATTGACACCTTCAACTCGCAGACCATGGGCACAGGCCGCACCAGATACACCAGTCGTGAGCTCCAGACGAAGCGTGCGATTGCCAATCACCACACATCAGCTCTGCTACCCTGAAAGACAGATGAAGCCCAACATCATACACTAAACAAACTCCATGGACATTTTAGAGGGCTGGTCTGTAAACTAAGGAAATGGTATTTGTGTGTGTGTATATATACACATATAAAACCAGAAGAAGTGACAGTAAAGTGTGGACCCTGGGCATGACATTGATGGTATAGAATAACGGGTGGATAATGTCCTGAGTTCAGCTGGGATAGGGTTAACTTCCACCAGGAGCTGGTTGGCTGACCCAAACAGCCAATCAAATGGGATGTTCTATACCGTGTGATGCCATGCTCAGTATTTAAGCAGGGAGGTGGCTGAAGGAGAGGGTTTTGCTACTCAGGAGCAAGTGGAGCATTGGGTGGTGAGAACACTGCATGTTGTATTTGCTTTTTATCAGGGTTGATTGTTGTGTCTTCTCCCTTTGTCATTCTGTCCAACTGTCCTCATCCCAGCCCACAAGTATTTGCCTTTTTCCTTCTGATTCTCCTCGCCATCCCACCGGGGAGGGGGAAGGAGAGAGAGAGAAGATGCATGGTTCTTTGTTGCAAATTGAGGCAAAACCGCAACAGTCCCTCCACACCTGGAACACGTTACTGATTCTGATTACTCCAGTCAGGACCAGACTGGTGTGCTCCAGAGAGGAATTTCCACATGGTGACATGTTCCATGCCTCACACAGAGCCACATTTTCCAACCCTGGCACCCTCTTTAGGCTTCTCTTGGGTCTTTTGGAGCTGGGGGGGGGAGGTGCTTTGAGACTGATGATCTGGACGGACCGGTCAATGCTTGCGGATCGGCCAACTCCTGCTTTTCCATCCAGTCCTTTTTTCGGAGGCAAGTGGGCACCTCAGGGAGTGGGGAGGAGAACACGGGGAGGTTGAAAGAGCAAAGTCAGGATGTGATATGGGGCTGTAAGTGGGAGAGCAGAATAAGAGGGTGGATGGGGTTTTCCGTCCCTCAGAGGGTTCCCTGTGAGGGTGACGGAGCCCTGGCCCAGGCTGCCCGGGGAGGTTGTGGAGTCTCCTTCTCTGGAGATATTCAAGACCCGCCTGGACAAGGTCCTCTGCAGCCTGCTGTAGGTGACCCTGCTTCAGCAGTAGGGTAGGACTAGATGACCCACAGAGGTCCCTTCCAACCCCTGATATTCTGTGATTCTGTGATTAATGAGTGATCAGGTGAGAAAATAAAAGCAGGCTGAGGTTAGAACCAAAGTTAGAACAACCACGCTCCAATTTCCTGCCGCGTGGTTTATATTGCCTTGCTTCTTTCCTTCTTCTTACTAACGGCAACTTAAAGGCAACCATAAAAGCCAACATCTCAGGTTGTCCTCCTCTCCACAGCACCTGTTGACACAAGATGAGTCCAGAAGGTTCTTCTCTGGGGCAGCGGGGTGGGGTGGAAGCACAGCGGGGGCTCTGCATGCAGAGCGGCTCTGGTGAACCTTTGGCTTTGTCAGTTTTGGAACCCACCGTCCCTTCCACCACCCAGGCCCGTTTTGGAGCCTCCTGCTTGAACCCAGCAATATGCCTCGTGGAATTTCTCCCCGTCACGCGCTGTGCCGTCATGCTCATCTTGCAGAAAGGGCGTCTGTTCTTCTCTGCCTCTTTCCTTCAAAAAATACCCCACAAAACACAGAGGAGGAAAGAGAAATTAAGCGGATTTTTTTTTTTTTAGTAGTTTGTTTCCTTGTTGAAAACCTGCAAACTGAACCGCTCTGGTTTTCAGAGCATCTGATACCGGCACGCAGAGGTGGGCTTTGTCTTTCTCAGGTACCTATGCGTTTTATCAATTTTGAAAAGCTCCCTCAATCTCTTGGGGTTTTTGCGCCCCTTGTGACAGATGGAAAAGTTGAAAGGAATAGTTAATGTCTCTGAATTTAAGACATAAAAGAGCCTTTAAAATGAGTACTCACAGCAAAAGGCCGTTGTGTATGGGGGGGTAAAAAAGACGTGAATGCCACCTTTCATCTGGCAGTTCAAGGTAATTGCTGGAGCTAAAAGATGAAGACCATGCAAAATTCTATTTTTAGCTAAAAAATGAGGGCCTGAGGCGCAGGCGGGTTCTGCAGTAGCGAAGCACCTCCAGGAACCCTTTTCCCCCTGATTTATCATCATTTTTCCCGCTCGCAGATGCTTGCTGCGGCCTGGGAGCTGCGTCGCGGTGGCGGTGCGAGAGATGGCCACGGCATTCTTGGAACCGGACAGTGTTTTGTGTTGCTGGTCCAGGGCAGTGTTCTGTGTTGCTGGTCCGTGCTCTGAGCACGTGTGAGGGCGATGGTGATGATGGCATCGCTGGCAGAGCCCACAGTGCCCTTGGTGTGCCCCTCCTCTGCCAAGAGGAGCCATGTATCCGCGCCGGGAGCAATCCCATCTGCAGGAACCATGCACGTAGGGCTGGCAGAGCTCTCCAGAACCCTCCACTGGGAGCATCTAGAATTAAAGACCAGAGGAGTGAGTGAAAAGGCCACTTTCTAAACATGTGTGAGGGCACGCCTGCAGGGACGGTCTCACGGATGGGCAGGGGGCTGGAGCAGAGAGCTGGGGGTGCAGTGTGGGGGCCAACGGCACCACTCGGCAAGGACCAGCTTCCCCGGGACCGCCATGGGGTTCTCTCCAGGCGGTTACAGCAGTCTTTCGGGACAACAATGCTTTCTGCAGGTTTTTCTGATTTCTGGCCAAGTTTTTTAACATATTCACAGACAAAGTTTGCAGCTCAAGACAGAAGTTTCCCTTTCCATGCCAGTTATCTTGGGGAACAAAGAGGCTTTTGGAGCCCAGCAGATACTGCAGAGTGAACATGAAGGTGCTGAGAAGGGGGCAAGCGGTGCATGTCTTGCTTGACTCTTCAGATGGACAATTATTTGTTACTAAATTTCTGCATTAGTGCTTTTGCCTGCTTTGTGAGCCATTCAGGCGAGGTGAAACAGCCTGTTTTGAAGTGGATATTTCAGACAGAGAAGCTGGAGGAGCCTGGTTTGTAAACACTGAATTTTCTCCATGGTGGGTTGAGGAAGAGTGTTTAGGGCAAATAACTGGATCGATGTCTTTGTAGGGCAGGAGGCTTTCAGGGAGGTTGTTCTCTTCCTGGGATAACGTGGTGAACTGGCCCCTGCCAGCTTTTTTATTGCAAGGGACAGGGGACGTGCAGAGAGCGCAGCCTTTAGGAGAAGGGGGAGCACATGGGTTGTGCTCCACAGCCCATGGAGCACAAGGACTGCTCCCAGCAGCTCCCTTTTCCCCCACGCTCCCTGTGCAGGAGCTGTGGCTGAGCTGGCTGTGCTTGGGATGTGATTCCTCAGCAGCCTGAGCCCGGTGAACTGGGCTGTCCCTGTCCTGCTCTGCTCGCCACGCCAAGCTGCACTATCCAGCCTCCCTCCTCCGACCGGCAGACCTGGGTTGGAGCCACGGTGTGCTCAGATCCTCTTGGTGGGGTTACCATCCATCCGCCCCCGACTCCAGCTCAGTATGTTGAGAGCAGCGTTGGCCCTTTGCAGTTCCCTTGGCGGAAAGGGGATGGATGGGGCAGCTTCAAAGCCTCCGAGCTTCCATCCCATGAAGTCAAAGAGGCTCACAAAAAACTTCCTAGCAGAGCAAAAACTTCCTAGCAGAGCAAAAACCAAGATCAAGTTCAGTTAAATGGTACGAAACGCTATCACATGTAGAAGTCCATAATGATTAATTTAAAATTAATTCACTGTGTTAAATAGGATGACAAAAGCAATAATGTCATGTAGCCTCCCAGGTTGGATATTGAAGGATTAAATGAAACTTGAGTGAGGATTGCGTCACCTCCCGGACGGAAACTACTCACTAATTGCGGAGCTCATCCGTCCTTCTCCCACGCGGCTCTGTGGCGAGGCCGGGAAGTGAGCAATCGGTGTGGCTCCCCGACGATGCATGTCCTGAGAACGTGCGTGTGCCTCAGACACCCCAAGAGCAACCCAGCTCAGAGCTCCAAATACACCTATGGAAACATGGCTGCTTATAACCTATTTACAGCTTCTTTCAGGTGAAAGACCGGGCTCTGCCTTTGCGAGAGGAGAACGGTGATTGACCACCATTGCTTATCAAATTGTCATGTCGTGCGCACGGATCAATAACCTCATCTCCTCCAGTTCATGGCGGTCCAATCCTTATATTCCTGATTAATGAGTGATTCGAGGAAAACCAACAAAACCCCCAGGTGCTGCAATAACTTTAGTTCCAAATGTTTCACCTTGTCATCTCCTCATCTACTGTATTAAAGAAAAACATAAACCAAGAAAAGCCAGCGCTTGCAAATACTTGATGCCGTCTCGCTCGGTGATTGAACATGGAACAGAAAGCCCGAGGGCTACAAGAGCAGAGAGTTTACTCTCCAAAATCAGAAGGCTAGCGGGAAGCAGTTTTAAAGCGAATGATGGCACATCTTGGGTCCTCAGGCTTTCTGAGGTGAAATTCAGCTTGCAGAAGAGGGGTGATTCAGCCAGCAAAGCGTCCATGCTCGCTGTGGGGTGAGCCGAGCAGTTGTGTGGCGTGATGACACAGGGAGAGTGGGGATGTGGTCCTGGGAGCGAGCGCGGGCTGAGCCGTTAAATACTGCTGGGGCTTCGCTGCTGAGACGTCAACGCTTTTTGCCAGCGAGAGGCCAGGATGATTTTGTCATGTCGCTTCTGCAATGCCATGCCTAGGAGATAAAATCTGGTACTGTGTAAAGAGCCGTAAGCAGTGCTATCAATTCTCGAATGAGGAATTAAAGGGAAGTGGCACATTTTCAAAACTGTTAGAACAGAAACCCCAAATTTATCACTGTCTGTCATTTTTCAATATGTTTCTTTCTGAGCCTCGCTTTGTGATGAGTAGAATAATTATAGTTTAGCTACAGTAACTTGGGGCTCCATTTTCAGTTAACAGATTGTTTATCAAAATGAAGACCCAGAGCAGCAGCTGTAGGATGGGGAGACGGAGATTGACGTGGATCGCAGACCAGTCCTGTGGGAAGCCGCTGAACAGAAGGGGATTTAATGACTGCCTCCCAACACAAGTGATCGATTCACTGAACCCGCTCAAGCAAGGCAGCACAGAGTGATTGGGTTTAGAGAATTCATTATTCATACATATTTATTCTGTGGCGAGAAGAGACACCTTTGGTTAGAAATTCAGACCAAATGGACTTTGCAGAATGAAATTTGCGAGGGCTATTTTATTTTAAAATTCAAGAATCTCTGCTTTCCGGGAAGACACCGAGATGAGTGCGGACTCACGTATTAGACACCAACCTGATCCCTAAAGTCATCACAGGTTCATTACAATCCCATCCAGGTGCACGTTGAGCCTCCCGAAACCAAGGGTGCTCTACTCGCGTGGTGGTGTCAGCCCACCCGAGTGACGCCCTGGACCCTGAGCCAAGGCTTATGGCAGTAAATGGCCGGCCGAGATCCAGCCCCACTGCCGCCAGCAGCAAAGCGTCCCCCGAGAGGTGACTGCTAACCCTTTCCTGGGAATGAAAGGCTTTGCATGGACAGAGTTCCCATTTTTTAAGTTTATTCTCGCACTCGTGTCTAGATGGTAAAAATGACATGTAGTTCATCTACATCTCATTTCCACTCTCTACAGCAACCCTATCAAAATAAACGTAAGTACTATAAAAACACACTGAAATTATATTTTTAAACAGCTTTTTAACTGCATTTTTGCAAGTTTTTTGAGCAGTTTTCTCATTTTCCATCTGACATTTACTGGCACCGTGTTTCCTGGCATGAGGACTCTGAGCATAATGCCAAGGTATGAAGGCAAATGAGTTTCAAGCAGCGAAAAGATGCTGATATACAAACTGCCACTCAGAAAAAACATTGGTAATGGAGTTTAAATATAGTAATTCCAAAGTATGGACTACAGATTACCTGTAACCCACAAGGAAGGCTAGTAAGGGTCCAACTCTGTCATAGTCACGTTGTTTTTACTGTGTTTCAAGTTAATGCTTGGTGACACAATTGCTGGAAAAGCAGTGAGAAACCATAGTGGGTGATAGGATCAAGAAGTGCAACAGGGATACGTGTAGAGCTCCTGTTGCCCTGATCCCAAAGAGATAATGCGATACGGGAGGGTGCTGCGAGACTGCAGATCTCTGAGATAACTCTGTAAAACGAGGACATTGGTAACTCCTCCTCACTACAGCAAGTTGCTCGGTGGTGGTAATGATGACTTCATCTTTCCAAGCCCGAATCCAGCACGTCTCATTCCTCCACCCTTACACACGCTGGCTCTGAGCGCAGCGCCGGCTGCCCGGCTCACCGAAGCACTTCTGGGCACGCTTTCCAAGCACCTGACTAATGCTCAGATAAATGGGATTTTTCCTGTGCTGAGAGGCAGGAAGACACCTCAAGGCTAAACCCATTAAAAGCATTAGGTGTCTCCTCAAAGTGCTGCTTTAAGAAATCAAGCATGAATGCGTGTCCTCAACACCGGGGAGACTTTGGGTAAGCCCAGACATTTCTCTTGGTAGATCTCCAGGTCAATCATCGGCATTTCCTGATGAGCACCTGGCTGCTGCTGGCCCGCCAGACACCTGGGTCACATCTCAGCTACTTTAGGACTTTGGGATTAGGCCCTGCCCTGTTCATCGCACCCACAAGAGCTCCTTGGGTATATCTGCTGGATGAGGGCCAGCTGGAAGCACCTCCAGAAGGATGGTGTCAGCCCTTGACTTGGTGAGCCTATGCACTGTACCCTCACCAGGGGGAAATCCCCCTTTCTTCTTGGGTGGCTACAAAAGCCCACCGCCCATCTACGGGCAGCGTCCCCCAGGTCTTGTATCATATTGGTGTCAAAGCCATGCACTGCAACTCGTTTCCTCCAGGATAACTCGGTGTGCAATGGTCAAGGCCGTGGGCTCCCTCCGGGCAGCAAAGCAATTGGGTCTGGTCCAGCAGTGTTTGCCCATCTTGTGCTCTTCTGGGCTGAACTTTCTTACCACAGGTCAAACACAGATTATACAACCCAAGGCTGTGAAAGGCAGATTCAAGTATTTCCTGCGGCTGAGGGTAACACCATGCAGTGCAAATCCTAGAAGATTTATAATATGTATGTCCCACCATGTTCATGAGAGGAAAAAGGTCTGGGGGAAGAGAAAACCGTAACTTTAAAACCCAGCATGGAAGAAGACATCTGATTTGCTAGTAAGTAAGATCATATCACTGAAGCATTTATCATCCAGAGTGTTCACATCGGCAAGAAAATGTGTGTCTTGGATCTTCTTCTTCAGCATCAGACCGTGAAAGTAGTTATTTTCTAAAAGCAGTCACATATGAAGATTGAAAAAATCCAAGTGTCTGGGTTTTACTGTGCCATGCAGCTGCACAGCAGATCAGGGTGGAAACTGGTGATTCACCATTTCCAGACCTTACTTTCCTCATCGCTGAGTGCCGAAAACTAGCCCTGATGCTTTAGAATAGCTCGGTGTAAACAGAACCATAATGGGTCAGATCAGGTTTTTTCCTTGCTCCTTTGAATTTGTTTATGGAAAGAGTCCGTCCTCCTAACCAGAGACCCCCGTCTAGGGTGGTCTCTGTGCGCTGGTGAACTGGATNAGTTGGTTGGGACNATGGCGTTCNCCAGCCCCGTGCTGGCCCACGGGGTGAGGCGATGTGCCACTGAAGNACCCGTGGCTGGTCTTGGGGAAACGTAAGGGTTTTTCTGCTGACTTAACAAAATTGAAAACTGAAATCACAGAAATTGAAAACTGGACTTTAAAATTATTTGTAGGAGTCAGCAGAGTCTGGAGTGGAAAGGAAAGGACGATTATCCCAGACGAAATGTCCCATCTGCTCCCCGCTGCCCAGACGGACGGGGAGCGCACGGTGCCTGCCGGCCCCCCTCCTTCTGCTCCAGGGCCACGCGTGGGCGAGACGCCCCGGGCACGGCCACCCCTGCCCACGTCCCTGAGACCGCTGGGTATCCCGGGAAGGGCGAGTGCCGAGGGAAGGTCCGTCGGTGGGTAACAGCCACCAAGCATCGCCTCCCGGGTACACGCCTGCCCCGAGGAGTGGTGGAGAAGATCTCGGTTTGCAACTGGAGAATTACACAGGACTGGTTAGAAAGGCAAGCAGCGTTTGGTAGGATTATTTACTACCAGCAGAGCATATAAATCTTGCCAGTAACCACTCCTAATTTTAATTACAGTGAAGCAAGTTTTATAGGGAGAGCATTTTGTTAGAACAAATGATTTATTCGGGGGGGGAAAAAAAAACCGACGAGCTCTTCGGTTCACGAGCTCTTCTGTACATATGAAACGGAAGGAACAAAAATCAAGCTTTAGTTTCTACTTCATTCAAATTAGTGGTTGGTGAGACCAGACGCAATATTTATTTCATTTTCAAAGAACAAATATTGTGAGAGGACCTGTTTAGTCAGGAGTAAGCAGGCATTTCCTAGTCTTGGTTAGATGCCTTTAAAACGTCTCTATAAACTGCGGGAAGAGTGAGGGCTTCATCTTCCTGCTCATGTTGTGTTTTCAGCCTAGGCGAGATAAGAAATACTCTTTATTCTTGCCCAAACTACTCAGGCAACAAAACTCTTATCTGAAAAAGACATTGACAGGAACAGTTAACACACTGTATAATTAAAGCAATAAATTAATTACCCGGCTTCCCTGGTGACTATTAAACACTTGAGGCAAAAGAGCTGTCTTTTGCTCCTTGTTGAAGGATCATTACTACTTAGTTTGCACATTCCCTTGAACAGTCCAGGTTAGTTTCTGTGGCGCAAACCCGTAGCCGCAAACCCCTTCGCCTTTCCAGCTTTGCCAACCCACGCGTGACAGAGAGCTGGGACCTCCTCTGACCCATTCCTCCGGTTTTGGGGTTATTTTGGTGGTTGCAACAAGGAGCTGGAAGAGCTGGGCACAGACAGCAGCTGCAGAAGGATTTTACTGGTAGGAAAATGCCCGTAAGCCATTGCCTGGGGTGGGGCCAGGGAAGACACCACGGGGGGGAAAGCCCACGTGTGTGGCTTCCAGGGACACACCGGGTATGTGGCATCTCCTCGGCGCTGTGCGAGCGCAGGGTGACTCACGCCAGGCAGCAGACGAGCGAATGACTCA
>Ga0065711_1008935_pt1 | contig 12283 bp, 7 predicted proteins | sample Hoacrofraction12_FD_59098 | JGI IMG/M metagenome (GOLD analysis project Ga0065711, IMG submission 59098) | Hoatzin crop microbial communities from Cojedes, Venezuela - Epithelial fraction 12 v2 (version 2) | ecosystem: Host-associated > Birds > Digestive system > Esophagus > Crop | place... | reverse complement strand
CAGCAGAGTGCCTTTCCTTGTTGGTTCCTCCACCACTTGCATCAGAAAGTTATCATCGATGCTCTGTAGGAACCTCCTGGATTGCGCCTGCCTAGCTGTATGGTCTTCCCTGCTGATGTCAGGGTGGTTGAAGTCCCCCATGAGAAGCAGGGCCTGTGACTGTGAGGCTGCTTGCAGCTGCCTGTAGAAGCCCTCATCAACTTCCTCTTTCTGGTCAGGTGGTCTGACTTTGGATTCTTATTTATCACTGGAAAGAGGAAGTATTTTATTGACAGAGGGTCAAGGCAGCAGCACTTTCCATCCCTAGGTAGGACTTTTTTAAGTGAAAGAAGCAATGTCAGACTGAAACTACTCTTCTCTGTACGTGCTCTTTATGGCTCTGAATGAACTTTCGAAATGAGCTGTTATACAGGAGTAAATGAGGTTATGTGGTCATTGGATGTCTTTCCAGTTCAACCTTTTTCTACTTTTTTTGAGTATTTCCTGTAGCTGGCTATGGAAAAACAAAGTTATCTTCTCTTTCTTTTGAAAACATTTTTATTTTTGCAGGATAGGTAATATTAAGTGTTGACTACTATATTTTTAAGGAATTATAGCTATTACTTGATTCTTTTTGCTCTAAATTGCAGTATCTTACAGTAACTCACGTCACTGAAACTAGCATATCATTATAGTACTCTGATTTATCCACTGGCCTTTTCACAAGGCTAGCTTTCATGCCCCATAAATATGCATTTGTTTCATGATGTTGTATGTTTTCCTGTCTGTGCTTTTGAGAGCCCATGGTAAAAAGACTGTGTTCCCTAACCACCTCTGCTTCTTCTCTTCAGTGGGGCCATAAAACAAAGACAGAAGGGATCTTTGGGGAAATGGTGTTGCTACAGATGCTGTCATCAGTGCTCTGTAGCCGTTTGTATCCATCTCTTCCATGCATTTCCTTTCATGGGTCAGACAGTCGAAAGCAGGACCACCACTTTGGGAATGGATTGATGTGGAGAGAGAGTGTGTGCAGCCACAGTCCTGGCCTTAAAAGGCCCAAGTACAATATTAACTCTTATCTTTTTCCACCTTGCTCCTGACTTCTGTGATGAGGAATGTAGGGTAAAGTGCAGGAAAAAGCTCCTTAAATCAAATGTCAGTGAACAAAACATAACTTCAAAGTCATGCTCATACCCTTATTTGCCTCTGAGTTTTCGTTTCTGATTTCTGTCTGCTAACATCAGCCTCCGACACTTCATTTAATCACCAGATCCCTCTCTTAGCTTAAAGGAAAAAGAAGCTAGACTAGTCCCTTTACTTTGTAAAGAATATCTTCAGGACCATACTTCAGATTTAGGGCAGATGCCATTTCCACTTTATATAAAACCAGCAGGAAGCTAAAGGCCGCACTCTCCTTCCTGACCTTCTGCTGAAAAGACTGTTCTCCAGGGGACCTGAGAAAGGAAAGCAAAGTTGTTCAAGATATCTTGCAGTATCAGCAGAGTTATAATATTAAGTATGATGCCTCACAATAAACTGATAAAACCTGGTAATTTATATCTTTTAATCCTTCACTTATATTTCTAGTTCATTTGTAATTCTGTATCTGTAATGTTTAAGAATGTAAGCTCTGTTTTCAGTTGACATTTCATAATTCATGTGTGTGTGAACATCTGAAATCCCAAAAGAAAAGAGAAAGATTAGGAAAACATTAAATGCAATTCCAGTGGGCCTGAGCTAATATTTATTCAGACTCTATGACCTTAACACTTTATACAATGCCTTCCACTATTATCTTTGCACTGCACTTCACATTACAATCCCTAAGAGCCAGAGGATGAGCTTCAGGATGCTTGTGGCAAATACTGACATTGTGACAAGGTAGATGTGATGTCTGGCTTATCAACAGGCAGCAGGCAGGGCCAGAACTGGCATCTCCAAATATTTCCGATGGTATCAAGAAAAATGATACTTGATAAGGTTTTCAAAGACTGTTTCAAATGGTCGCAATCTTTCTCTGCGACAATAAATGTCTCTGAACGAGTGGTAGAAGAGAACGTACTGTAATTACACTGGACATAAGTTACTAAAGTGGACAAATAGAATTTGTAAATCAAAACACCCCACACGACTTTGATAAAACATATTTAGTATTAGACTACTTCTGTGGGATATTACTCAGATATTACACAGTCTACAAGCCCCTTCTTTTTCCATCTGAAATGGTTCCTATTAAAAAATTAACATTTGCCCACAGATGAAGCAGATTGCAGTAACTCACTTCAATAAATTTTCCTTTTGGGTTGGAAAGGAAAAATATTTCATCATCTTGCAGCTTCCAGATTGATACCTTTGACAATTGCTGAAAGGGTCAAATCTGTGGATTTCATACTGAAACAGCCCTACTGTATGTTCCCTGAACATCTGTCCCACTATTTACTGAGGTGTAGCTTTTTTTCTCAGCACTAAGCATAAAACCTGAACATTGCATATTAATATTGCTTACACCTGCCATGTTTCCTTTATTCCTTTGTTTGGTTCTCACAGCTTGTCTTTGCTCTTTCATTCTTTTTCTCATACAAAATATAAGTATCTCATTCTGTTCACACATACCTGGATTTAAAATTATTGTTTGTACAATTGTCTGCCTTTACAACTGGAACTACAAGACAGGTTTTTTTCCTTGACTAGTGCTACTGTCACTAGCTAAATATCTTTCCTTGAACTACATTTAATGGGTCAGTACATTCCTGTTTCTAAATGTTTCTGGAGTAGATAATCAGAATTTTCAAACTTCCCAAACTTTCAGAGCATACATATTTCTTTATGTAAGATTTCTTTTTGGACTAATAGGAGTTATGAGTAATTGCTTCTGGATCAAGCTTATTTAACTGTTGATATTCACATCCAGCTGCTGAAGTATGATTTACAGATTAGGCCTTAGATTCTACATTTTTTTTTCAACTTCTTCTAAAGGGAACATCAAAATGGATAGGGCCATAGAAATGGACATAAATAGATGGTCTTTCAAACAAAATATAATATGGGAAGATCTGAGTTCTCTTCCTGGGTTACCCACAGACTTCCATGATGCCCCTGAGCATCTTTTGAAATATCTGTTTCCCATCACTCACGATGTTTAATGATGTTTACCTAGAACACAAGGAATATTATGGCACTGGATTTTTAAAGCGCTTTTTCCTTCAGCAGGAAGCATAAATGATCATTGAACTTTCATTTGTCTCATAAGAAAACATAGGAGTGATCAGTAAAGCACGCTGCTCAGATTCTCCAAATTGGTTTTGTACAGGCTTTGTTAGATATAAAGATATTTTTGGAATATGTTTGGCTTGGCATAGCCAACATTTTGGAGGGCACTTGTTCCTAAAGAAGAGAAATTTAAAAAATATTTTATATATAACAGAAATTGATATAACTGCATCTTATATTGCCACTAGTTTAAATTACTTAAGGGTGTGTGTGGGAGGGTGGAGGAGGAAGACACTCCGAATACAGATTAAATTCCACTCTTCCTCTTCTTTTTTACCATTATGCTGTAGCATTTGCTGATGTCTCCTTTTCTTTTAAATGAGAACAGTGCAATTTAAATGGCATCTTTTTTGTTACATATTTCCTGCACAATGTTGAAGCAAAACACATACAGAAGCATAATTTTTTTTCACCTTAATAATATTACATGACTTGTGATTAACTACTGATATTTATTTCAGTGATATCTTAGCAAAGGTATGTTGAATGTCAAAAACCAGTCAAATCTGAGTCACATATTACATTGTAAGCTCTTCCATAGTGTTGTTACCCACAATGAATTCATGCCATTAAGTCTCTGTCATTTCAGCAGCAGCCTTTTTTTTCTGTAAATACAAGGTCATTAAGTAGTCAGATATCTGCAATCTAGTAATCCTGTTGAAATTGAAGATCCCACAGTTTCACTATAGTAATAATACATAACACTCAGTTTTACAACAGGATGGATGGATGCCTGTGAATGCAGGTCTTGAACAAGGCTGAAACTGATACATCTTTTGTACACTGAAGAGTATATCATATTCCTTTGAAATATTAAATGTCAGTTTTGCTATCAGAATAATTTTTCGTTAGATCTCTGAATGCAGACAACAACTAGCTCTTTGCTTCTATTTTGTCTCTGCTTACAAATTAAAGCAGCTTGTTAGAAGAAACTGTACACATACTATCCTAATGAGAAAGGAGTGGCTGAATTTCATTCCTGCCTTCACCACTGAGTTGTCCTGTAACTTTAGACAAAGCAACGGGGTGGATCCCACTGAGATGCTGAAAGGAGGTGCTCTACTGATCTGAGCGTGAAAGCTGGTACTCCAGAGTTCTCAGGCCTAAGTGGAGGTCAAGTCTAAATACCATGTCACCCTGGAGCAAGGAAGTGATTTTCTCCATCAGAACAATGTGAATATTAGCCAAAGTCCAGGGCAAATGGATATGTGATTTGCCAGATAAAGACATCTGGACTCAAATTTGTTATATAACAGTTTCATGGTGTTCTCTTCAGTGTGAGTGAGTTGCATTATATTAGAACAACAGTTATAACTGGATCTGTTGCCATCAAATATCTGTATAAGTGCTACTTAATGAGAATTTAGAAACAGGATTCTCTTTCTCTTTTTCTTTCTTTGGCTCTGTTAATTACTTAGCAACACAGCTTACGGTGTTGCAGAAATTGAGGTCAGCGAGACAATATCTTGAACTTATTTTAATAGGTTATAAATTTTACTTATTAATCTTCACCCTCTTAAAATCCTTTTTTTTTCAGGAGAAGTACGTATTTAAGTCCTATGCATGTCTTTAAAAGTGCATTAGGATCAGTGTCTTCTAGTACTCCTCCACCTTTTCATTCGTAAATCTGTTCCACTGCTCTCCTACCTACCTACCTCCAGTCTTACTGCAGACCAAGGACAGCAGATTCATCAGACGAAAGTAAACACAAACCTAAAGCACTTTTAAGCAGATCCTGCAAAAAAATCTTGAGCTGGGGACTAATAATTTGATTTTCTGCATGCTATCATGGTTGAAGTGTTTGAGATACTAGTATGGAGAAAATATTTTACCTCTGGGAAAAGAAAAAGTGTGACTAAAAGTCCCAATTTAAGTGACCCCACTTGAAAACAACCACTGGCACCTCTTCTGCTCACTTGTTGCTGGGAGCTACAGAGAAATGGAGCTAAATGGGGCTGGCAAGTCTATTCTAACATAACAATGAGGTTTCTGCCTTTCTCTAGGAGGGACCTTTGTAGAAAAGACTTACCCCTACTTCGAAATTCACTCCTCTCGCCTCTGGCTACTGCTGCCAAATGTTACAGCCTGGATTCCTCTGGGTACGTTGATATTACTAAATAACACATGGCAGAGTCAGCTCAGCAGCTGAAACAGTCGAATGGTAGAACTTGTGTTCACAAAGCTACTGCCTCTGCCCTCCCAAAAAAGAGTAACGGTGTCCAATTACCCCGTGGGAATGGGGTATGTCATATACTGTCCATTGGGCATTATCTGGCACAGTCTTATTTTCCATGAACCAAATGGGTGTAAGAGAGCAGGCTAACGAAGGGGTATGGAGGATCACAAGTCAATTATCTGGCTTGTACTATGAACCTTTTTTCATTTCCTCATGTAAAAGTATCCAGTGTGTCTATCATGTCTGGTGCAGAGAAGAGTAACAAATCTTTCTTCTGAACGAAATGTGTCCCATTCTGAGCTTTAATTTAGATTGCACAGAAACCATAAATTCATTGATTTCTGTTAGATATGTTAATTTTAGACTTACGTATATGTCTGTGCACACATGTGTATGCGTAACTGTATAATCTCGCTAGCATCCTTGCAAATTCAATTTAGTTCTAATAGACAAGCTGTGCTGTTTTCTTATCAGTCATCATTACCACTAATACGAAATGATAGGTCAGAAAAGTTGCATATCTTCTGCCTAAGAGGAGCCAGGAGATGGAAATTTCAGAGGGAAGTGTTAGAAAGTTTTAAAATATAAAATAAGATCCTACAAGCCAGACGATTTCTATAGTTACCCCTCTGAGCATTCAGCAAGTTTTCACAGCTGTCAAGAAGAACTGAAATTGGCCTGCATGGTCTTGTTTACTGGTTGAGATGGAAGGGAGAAAAAGAAGCTTCTCTTATTCTCAGGATTTGTAGATTTTATGGTGGTAGCCACTCTTAAAACTCATAAAAAAAGGAAAGAGTTGGCATGTGTACAGTCTCCAAATAAGAAAATCTACCACGACTATGAGGTGTGTCTAAGTCATAGTTTGGTGTAGGGGGAGGATTCTTCTGTGCAAATTTACCTTGAGTCTTTGCTTGGAGTCACGCCATATACATACAGCCAAGTCAAACTCTAGCCCTTCCCAATTTACATTGCATCAGTGGCTAATGTAGATATACCTGTTTAGTCACTCTCTGGAAAAACGTTACATTTCCTTCACTGCCTTGCTGCTGGTGCTTTAATACAAGGGTTTCAAATTGATATGGTATCATATGGACAATATATTTGACTTCCTCACGCTCATGAATATGATGAAGTGTTCCATCAGAACTGAAAAATAACTGCATAAGTGACTTTCATCTCATCTAACTTTAACCATATGATTTCATCTATACTTCTACATGCTTGTTACCGGCAATGGAGAAAGACAGGCAGTTAAGAGAACGCACTGTGTTACGGAAAGGTGTAAATCTGGGTTAATCACCTTCTGGATGCATGTAATTCTCTTCACTGAATTTGGAGGGAGAATAGAAGTTGGATTCATCTTTCCTAATGCAATTCCCACTGTTATATATACTTGCCTACATCTCAGCTGGGCTTTCTGTACAGTCAATGTCAAAAAATGGGCATTTCTTCAGTGTAATTCACCATACACTAAAGTAAAAACGCAAGTAAGGGGAATGATTTGTTCTTTCCATATAGCTATACTGGAGTGTTATGATGTTCTACACAGCTGAGATAACTACATTATAGACATTAAAAGTCAGGTGAAATAGGAATTTCAGTGAACTGGAAACTAGATGACTTGTTTAGACTGAACACCTTACTTCCAGAGGAGATCAGTTCCATACAATCACTTCTAATTCCAGTTCATAGTCCATATTCCATGCATAAGCAGGTTAATAACATATAATAGCAATCAACTCTTCTCACAGTGCTAGAGACTCTTCAGAAATGTTGATTACTAGGAGAACAAAGAGGTCTGAAAGTACTTTAGTGAATATTTGTGGAAAGAAAATTCTATGTTTGAATATCTGTAGTGGAAAAAAGATACAATTGGGAAAGGGCATTTGAAGATGCATCCCAGAAGGAATCTGAAGAGTCTCACTTCCTGACGTTGTGTGCAAGCGAAGGACCATGCGACACAGACCTTCCACATTCCTTCTGGGATGCTATCTTCATGGGCCATGTGGTCTTTTATACAAGATGGGCACAGGTAATACTATGGATTTGGGATTACTGTTTGATATGTTTTTCAGAAAATACTTTTAAAATGAGAAATGCTCTAAATACTATTGGGTTTTACATGGTTAAAGTTGGAGAGGATGCAGTTTAGGCTAGGTTTTGTGTGTTTTGCCCTACTCTGAGCTGTTTAAGCAACTCTTTCAATGATTAGAAGGCTTCTGCTTCCCTCACTGGCAAACGAGCCCCTAGGCATAACACTGTCGTACTAGAACCTAAGCAAAGAGCAGCATCAACAACAATCATCCGGTCTAAAAGCTGAAGATAGATGACAAGAGTACATGTGCAATTTAATAACTGGATTTACCTCTAATAAATTTCAGCCAAACTCTATTTCCAAAGAGCAGGTTTCAAGAGCCAAGACTTTGTCCTCATAATCTGCTTTTAGTTATCCTCTCCAGAGAGAAGTATATATGCCCCTCCATACGGAACTGGGTTTGATTTGTTGAGACACTTCTGGAGCTTCTGGCAGATGTATTAGAGAACATGAGATTCCTGCCTTACATGTCTTTTGGATCATTTGTTCCATATGCTATATTCTTCCCACTCAACATAAAGAAGCAGATTTCTCTCAAATTTATTCTTCCTGAGAACATAACTTCCTTGAGATTTGGGAAATAATATTATCCACAGCCTGAAACCTAATGAAATGAAACATCTCTGGACACTGGGACAGATTTTGGTGTTCTTCTGGGCTTCTATGTCAATGAGACTATCCTGAACATTTTTGTTTATGGAAAATGCATGACAAGGGACTTGTCTGACTTCATTTAATTAACAAATATATATCACTTATATGACTTTGGCAGAAACAAATATTCTGCCTAGATTAGATGATACTTCTCAGCATCTGGCTAACAGCTATCATGACTGCCAGTGATGTAAGTATGAAATTATTAACTGAGTTGACTGGTTTCAGAGATATCCATGGCAGAATTCAAGGGTCTGTAGCTTGGACTATGAAGAAATATCTCAATACTTAACACAGTATGTTCAGATCTCGATGAAGGTTTTCCACTATTGTAATAAGTCAATATATTATTTGGAAACTTGTTAAAGATTAGTAGAAATTTGCAACTTCATTGTGAAGTAATTAAATCAGTTACTTTATGCGAAACAAGACTAATGAACTGAAGCCACGTGAATAGCTGTGACCTGTCACATTTTTCTCTCTACAGTAACTCCTGCTGCCTCTGTAGCACTTAGAAAGTTTGTGGAAGGCTATGGCTTATCTGGAAGTTGTTGATTGCTATTTCCCACTAGCAATTGCCAGATCTTGGTTTGTCAGATCTCTTTGTTTCAAAACCCATAGTCACCACCTTCAGGCAAAGATAGAGTGATATTGTGTGTAGGTGGGTTGTCTGCTTCTTGATGGATAGGCCTCATAGGGAAGCAAATGAAACAACTGTAGAGGAAACTGAACCATTGGGGGACAAAACTTTATTCAGTCAGAGAAGAACATGTGACCAGAGACACACTTTTAGGGGAACACTCCATGCCAAATGTTGTAGGAACACCCTCCGAGAGACTGGCCATGAGTGACCCACACTGTGTTAAGGACTCAAGGGAATAAGGCAGCAAACCCCATTAGAAACAGAACAAGAAACGTGCTACACACAGGCAGCAGAAAGCATCACAAGTACTCAAATTCCCGTGCTGTCCACCACCTCCTCAGTGTGCAACCCATAGTGAAAAACAGGATGGGGAAAAGGGAGGACAGATATGTGTGAGAGTGCTTGCCTAATTGTTTGTGCTCTTCTTTTATTTAACACCCAAATCAGTTATGGGAGATTTGTGCTGGTTGGCGATAAAACAAGCAAAATGACCTGACCCTAGGCCGTTTTGCCTTAAAAGCTTATTTCAGAATATCTCAACGATTTGAGTAAAAACATATTTTTTTTGTAATGATAACTGAGACTGTTGTATATCTTTGCAGTGTTGAGAATTTCCAGTGTTTTATCAAAAAATAAGAAAATCAATGTGCTGGAATCTGTTAGGGAATGGACTATTCTCTAGTACCTTTAGATTTTCTAGAATTGCTGTTTCCACCTTACCTGCCATGATGACTGAAATGACTTTTTGCTAGCACTGGGGGAAAAAGTAAAGACACACAACGTTACTTAAACATCAGTAAGATTGGTACAAGGCTCAAGTGTTAGCTGCAAGTGTGAGTTTAATGAATTCAAGTTCAGGCAGATATTGGATTTATGGATGTTAATAGAGACAGTAACATGCGTCTCATGGCTTGCCACAAGACAGGAGTACTTATGAAGTGCTTATGACATGCTGACTGAAGGTGGAGAAAGAAGAGATAATAAAATAAATATGGGCTCAGGTCTCAAAGTCCTGACTAATGAAACCATTGGAGCTCTGCGATCCTACAGTGAAGCTAAAATCAAACACAAGCTAAGTGCTGAAGGTGTTTACAGAAATGCGCTGCTCCTGATTGCTGTTCTCATGGGTGCTGCTCTCATAATAAGATTGCTTCACTCAAAGATTCTGCAGCAGAGTGGCAGCAGAAGAAGAGACCACTTTAGTGGTCTCTATAATCTGAGAAAATATTAATGATACACCAAAATTACTGTCTTCCATTACAGAAATGTTATCTTTGTTTTGTTTTACTCAAGTTGATTGCATATTTTAGAATTTAAAGAACTTTGCCTAAGCGTAGAGTGAAGATCCAGAATAAGTAAGTGGAGTCATACAAACTGAAGAAAATTCTCTTCTGTAATTTGGTCCATTTTCATGTATACAATCAGCCCACAATCATTTGCAGAAAAGAGTATAAGGACTGAAATTTCTATAGCTTGATACTATATGAAGTCAGATATTTGCAGTATGATAGACCACAGCATAACACAACATACCATGTTGTTATTCAAGGCAAAATTATTTTCAGACACAAAATTGATTAAAATCATTTTTTTTGGAGGAAAATTACTAAAAATATTTCCTTTTCAAATTTCCAGCAAAAATGTATTGCTCATATTGAAAATTTCAGTTTTACTATTCTTATAATTCTTTTTGGAGTTGTCTACAACTTGTCGAAGTCTTACTTGAAAAATGTATTATTATCCATATTCCATTGACATCTCATTAATAATGGCATCTCCACTGCTCTGCTCACATTTGGTAATTCACTGTTTATATATCTGAGAATCATTTTCCTGGCATTTCATTATTACCTTAATATTTACCACATATGTAACTATCACAGGTCCTTTTCAGAGTCACTGAAATTCCGAGCACAACCCTCCCTTACTTATGAGACTTATATGCTTCATCTCTAGATTTATGTCATTTCATATCATTCATGATCCCATCTTGCCAAATGATCAAGTCTGTTTAACATAGTCCTGTGCTCATGGCTAGCTGTGACTCCAGCATACTTTGAAGTTATTGGAAAGTTTCACAAGTAACAATTATGTATTTTTTTGCTGGTTCATAATATTCTACTGATTTACTGTAATTTTCCACTTCTAATTAATGTCTACACATATCATATAAATAATAAACCATACCACACAAAAAATAAGACTCCACAGAATCATAGAATCATAGACTAATTTAGGTTGGAATGGACCTCTAGAGGCCACTTGATCTTTCTCTTTTCTCAAAGCAGGGCCATATGAGACCAGATTCCTCAGAGGAATGTTCAATTTAGTTTGGAATATCTATAAAACAATTCAAGATTTCTCTGGGCAAGTTGTTCCAACATTTGACTACTTTCATTGTGAAAAAAATTTCTCCTAATATCTTCAAATTTTGCCTTTTGCAACTTTTGTCTACTGTGTCTTTCCCTCTTATTGTACACATATGAGAAGAGTCTAGTTCTCATTATGTAGCTGAAGACAGCAGCAGATACAAACAATATCAGACAGTTAAAATAACAAATGTACACACTATGCAAGGCCCTAAGTGGTTTAATATAAAGCAAATGTACTATCACATACTCTGATGCTTTCATTTTGTATCTGGAATTGTGTAGAGGACAAAGTCAAATGACAGAGAATTCAACCATGGGCAAAACTGAGATCTCATTAAAATATTGTCTATCCCTTATATGTTTAATTTCTGTAAAATTCTCTTATTTTATATAGTTTTTATCTCCTGACTTTTAATTTCAGAGGCCAATCGTTCCTCGATTAACCCCACTCCGGTCATTTCATAACAGGGTTGCACAATATCCTCTGCATAAGAGATTTTGTAATTACTCAAGATTTGAAGATTCTTGCACAGTGGGGCATCTGTGCAATTCGGATGTATTAGATGACATACTGAAAGATGGAGGAAGGTAAGGCTCTGGACATCATCTGCCTGGACTTTAGTAAGGCCTTTGACACTGTTACCCACAGCATCCTCCTGAAGAGACTACCCGCCCATGGCTTGGACAAGTGTACTCTTCACTGGACAAAGAACTGGCTGAATGGCTGAGTGCAGAGAGTGGTGCTGAATGGAGTTCAGTGCAGCTGCCAGCTGGTCACGAGTGGAGTCTCCCAGGGCTCAGTTTTGGGTCCAGTCTTGTTTAACATCTTTATGAATTATCTGAATGAGGAGATTCAGTGCTCCCTCAGTCAGTTTGCAGATGACAGCAAGTTGGGTGGGAGTGTCAGTCTGCTTGAGGGTAGGAAGGCCCTGCAGAGGGATCTGGACAGACTGGATCCATGGGCCGAGGCCAACTGTATGAGGTTGAACAAGGACAAATGCTGAGTCCTGCACTTGGGTGACAAAAACCCCGTGCAATGCTACAGGCTTGGGGAGGAGTGGCTGGAAAGCTGCCCAGCGGAAAAGGACCTTGTG
>Ga0065711_1047530_pt1 | contig 12284 bp, 8 predicted proteins | sample Hoacrofraction12_FD_59098 | JGI IMG/M metagenome (GOLD analysis project Ga0065711, IMG submission 59098) | Hoatzin crop microbial communities from Cojedes, Venezuela - Epithelial fraction 12 v2 (version 2) | ecosystem: Host-associated > Birds > Digestive system > Esophagus > Crop | place... | reverse complement strand
CTGCCCAGGGAGGTTGTGGAGTCTCCTTCTCTGGAGATATTCAAGACCCGCCTGGACAAGGTCCTCTACAGCCTACTGTATGTGACCCTGCTTCGGCAGGAGGGTTGGACTAGATGACCCACAGAAGTCCCTTCCAACCCCTAACATTCTGTGATTCTGTGATCTGTGAAGATACAGTGATAACCAGCTCTGTTGTACAGGCAAGCCTATGAAATGCAGCATATTTTGTTCTGCACTGATCTACATCAATATAATATTATATTGAGTTCCTCCTAGTCAAATACCTTATAAATGAATCAGTTACTAGAAGCAATTGAGTATAAAGCAAGACTCTGAACAAGTTTCCATTCCCTTTGCTACTGCAATAAATCAATAAATCTTTCAAATCACTACTTCTGGTGCATTCCCAAAAACCCTCATCAAGAAACCTGTATTACAGCAGTCTCAGATTTAGAAGGTTGCTTCCTGACAAACAACAAGCATGCTAATTGTCTTGCTTTGCCTTTCATCCTCAGTAATTACTTTTGTTCCATATGGTGACAAGCTAAGTGCCTTCAATTTGTGTGTAAAAAAGCAGCATGATCATCTGATACCAAAACTGCCCATATTTTGTGTCATGCAAGAAGCTGGATTACCAAATCAAGTGCAGTTGTGTGGGCTTGGCAAGATCACGACAACTTTTGCTAAAATTTTCCTTTGTCACTGTTGAGCCCAGTAGAGATAAATATAGTGGGAAAGACAGTATTAAAGAAATGTTTCTTGTCTTTTTAGAGGATTGCTGAGATTCTCAGCTCTCTGTACCCTTCTTAGAGTAACAGGTGCTGACCATTCGGAAAATCAGGTCCATTCAACCATTCAATCCTGACTCTTGCCTGTGGATATGACAGGGGCAAGGCAAGAGCAAAAAGAGAAGGAATGTTAAGCCAGTTGATAATAAAACAACAGTGCCCCCTGCTCCTCCAGCTTCACCCTATGCCTACGTTACTTTAAGCTTGTCTTGCTGCAAAGACCTACTTATCTGTTTCTTGCTTTCCTCGCTGTTACCAAAAATGGAGCTAAAATAGTGGGAACAAGAACATTTGGAAAAAATCCTGGTGCATACAATAATCAGTAAAAAGCCTTTTTATTCTTGCTGTATAAACAAAGGGAGGAAACAGCCACTTTTGGTCCTTTCTATAAAAAAAAAGAAACAGCCCACCAACAAAAATATATGTTAAAAGTCTTAAACACCCCTTTCTTATGCATCATTTCAGCTAATTCCTAGAGCAAATAAATGTCACCCAAATTATTTACTACAAGTCTGGAATACAGACAGGCTGTAGCAAAGGTTAATTTAATTTTCCCCAATTTAACTCTCTCTCTAAAACCCACGCAACTTTGAATGAGGATTTTAGGAAACACACCACTAACATATGAATCAGCTTTATTAATTCTTTGTAATCATGGCCAGTGCTTAGGTAGCAAGAACATTCAGGAACATGTCAATGGCTTGCTGTTAAGGTAGAGTTAAACTAGTAGACATGAATAATTGGTCATATCAGGTTTTCTTTAAAAATAAACCACAAAAACTTAAATAATAATATTATTCCCAGGCTAGCTTACATATAAACGTTTGTCTGCGAGATGAACAATCAAAATACTGTGAGATCGAGCCAAAGTAGTCAGCTAGTAAATTAAAATAACTTCAACATGTGTCTTGATAAGCAAACAGGGCTTAAAAAGTAAACATGGTGAAATACTGAAGATAAAGAGTACATTTAATGTTTACCTTGTTTGTAATATCACAATCTAAGGCATTAAAATTGTGTGCAAAGAAGGTTATGCAATTTGGCAGTTCTGTCAATTTTAAGTAACACAAATTTCATACTCACCCTGTGCCTCAGTTTACAAATCATCATATCAGTAGGTATTATATCAACTTTCCCTTGAGTTAACCTTGAGTGCATTTTTCATCTTGCAATACAGATATAGCCTCTAACTACTGTTTTCTGTTCACAGCTATTGTCTCCCCCATCGAAGTGTGTAGCTGTCCCAGGCAAACCTACATACACAAAAGAAACTTCTTAGGCTTTGGAAATAATGCAAAGATCAGACTCTTACTCTGCCGGTCTGAGACCCCCAAAGCAAATTGCTTGACTGAAAAGGCAACCAGAACATACTCTGAAGCATAGCAACAGCAAATAAAAAACTTTTTTTTTCCTCTATTTTTTTTCAGTCTTCATCTTGTAAAATTACATTATTCAATTACAGCTCCCAGGAAAAGAGTAGTTCACCTAAAACAAGACCCCTGACAGGGTTTAACAGGAGTCTTGAAAATCATCACAGGCTTCTCCTAAACAAAGGGTGCAACTGGAGCTGCCATAGCTGAACTTAGTGCTAACGGCTTCCATCTTTTGAACTTTAGGGCTAAACAGAGCATTTTATAGAGAATCGGTGTAGGAAACTCTTGAGGGAAAGTAGCCTAAGAGATTCTTATGAATCAATGTTTCCTTATGTATATTTATTTTTTCTCACAACGCTCTCAAAAATGGCAGATTCTTTTTTAAAATCAAAGCTTCTCTTCTTGCCTTAAATAAAAGACCAAAGCAAGAACAGATTGTGAAGCCATTGTATTCATGAAGAGAAAAAGAGAGGTTAATACAAAATTCTATGGTCTGTTGAACCCAATATCTGCACTTTCCCCAAAGCAACAACAAATGCACCACAGAAACTCAATCAAGGCATCAAACCCACTCCAGCAAACGTGTTGTGCCAACCCATTATTAATGTTGCCTCTCAGGGAAATTCTATATCAGCATGAACTTGCTGAAAATATTTTTCACGAATTCACATTATACTATTTCCTTGACATTAAATGCCAAAGACGGCACATTAGGAGAGGCCTGAGAGAGAGACTTAAGGATGAGTTGTGTTCACAAAACCGATCTGATGAACAAACTGCGAGCACGTTCAGCAACGGTTTAATACACTGACATTAGCTGTTTGTGAATTTGACAGGTTATAGATACATAAGTTGTCTTTGCAAAGAGAGCTTCTGCGGACTCATTTTCCTGTATTCCTCCCCATGCTAATCACAGCAACAGGAGTGAAATATCGGTGAACAAACATAGCTGAATTAAGCCATTCAGCACAAGAGTACGGAGCTTAATTGTGTTCCCTTGCATCTTTTCCTATTCCCAAATAAAAACACCATTGTCCTTGCTGAAGAATTCCCTTTCATGTCTCAAGGATCTCTGCCAACTTAGTTGTGAGAGTCACACTGCGTGTCCAAGTCTAAGCGAGGGGATCTCACATCTTCAAATTTATCCCTTCACCCGCTTTTTGGCAATAGAATTTGAATGCAGTAAGCACTGCTGAACACACCAAGAAAGTTCATTCAGTAGGTGCCTGCATAAAAATAGTTTTACAATTTGGATGCAAGCTACACTGAAAGCTTTGTATGGATGTAATCTAAATATGCATGCTAACTGCATGCTCACTGCACCTCAGCCTCACAACTTCAGAGTACAGACGCGATCTGAGGTGATAATGCAAACGTCCACTTCCACAGATGAATGGCTGCAGTTAATGGGAGAGGGGAGGAAGAAGGGAAATACTTTCCATAATGTGACCTAATTAAAACTGTAGATTATAAAGGAAATTGATGGCACAGAAGTTCAGATATTAAACACATATTTTTAAAGATTCAGAATCATGTTGGATGTGAGTATTCATTAGCAGGCTCTGTGAGACCAGAGAAAAATAGAAGAAATTTCACAGGAATTTTCTGTAATGCCAGTGACTGAACCACTCCAAAATCCCGTAAGTTTTTTTTAGAAAAAATGTCATTCAATAACACAACCGCAACAATGAAACATGTCACATCTGAAGTTGTTACAAGTGATAATGGCTATCATCTGGCTATCACTTACACAAGAAGTCACACACAAATAGTAGCATTTAGTAATCAAACTCAAGTTTTACATAGGTTGTTACTTATTTTTTTCCTTCAAACATTACTTTTTAAAAGAAAAAGTGACATGTAAAAACATTTTCACTGAGGTGAAAGCGAACAGTGACTTTGCTGAAATATTAAATAGCACATTGAAGTATGAAAAACACAATAAGGGTAATTCATTCAGTAGGAGAACAAATAGAATTCTGTATTCATTTCTTTAAATATCTGCACTGAAAATTCAGCTCTTGGCATGTGTCATGCAGCTGGGACAAAACCAGTCTGTAATTTAATTCGGTGCTCCAGTTGGATGTGATTTCCTAACACCTCCTGCAATAAGGACAAACTGTTGTTTTTGCAGAAGTCTGGGCAACTAACCCTACAGAAAGCCTCTAAAAACACACTGGTTGTGAATGGAGGAAACTGTGAAACGCACAAGCCAACAGTTTTATTTGGTAATAAATTCAATCTTTTGGCATAATTGCCATATGGCACATGATTTTTTTTTTTCATGTTTAGCAGTTTTTCATTAGAAATTAGTGCTTTTCTTTTGTTTTAAAAAATCCTTTTATTAGGGCAAACATGATTTCCTTGCTTTCCTTTAAAGTCCAAGGGTCTGTCAAAGGTAAGCACATACTCACAATATCCTGCTAGGTGAATGTATATTTTATTTAATATCCTTTTAAGAATAAAGCAATATCCAGATAAAGATGGACCAGAACCAGGACCATAAATTAAGTCAAATACATAAAAAAGTGAGATTTATAGCACATTTGCTCCTTCAGTCTACAGCTCATTTATTCTAAATACCTCTCCCTAATGAGTAATTTTCTGGATGTCACCACTATTTACTAGGGTCAGCATCCAAGTGTAGTACAAGCAACATATTTAAATTAGTTTATCTGGTCAGGAAAGAGCAATATAACTTGGCATATATCAAGAAATTATTAAATTGGCTGTACTCAGGGACAAAAACATTGCTGCTGCAATAGAGAAGTGGCAAGCTGGAAGTAAAGTATCCCTTTTGATTGCATAAATGAGATTCTTAAAAAGGTGCTGAATAAATATGGATCTAGTATCGTTTTTCCAAGGAGGATATTAGGGTTCCAGCTGCTAACCTTAAGTGTTTGGATTCAGACTATGAGAAGCATGAACCAAGATCCAGGCTAATCTGCATGCACCAGGGAACTTTCATCTCCGAAGAGAAAAATCCTGCCCTTGAGTTCTTACTCCCCCTTTGCACCCAAGGCGCTCGAGACCCTTTATCAAATTATTTCCATGTGGTCCAGGGAGGGAGAACAAAGACAGGAGAGTGAGACAGCTTTCAGTTTCTAAATGTCCCCTTCTACAGACCAAAACCAGAAAAAGAATCTCAGGCTTATTATTATTCTTTTTGCTACTAGTACCCTCATCGTGTATTACGAAACTATCATTTACGTGGGGGGCGAGGTTTTGCCTGTGCTGGAGAGAATGGGAGATTAAAAATCTTTTAATTAGAAAGCTATCCTGTTAATGTTAAGAAGGTCAATCTGATAGTCTGATGAATTCAGGAAAAGCATTATATTATTTCATAGGTCTGTAGTTCCCCATTCATATATTAATTCATATATTAATACACATATTAACAGTAAGGAAGCTATTTCTTTAAAAGAAAGCATGAAAATACTTCAGGTAAAATCATAAGTATCCTAATGTCTCAATTCAGTGGGAGTTTTGGTATGTGCTAAACTTGCAGTAAAAATGAGTTATGAAAATAGCTGTCATACAGGCCATTTTCAAAGCATGAATAATTCAAACAAGTTCCTAATTTTTTTCCTCAAAAAATATTAAACTCTATAGCTTGTACAATTAATGCAGTTGAAATAGTGAGACTTTAAAAGCAACCACTTATTCTATACAATAACATTTCATTGGAATTTTTATTGTGCTTATTTTCATGGATCTCAATAGACAATATATCCTGCACAAGGAAAAAATGTAATGCATTTTACTGACAGTGCACAGTCAAAAGAGAGATGGAGTTTGCACTTTGCATGTTGTGAATGAAAATTGAGAATATATGTAATAAGCATCTCTAAACCTTAATGAGTTATTGAGCTGTGTGTCTCCTAGTGTGTCAGTGATTCTTTTTAATTTCTTTTCTAGTTTCTACACAACTTTTCTGTAGGAAAAGAAAGACCAAATTAAATTAAAGTGAAAATATACGATGAAGTAAAAATAATAAAAGAAATGCTATTGAAATTAAAACTGCATTTGCCCCAGGGTAAATGAATAGTGAGAATCAAGCTAGGAGTGACTATGGCATTGAAACTCCAGCCAGAATCATCCCTGGGACTTCCAGAAAGGGTAGTCCTCACACCTGTTTCTCCAGAGGCACATATGCATACAGAGGCAGGAACGATAGCTGCTGCTTAAAATATTGAACATTTTTTAAACATCAAAGGCAAATAATTTCATTTCCCCTCAAGTTTAAATGAAGGAGCTCAAGGAAAATGCATATCTTGTCCTTGCAGTTCTTCTGGTAACTACAATTTTAGCAAAACCATCCTAGCTCAGAATTTGGATATAAAACATCTAAGTAACAAATAGAAGTCAAAAATAAGTATGTGTATATGGGATAGAAACATAAATACTGTCACACAGAGAGAAAAAATATCTAAAAAAGTGTGAACAAAAGCTGTGGACCAAAGATTCTGTTCAAATGAAGGGCAGGGTTTGGGAAACCACAATTAGGTTTCCTCTTCCACCACAAGCTTCCTGTATAACTTCTGATAAATGGCCTAGAACAAGCAAATTCTTTTGTGGGCCTTTCAGTCCTAGAGCTGGAAGTCACCTCTACCCATAAGAAAATCATTCTTACTATGTTTAACAAGTTCATGACTTCCAGATCTGCAGTGACAGCAATATCACAAAATAGTTCTGCTGCTTAACCATCTTTGCAACTGAAAAGCTTTTCTAAACATCTAACCTAAAAGTCCCTTCCTTCTATTTCAAATCAGATTTTTTGCTTATCTAAGTTGGCTTACTCACACTCTCAAGTGATGTTAGTATAGAAACATACCACACATGAGCTGAGCTACATACACAGATTGTGTCTAATTACACTTCAATTGACATTGGTTAATAGTAGTCACATATTCTGCTAATTGAAGCTCAGAGGATATGCAATGACGATGAAACTTCTGCAACTGAGTTATATGTCTGCTTTGGGCATGAAATCCACTCCCTTGCCTTCTCAGGACTGAGTGTCTCCTTCTCTAGTCCACCCAAATCCATGCAGGAGGCTCGCTAGATCAGTTTCCGTAGTAAGCACTCCTGGATCACACCTAACAAATCCAACACAATGCACAGTTGCTGTTTCATCTAACGGTTTAGGGCATATATTCTGAACTGGGCTGAAGCCACTTTTCTTGATGGGCATCAAAAAGATGAGTGTTTCCCACTCTCCCAGGGAGATATTCATGAACAAGTTATATGACATATACAGAGAAGTAAAGTGGAATTAAACTAAGAAAAGCTTGACCTAATAGTAGCATTTCGCTACTACATCACTGCTGCATTCGGAAGAAGAGATAAATGAGAGGTAGTCGGAAAAGTAGGCTAATGCTCCGGAGTCATCAACTCAGAGATGACAGCCAGAGGTCAAAAAGCACTCGCATACAGTCAGGTAAAAACACCATATCAATATTTTTTTTTTTATATAATGATTTTATTCACTCATTTCCAAAGTGATTAGGAAGTATCTGTTGTCATTATCCTAGAAATGCATGTCACCTTGCCACTGCTTGTGTGTGGTACAGTCCGGTAGCTACAGCACTATCCTGCAAGCCACAGTAAGCACCCTGCTGGCAAAATATCAGGTAGACTGCCTAACAATACCAAGTCTGCCAGACTTGAAGATGATCTCCCAGCAAGAATGGCATAAACACAAACACTTAGCACATATGAGATAGACTCAGTCCGACTACTAGAAAGTAAGAGAGCTGCAAAGTGCAAAAAGGACTGGATACAGACACAGATGCCTTTGAACATCTTTCTTCTATTCATCCTGAAATAAGCTAAAACTCCCAGTGAAATTGTACAATGCTAAAAAGCTGGAGTCCTGGAAAATTCTAACTAATAAAAATGCAAATTTATGTTCCCACTCAAAGTTTGTTATAAAAATCTAGCCCCTCCCTTCATTTTTTCTCTGTTCAGTATTCACTACATATTTGACTACACTAGTTAATGTGACCCATAACACTCAGCCTAACAACTTATTTACACCTACTTCATGAGTATCTGACAAATCCAGCTTCCTAAAGTGTGTTAAGTTGCTTTTATGAGCAACTGAACTTTGCAATGAAGAGAAATTATGCACTTTCACAGGCTTACAGAGAGATCCCACCTGCTTACACATCTTAAATCTCTTCAGTAACTGCGTAAAAATACAGGAACTTAGGTCAGGAGAAATAGTTCAGTAGGCATGAGATATTAAAGCACAAATTAGATGACGTCATTAGAAAATAGGTCTTGAACACCTCTTTCAGACAGATAACTAAAAGACTTTCCACAGCCATTGATTTCGATAATACACCGACCTCAGCAGTTAGACAAAGGCCCCCAGTGTGGTATCTCAAGTCATGTCACAGCTTTCTGTCTTTTTGCTCATGGCTGTCCACTGGGAAATACTTTTTTTCTTTTTTTTTCTTTTTTTTCTTATTGCTCTGCTACATTTCAAGACAGGTGAATGAAGAATGAAGTCAGTATCACATGGAGGTTCAATAAATTTCAGAAATATCTCTTCTTGAGCATATTAACTCCTATCACTGGGGTGGCTGTAATGTTGCTGCTGGAAGAATGCTTTCATTATATTTTGCACATTATATTACACACATCACATATACATATATGCATACGTACACATTTTTTGCACTAATATTACATGCAGTATGTCATATAAAAATAAACGAATAAAAATCAAAAGGAACTACTTGCAAGGAAAACATGCTAACATTATTTCCCAAAACGTTTGAAGAGGTATCAGAGTATTAAGCAACACGTGTTACTACTCATGGAAATGAAATCATCATGAAAAATAATTACTAGTAAGGGCATCTAGGTATTTGTGAATGCATCTATCTGCTTTTCATTTAAAAATCACGATTCCATGATGGACTAATGTCTATATGTACCTGTCATACTTTTGTAGATCAGTTTTCCTCTTCTGTGTCTGTAACCCATAAGGAAAGCATGCTAAGGTTAATCTTGGTACCATTAAGTGTTACATAATAAAATATAACATCTGCTTGCAATGTCTATTAGAAGAAGAACGTGGAATTTCCAATCAAAGTACTATTTTTTTTAACAAATTACAAATTACTGGTTCTGCCAAAGTTCTTAAAGCTCCTGCAAATATTAATTAAGAATCATAAACTTTTGCTGATAAGTACCAGAGAAAATATAGAGAGAAAGGGAAGAGAAACTTTGGAGTACAATTATTATACTATTAGTCGAACATCTTATAGTAAATTAAAGGCAAATAAATTAAAATAATGTCCCCTTGTTTCTTACAAACTCAGGCTGAGATTCTCCTGATCCCAAGACAGAACTTGGACAATATTTCATAGGTAGTTACAACAAAATAACAATCTTGAAAACCAGTTTCTGCATCATCCATGAACGCATCTACCTTTCTCAGGTGCCATATCTTGGTGTATTGGATGTACGTGGCAAGGCTTTGATACTGGAAGGCTGCAGGAGTGGCCTCTGCCAGGAGAGGCTAGGACTGCCCTGTACTGGATACAGCCAGGTCCATTTGGCATCTGTAGCAGATCAAGAACTATACAGAGTGCCACTGTAAATACCACTTAAAAGATAAAATCTGGCTGAAGGAAGAACCATTGATCCCAGTCATCCAGCAGTTCAAGCACTGATGTAACATGTGAGAGGATACAGTTCAATCGTCTTTCAAGAGTATTCCAACTCCTATAGCCAAGGAAAGTGCCATAGCCATCAGACTATCAGCTATGATGGGGTATTTTTCATTCCTGCTGCTGAAACTGTACATGATGATCCCTGAGACACCCCCTTCTCCCTGCTATTAGCTTGATTAAACAGGACTCTCCTCATCACAGTAAATTTTGTGGATTCCACCCCAGACAGGGCACACTCACTGTGCACTACATGGGTGGCTACAGATCAAGCCAGGGTTCAGCCTTGAAGACGGACATGCATGCAGGAGTTTGGCATGGCAATAGTCAGGATACAGCCCTTGCTTCCTTTTTCACATCTCAGCATGACTGCTTCCTCCATGACTTACATTGGAAAAATAAGCACTGTTGTGAATTTAATGATGTCTTTGTCTTTCACTGACAACAGATTATGCTTGTTAAAGAGTTTTTTGGTTGCTATTGTTTTACATCTAGTTTCCAGGACTAGCTGTTTTTCTACACTTCTTTCCATTCACCCGAGCAAAAAAGCTATAGTAGTAGCATGAAAAAAAAACAAAAACGCATTTTATTCATTTTCCTCCACTGACTGGGACCAGATTTATGAAACACTATGAAGCAGATATGAACTATTTTATATTACAGATTTTTTCCTTCCTCCACCAAGGACCCTGCATTTTGTGTTAGCACTGGAAGGGGGATAAGTCTGTTAATGTGAGCCAGGGCACTCCTGAAAACAAGATTATAAACCTCAAATGGCTACAGCAGAGAAATATTTATTTTGTTTAAAATAAATGGAGCAACTCTTGGATTGTAACTGGAGTCATGTGTTATAAATCAGCTTATTGAATAACACAGCCTTGGAACAATCACTGTTCTGGGACACAGCCTTCTAATACATAGTGAAAATTCCACAAAAACACCTACGGTCTATGTTGCTAATAATAAACCTTGAAAAACTAGAAATGCTTTTCCTTCCTTCTTGCTGGTCTTTTTTAAAAGGCTTTGGGCCTAACCCTTAGGAATTACACAAGCCAGACATAAACTAAAAGCTATCTTGAAGACTAAACCAATAGGAATTTCTTTTATGCCCTTTACTGAACCAGTGCTTTCTCTGCTATCATTAATGTATTATCTTCCATTAGCGGAGCTTATGCTTTTCATGCTGTGAGAACCTAAACTCCAGACAGAAACGCTAAGATGATACATCTGCAGGACAGGACTCTCCTGTGCTTGTTAATAGTGTAAAGAAAAAAGCCGTCCCAAATCTCATTATCATCAGAAGGATGAGAGAGTCTCAGGAATTAAAAATAAAAATAAAAAAATGGAAGGTCCTCACTGCCAAAACAGGGGCAGTCAGATACCCAGAATTTTTCACCACTCCAGACACGTCAGTCAAAGATAACACAATTCAAGAATATCTGAGTGACACTTCAAGCTGCATTCATAAGCAACCTGCCTCATTCAGAGTCAATGAAGAGACAGGACTTACAAGCCCACACTGGAAAGTTATTGAAATGTGACTGACATCTCAAAGGAAAAGTGTCAACGGGATAGCATGACCCTGTGCTGAAACACTGCAAGGTTAATAAAAGTTATGGCAGTCGGGAGCTACAAAGACCCTACCTTAGATTGAATTCTTGTAGTCACAGCAGTGATTGGGCCACTATCTCCTTCTTACTTCCTCTCCCACTGACATTTGCACCCCAAGTTTGTATCACTTGTCCACTGTTCTTTTGGTTTCATTTTAGAAATGTACTCGTGGATGTCACCTGAGAGAAGGTTTTATACATCTGAGTAACGACAGGTCTCCCTTTTCCTCCTCTGGGACTCAGTGTGCTGTTAACATATGATCTGAGATAGTAAATACACCATTGGGAGATTAAAAGAAAGTGCTACAAATTGTAGAGTTATTGCTCAAAAGAGAGTAGGTAAAGTCTGAGTTAGAGCATCAGCAGAAGTCCTCTGAGCTTTCATGAAGCAGTAAAAGGAGTAGGTAAATGCTCAGACTGCTGCTTAAAGCTTCCTACCTCCCTAAGTTTGAAGAGCTCCTGACAATTCATTATTTACCAGTATCAGATCAGGAAATGTATTACATGGACATATCTCCCTCTGTCACCACCCCAACCACCCCATGATTTTGTAAGTGTACATAAATTTTTTTCCCTTTAATTTGTGAAAATATGTCAGTAGCTATCATTTTTATTCAGTGCTATCATGATTAAAATGTAGACCAGAACTATCTATTTAGCCTAAGCACACTCTGCAAAGTAACAAAGCTAGTAATAGAGATAAATTAAAGAATACAGAATCCAGCCAATGAAATAGTTATGTTCATAGGCTCATCGTTACAAAATCCAATCCTTAAGTAATTTAAGCAAGCATGACTTACTTCTATAAAAAAAAAAAAAAAAAAAAAA
>Ga0065711_1047529_pt1 | contig 12284 bp, 4 predicted proteins | sample Hoacrofraction12_FD_59098 | JGI IMG/M metagenome (GOLD analysis project Ga0065711, IMG submission 59098) | Hoatzin crop microbial communities from Cojedes, Venezuela - Epithelial fraction 12 v2 (version 2) | ecosystem: Host-associated > Birds > Digestive system > Esophagus > Crop | place... | reverse complement strand
GCACAAAAACCGAAGCATAGGAAGTTCTGTCTGAACATGAGGAAGAACTTCTTCCCTCTGAGGGTGACGGAGCCCTGGAACAGGCTGCCCAGGGAGGTTGTGGATTCTCCTTCTCTGGAGATATTCAAGATCCGCCTGGACAAGGTCCTCTGCAGCCTGCTGTAGGTGACCCTGCTTTGATGGGAGGGTTGGACTAGATGACCCACAGAGGTCCCTTCCAACCCCGAACATTCTGTGAATCTGTATTGTCTTCTTCCAATCCATCAACATTTACCACCAAGGCTCAACAGTTTATTCCCACAAAACATCACTGACCGCTGTCCCGTGTATAACAATGTTATTTTGTGAAACAATGGCAAGCATTAACAGTCTGGCATCAATCACCTGATACTCGTACCACACTGGCTGGTCTTAGCTAACCTAGCTGCCTTCAGTTATGGCCTTCATACAGTAGAGCAGACATATGTGGTAAGAATGAGTAACTCTTCATACAGTAATATTTTGACAAACGTGATCAGGAGTCTGTAAAGAACTGGATACCAAAGGAGAAAAACTCTTCGTTCATTATCTCTGTATCACCAAGAAATAGCATGCTTCATTTTCAAGAACAAAACACTAGAATAACTTACAGCTGCTGAGCCTACTGGACACTGTAGACCTACTTCATCAGTGACTTTTACATATCCAGGACTGTTAGAGAAGTAATACAGAAGCACAGGGAACTTGTTGTAACGCTTCTATACTCGGTGCACCTTGCTAGACTTGGGACTCAACACTACCGTAATAGTAGTACCTTTCCTGTGAGACCAATACATTTAATCACAAAAAAATCTAATCCTGCCACTGAAAACTCTCTAGAACCTAAACTTTAAAATAAAAACATTTTACTTTTTTCATTTGCCACAAAATTTTCAAATAAAAGATAAACTGGAAATACAGCAGTTGCACTGTTTATTTTCACTTTTAGTTAATTAAAAGCCATTTTTTTTAGTTAAATTGAGAACTAAAAAAAAACGTCACTACACTAAAACTAAGTTCTACATTAAAACAAGGTTTCACTATACTAAAACCAGTAAGTCAGCATGGAATAACGAAAACATAGGTTGCCCATCAAAAGAAAAACCAGCATGAAAGGCAGCGCAACATTGCTAGGCATGAAGATGTAAATGTTCATCTGTACCACAAGCAAAGTGGTTATTGCACTTCTTGCAACATTATAGGAATATTCCACACACTAAGGAAAGAGAGATCCCTAAACCAACAGTCATCAGGAAGCCTTTTGATAATGTAAGAATAGATGGATTGCAATCAAAGTTAAAAAGCAAACTGCTACAATATGAGAACTTCTCCGTAAATGGCTAAGCCACATTAATAAAAACACTAGTAAACATCACTGTAGTTAATCTTTTACTTTAGACTAATATCAACTAAGACAAAACATATTTTAATGTAACAGTGTGGGTTACATTTTTAAATTGTTTAGTCATTTTTGCCATCAGTACAATGTAATGTTTCTAGGAATGCAAGTTATTTTTACTAGGCAGCCAGTTGCAGACATTGCTAGAACTATGTTAATTTAACTATGTTAAGTTCCAGAAAAACTGGGAAAATTACCATTCACATGCTTTCAAAAGCTTCCTGAACACGAGAATGGAAGCTGCATTTGAATGGCAAAATTCAAACAATTTTGAAACTAGATCAAAGGAAATAAGTAGGGATTTATTTGCCATGTATCTTTTTATTCCTCATAAAACTGCTTGCGCCTTAGCGACCAAGATTTGGTCCATGCTTACAAGAAGGTGCTACTTCAACGATGTATTATGAAATAATCTCTAAAAAATAAACTATAAGCAACTGCTTCAAAGAATTATTTTCATGCACACAGTGCTAGGGAAGGCAATGATGACTAATGGGGAGAGGCGCTGCTTGGCCAGCTGAGTCCCACAGCATGGGGAAGCACTGCATGTCTAGGAACGCTTGCAGGGAAGGTAAAGTAGATACTCTTATATCATGGTGAAAATATAAGGCAATAAAACAAATAACTTGCTCAGCCTTTTCTCCTGTAGTATTTTTTTATATAATTACAATAAGCTGCTAAACATCAGTGTAATTACATGAAAATTCCCTTTACTTTCACTTATGTAAAGCTAATACTGAATGACTACCTCACATATAGATGTCTGTCTTGTCTTCACCTAAAGACATGTAAGCCTAGGCCTCTGTGTCCATATTACATGACAGCATGTGCAAGCCTGTATAATAAAATCTTACTTTTTGTAATAACATTGATTACTGAAATTCCAGCATTCTTTCATTTTACATAGAAATCAGCAGACAAAAGGTATTTTAAGCCACAGCACAGCTTCCTATACAATACTCAGCATAGCCATCATTCATTTTAAACAAGTTATTAATTACTACAGTTTCACCCAGCAACACTTCTCATGCATATTTCTAGATTATCTAATTAAACTTCTAGTTCTTAGCAGAAAAAGCAGAGTTCAGGTCTGCAAATAAGTATAGCTTATTTTTTAAACAAATGTTTCAAAACTTCCAGAAGTATCTTTAGGTGATCTGAATCAGACACTTAATGCATCCACCGCAGTCTCTAAGGGTGTAAAAAAGCAGCATCAGTGAACATTACATTGACCACACTTTATCCTCTGAGCATGCAAGGAATGGGACTAGCTCAGCACTGCAGCTGCTCAGCTTTATCCAATCTTACAAAACCTACATGGAAGTTCTTGGCAGAAACTTTGCAAACTCAGAGCCCCAAAACCATTTCTCCCAAACAAGACCAGTACACGCCTTGCTAACCAAGGGGATCTCGAACAAGCCAGCTATACCTGCATAACGTAACATGCTTGTGCTACATCCATGGTCCTCCTTCAAACTGGAGGGCCCACTTAAGAACAAACCAATCTCCCTCAAACTAACCGTTAAATGGAACATTTTAAAGAACAGTCAGGACTGATCCATGTGGTTCACCTGAAGTTGAGCTTTAAAACAAAGCATATCAGAAAAATGAGAACGGCAAAGCTTAATCAGTAAGACCAGCTTAGGTCAATACTGATGCTGTCTCATCCAGTGTAAACATCTTATGTGAACTGCACTAAGAAAAAGAACCCTAGTTTAAAGGAAAAAAGGAAAAAAAGGAGGGCCAGGTAGGGTGAAATAGAGCCTTTAAAAGCCCAGCATGATTTGCAACACAAACTCTGAGGAGCGAGCAGCTTCCTCTTTGAATGAAGCAAGGGTCTGACCCCTTCCTGTGTCTCAACTCCCCTCGCTTACTTAATACGCTCTCTACTAGCAGTATACCAAACATCAATTCCATCAGCTTCACAGACACATGTGTAACAAAAAAGACTCCATATTGGTATTACATCCAGTTTTAGAGGAGACAGAAGACGTATTCGAATGAGCATCTTCGGATCTTTTTCGTCTGGCCTGCCCAGTAAGATTACTTGTGATGAAATAGCTTCTAACTTACACTTTCTAAATTAACATTAACTTAAGTTTTCTAAGTAGATGCTGTACAGCCACATAAGAACACAAAATGACTGCTCTAAAATTCACAAGAAAAACACAAAAAGACCATGAAGAAAATGCTACCTTGGCATCCAATGTAACTCCAAAGATACACGTTCCTAAGCTGAGTTAAGCCACGCTTTACGCATTAATTTCCTTTGCAGACACAAAATGCCCAGGCCACATCGTCAGTTAGCTGACTCTTACACAGACTCCCACAAGTTTCAGGCGATTATGTTAACTGAAACTAAGAAAGCTGTAATACTTTTTCATGAAGACTTTCTCACAAAAGAGGTTTCAAAAAATGAAAGTAGTAGTGGACTCCACCAAATCCTGTTTGGGTAGATGTGAGTGGAGTACAGTTTGCATTTGCCAAAGCTAAAGCAGAGAAGGCTGCAAAGTAAAGGTGTGATGCTGCAGCAGCAGAGATGACAGTGTTGTTAGATCATAAACATGTAAAAGCATCACCTGTTTTACTTGCTTAACAGCTCACATTATGCAACTCTGACTGCAGAGAGTCAGCTGGCATATGTATATCCTCTTACCATTAATCAGAACTTTCCAGTAGATATTCTAACATTCCTTAAGCGTTAAAGAAAATAATTACATTGTGTTTTCCTTTTTGTGTTGTATGTGTTTTGGAAAAAAAAATGAAATCCATGCAACCCTACATTAAACGTCAAACTTCAAAAAAACAAAACCAAAACAGAAGCCAATGCTACAAAAATGACATTAAACTAAGATAGAACTGAAAGTCTTTCTGTTTTATAAAATTGAACTACGGAGCAAAAACCTCAATGAATAACGGTTAAAACAAAGTCTTGCATTAAGCTAGCTGAATTTTTAAGTGTTCAGAAGAATGTATTTGTTTCTAGAGCTCTCTTTTGAAAGGATGATACTTGAAGCTCTATATATCACACATTTGAACTTTGTTTCATCTCAGTGATACTATCTAGCTAGAATTGTCACATCCATACTTGTGAGTTAAAAACCAAAATGAAACCCAAGTTGTCTGCTTAAACAGTACTTCTAGGGCAAAGGCTGTCAACAACTTCGTATTTCCTTCATGTAACTGCACCACATGATAAGCAACTGGAAGTAAAACTGCCCCAGCACAGGGACTACTGAATAACTTGAATCCCTCTCTGCAGATGAAAGCAAAGCAGGAGAGACTGATGTCAACTTTGCCAGGTTTCACTGTCACAGATCTCAGAAATGCAAGGGAAGAAGGCACTTCACCTTTTCCTGCCTCCATTTCCGATATCTGCTTTACATTTTACCTTTCCACAACATGACGAGAGAACAGGCCACTCACAGGCTCCAGATGACTGGGCATCCTCAGATTAGGGAAGAAGTAACAATCCCGCTTTGTTCCCTTATGCCTCTCCACAACTGTTCACCACGAGTGCTGAGAGAATCGCGATGGGAAGGCAGGAAAGCATGTGGATAAAACTGGCACAAGTGTCGAGGAGGAACAACCTCAGAGCATGCACAGGCAGGATCATCACTTGACCCATGCTAAATGCAAGATAAAATCTTTTCAACGGCTTCCAAGAACTCAAAACTTGGGCAATGACTGAATAGGTATCATTGTGATCTCAAAACTATTACTGTCTGCAAGACATGGTAGTCCATTACTTGTAGTTTTGTTTCTCTGGTTTGTAAAAACAAACTAGAGTGAAAGCTATGAATATAACACAGACTGGATATGACAATATCCTGACCTGCCTCTCTTCCCAGCTCCCTTAAAAAAACACCAAACCCCTGCTAAGCGTGTTCCTTGCTGCAGCATTGCTGTTGACCCTTCATTTTTTCCCCTTTTCAAATGCAAAGACAGGCTAATTTTGATCTATTCACAGTCTGCCAGATAAGCCTTATGGAGAAGTAGAAATCTGGGCCACGGAAGAGAAGAAACCTAAAAATACTCCAGTTCTTCCCAAGTCTGACGAACGGACATTAGATGAAGTTTTCATGACTCCCAGGATGCCAAGCTAGGAAATGTGAACTGTGGCACTGAGGTTGCAGGTAACATCCTGGTGCACGTCTTTCTTCTGCTCTTGGGGAAAATATAAAGGGTCTTCTTTTTGTTCGGTGTCCCCCATCCCCAGCTCCCAACCCCTGCCTTTTACCTCTTTGCAACAAAAATACCCCTAACCTTGATAGGGCAACTGTTACAGGACACCAGGGCGATCACCATGCCGCACATCAGGGAATATTTAACTTGGTGCACTTACAGCCCATAGCTCTCCACAGCCACCAGACCGACTGGACACGAGCTGTGCAGCAACGAGACAGACGAATCGTAAGGGAACGCTCAAGGCTTTGTCAACCAACCCACTGCTCGTAACTGCTGTCTGAGCATCCTGACTGTCCTCGAAACTATTTTATATTCAGGACACATCAGTAGTTGTCACTGATCCAACAAACACAGGAGCTGGTATTATTGGGTTTTTTCCCCAGAAATATCAATTTATGATTCTCTGACAAGTCTGTGACTGGCTTTACTTCTATTTTACAAGCAGCTAATTTGGTTTCTTTCAGAAAGTGGATTTGTTTTTAAAATTCTGATGGATGAAATACTAAATATTTCTAAATATTATTTTATTAACAAGCCACTTAAGTTCTAAGTCTCTAAACCACAGAAAGGTGGTGAACCCCAGTTAGACGACTACTTCCCTAACTAAAGCACTCGCCTTTCTGTAATCAGTCTGAACCCAAATCTTTCCCGCTGCAGAAGGGGGCTGCTCTGACTAGGAGGACAAATTATTGCGAAGGGTGTTGAGGGGGTTTGCTCTCCCTCCTTCCTGCTGAAATGATTTCAAACTTTTATAAACATGTTTCCTGAACCACAGACTGGATCCCAAGTCAGTATCTTTGTTGTCAAACTTAGGGATCAACTCTCACTCTCATGCTGTGCAACAACTATTTAATTTTTTTAATGCAAAATAAAAAAGATCAGTAGGAGAGAATAAATCAGTGTGGATTTGAGCTTGTGTCTTCCAGCAGCAGCAGCATCCAGTGCCTCAGCCTACAGGTAATTCTGAGCCTCTTTCACTCCTTTCCATTCCTCTCCCATACAAAACACATAACTGGAGAAGCAGGCAAAGCCTTGCAAGCAGAATTGTTCCACCACTCCCTGGCAGTTGAGATACCCTAGTTCCCACATCAGCATTTCTTTATGGCAAGGAGAACACGGCCCGTGTGAGTGATTACAAACACCCATCAACACTGGGCAGCCTGCTCAAGGTGCTCTTGATTCAACCTCCCCGAGATTAGGGAAGAAAGGGGTGAACAGCATGTTCCACATCACACATTAACTGTTCTAATCTCCACACCGGTGGCTAAAGAATCAGAAATAATTTTGCAGACCTAGACTGTCATTTCCTCTGTTATTTCTTTAGTCTCCTAAAGGAAAGATTTTTACCTCAGTCCTAGTGCAAGACTTTACCTCTGTGGGCCTGAAATTTATTTTGGTAAGAAAATGACAGAAAAATTAGTTACACTCAAGCCACTTCTTTAATGTGAAAAACCCGTGTATTTTCTTCTTCAGCAAGATACAGAAAAAAAACCCCATTTTTTTCCAAACGTACCCACCCAGAAAGTGGCAATAAATTACTCCCTAGTAGTTATTCTAGGATCAAGGCTACAACTGCATCTGGAGTACAATGGGTTGATCAGTCAATATATACGTATACATACAGAAATGCACACGCAGACATAGGCACATATGCATAAATAAAACTTTGCTTCTTTTCTAGTCCTAACAAAATTGACCTTCATGGTCCAGAAACTCCAAAGGACTTCGAGATGCTGTCTCCAACTGAAGCAGTGGCAGAGGAGGCTGCAATGTGGCCCGACAGAACCGGATCATCCATATTCATTCAGGAGCTTCCCAGAGTCCATGGATGCAGTTATTGAGCTATTAAAAAGCAAGCAAAGCTTCCCACTGGAAGCAAAGCTTTCCACCTTGTACCTGAAGATCAGGAGGCAACACCAGCATCTGTGGGAGCTCAGAGAAACAGAGAGTAGCAAGGGGTAATGGCTTAAGCTGAAAGAGGGTAGATTTAGATTAGATATACGGAAGAAATTCTTCACCTTGAGGGTGGTGAGGCCCTGGCACAGGGTGCCGAGAGAAGCTGTGGCTGCCCCCTCCCTGGCAGTGTTCAAGGCCAGGCTGGATGGGGCTTTGAGCAACCTGCTCCAGTGGAAGGTGTCCCTGCCCATGGCAGGGGGTTGGATCTAGATGATCTATAAGGTCCCTTCCAACCCAAACCATTCCATGATTCTGGGTCTGAAATGTGTCCAAGTCAGAGGGTTAGAAGCTGTAAGAAAGAACCAAGTTAGAGTACATACGGATAAATATGACGTATTGGGGAAGAGTCAGTGTAGTTTTGTGAAACACTGTTGTAAGTCACAAATGTCCTGGAAGGCATAAAGGGAAATGTGGACAACGGAAATGCAACTGGCACAGTCTACTTCAATTTCCAAGTGAAACGAGGCCAAGTATTCACATTTCTTAAAGGAAAGATAACTGCTGTAAGACAGGAAGGAAGGTTCCAACCCCCCACCTGAAAACTAAGAAACTACTTACAGGGCAAAGAAGAAAGGGCAAAAATGGTCTTCAGAGAAAGAATTTCAGCAGTGGCATGCAGCAAGGGCCTGTGTTATGGCCTGAACTATTCAATATACTCAGAAATGATCCAAAAAAAGAAGGTAGTTACTGAGAGAACAAGATCTTTGGTATATAATTACTCACAAGTACTAAAGATGAAAATCAGTAGATTGCAGAAAGACCTAACATTACTGAATGGTATAATAAAATAGTAAATGAAATTCAGTGTAATGTAAAGTGATAGACATGGACGAAGAAACCAATCAACTTTATACACAGAATGATGGTCTCTGAATTATTATTGCACAGTAATGAGACACTGGTCTTGTAACAGTTCTATGAAATTATCATCTCAACGATCTGTGCTAGTCAAAAAGGCAAACTAAATGGTAGGCAAGGAATATAGCACATCATACCACTGCTTCCCTCCTTTCAAAAGTGGCTTCGAAGAGTTGGACAGGGTACAAAACCACAAAGACACAGAGAGTCTCCACAAGAGTGACAATTAGACAGATTTGGACTTGTCAAACTGGACAAATGACGACAGAGGAGGGTTATGATGCACAGTTATTATGAAGGTGGACAGGAAATGACTATTCATTGCTGGTTCAAAAACAAACCAAACAAGGGGGTATTTCTTCACACAGTGTATAGCTAAGTTTTGAGAATCCTTTCCACAGAACCCCATAGCTCTCAAGTTCCCACTAAGTTCAAAAAAACACTGGGTCAACAATATTATTTAGCAGCACAATAACAAACACCAGACTTTTCTTTTCAAGGTTCAATTTTTTTGTTGTACCATTTCTATACTCATCCTACTAAACACGCAGGTTTGCACTGTGCTCTTCTCCACAGCCTTAACTGCCTGGTCCTCACTATGTCTATCCTGAATGCATAGTAAGGACTTTTAAAAAAAAGCTTTACTGCTCATTTCAGCATTCTCATTAAATGCATCTGGCATTAGACAGTGACAGAAAGATATATTTAAACAGCAAAGTAATCCATTGTTGTCCTAGACAAATTCAAAAGCATCATTTTTATTTGTATCTTACAGTTTTCATCTACCCAGAGTCACAGAATGAAAAACACTTGTCTTCAGACTCATTTGGACATCCACAATACTACTGCAAATCTGAGAGTTTCAAGTACACACAAGGATGCACTGGTCTCCACAGGTCATGCAATCTGATCACCATCAAACACATGCTAAAGCAATGTGAAACACCTATAAGCATAGTAGACCTGTTCAGTGTTGTTGGCCAATCACCGGTCCATGTTTCAGCTTGCACAGATGTACTCCTGCTTCTGATACTACCTATTCTGAGGTAAAAGTAGCACCAAAAATGAGACTTCTCCCTGCCAGTCCTTCCCCTAACAAACTGAATTAAAAAATACAACAATTTTTCAATCACCAGTCTCAAACATAAAACTAGTTTTTAAAAAAAAAATTTAAATTGTCCAGTTATACAATTAGTAAAGCACAACATTGATGATATACTCATGAAAGAAATACTTTACAGAACACAGGGAATAAACTGAAACCAGGCGTATCAAATAATGATACAATAATGCTTTACTTAAACACACTTCTCATATGCAATGCTTTGTATTTTATGTAAGTATGGTATTAGTTATACTTCACTAGTTCCAGAGCAGATGCTAGGAATGATAAAAGATTATTTTGCAGAAACAAGAAGTCTGTCCAAAAAAGGCGGAGGGAGCCTCTTCTTTCCCAGAAACTAGTCAATGAAAACGTTCCTGGTTAACAGCATCACTAGCCTTACAAACATAAAAAGCTAATGAGGCAAGTTTCCTAAATTTTATTTAGGCATCATAACGTTCAGTAGGTTTTGGTGCAGGGAGCTAAATCACGTATCTGAAATTGAATCAAAATAAAAATATACACGCAGTGAGGTGAATAAGTTGCCCATCACCATTTGTCTAACATATTCTAAACAGTTCTTTCATTATGTCTTGTAGAACATAATTTCATTAATCTATCTAGATGAATGCAAAAATTTTATTCTGAAAACAGAAGCCAACAGTGCATCTAACCCATCTGTAATAATAAAACATATTTTAGAACAAGGACTAATTCAATATTTTAGATTTTACTATGACAATTATTACATTAATATCACCAGTTAAATAGAATAGCAATAAGCTATTAAGATAATTATATGAATCACTACAGGATTGTGAAATGGGAAAGACATGGAGCTTCAGCTGTATTTGAAATGATGCAAATTTTAAGTACAGTATTTTATGCACACAAATTAAATGCTTTTAATAGATTTGGCACTAGTCAGGTACCAAGAGGTTGTGTGCTACTACTACAGTGAAATAAACAGAACTCACTGGATTCTAAACATGCAAGCATGTTTGTCACAGCTCCATACTACAGGTCAAAAGTCATTAAAATAAACAAGAAGAATTATTTTAAAAACTAAGAATGTATACAATATCTGGGATAAATATTATTACCAAAAATTGTGGGAAAAGTACCTAAAGCAGATTTGCAAGCTTTGTACTAGCTAGTTTATCACAGCTGAGATCTCCCTCTACTAAAAAATAGAGTTTTTTTAAACAACAATAAAATATTTCTTCGTGAAAGGCATTTAATGTAACTACTTCCAACTTGAAAAAAAACATAAAGTTCTTGAACTACAGCTCAGTATTTATTTCAATTGTTCTGCACTGCACCTCTTTGAAAAAGGACATATGACTACCCTATCATCCTCCTGCATGTCAATGGACTTTTGTCCTCCCCACTGCACCCCAAGTGGCCTGTGGATGTTAGAACAGACAATGGAAACATCGTTGGAAAGCAGTATTTCAGACTATCAGAAGTAGTACTTCCGGAAAGTAACAAACTGCCTTTCCATTTGTCCTTCCACTCACCATTGTACATTACAAGGTAGTCTAATCCTGGCAGCTGTGAGGGCCGGAGTTATATTCTGGGGTCATCCAACCTCCTCCCAGGCCTGGATCTCCAGCTCTTAAGAGAGCCCTGAATGCACAAGACAAGTTGTGCCTCCAGCCCCATGTGCCACCTCACATGCAGACTCAGCGACGACAGCTCACGGCACAGGAGATGTTCAGCTGCCAGAGAAAACACTACCCCAAAATTGCTGCTGTTTCCTTTGGGAAAAGCCAACAGTCAATGGACAAGAATCAACTCTAAGAACCACCTTGTAGTAAAAGTTTTAGTTCAGGGACAGTAAGCAGTTCCTAAACTTGTCATGGGCTTTCCAAGAAACTGCTAAATGATAACACAGTAGAAACTGCAACAGTCAGAAAGTTGACTTTTAGCAGTTGTCTAAACATTTGAGGTTTATTTATTGTCAATGGGTAGGGCTATACACAGACAAGACTTCTACAGACTTGAAATGGAACTTACATTATTTGGTAGTGACTAATCCAAATGTTAATTACCTTCTGTAACACATGCAGAATAAAACACTGTGCTACCAAAAACCCCACACCCCACCCTCAAAAATCCCACTACATCTACCTTGCCTGATCACAAGTAGGATAAACAGAGAGAAGAGACTTGCTCTTAACACTTCTAGAATTTTGAATACAGTGAAGAAACAATGACTTCTTCTTTGTGCCTTTGCAAATTCAGATTCCACTTCAAATTTCCTTTCTTTCTGGTGCATCACAATTTCATATAAAAAAAATTATTTGTTCTTGCTTAACTTTAGTCTGGAGCCCTCTGCACAGGAAAGACGTGGACCTGTTGGAGGAGGGCCACAAAGATGATCAGAGGGATGGAACACCTCTCCTATGAGGACAGACTAAGAGAGTTTGGGCTGTTCAGCCTGGAGAAGAGAAGGCTCTGGGGAGACCTTATTGCAGCCTTCCAGCACCTGAAGGGGCCTATAAGTATGCTGGAGAGGCACTTTTTACAAGGGCCTGTATTGACTGGACAAGGGGTTATAGCTTTAAACTGAAAGAAGGCAGGTTTAGATTGGATATAAGGAAGAAATTCTTTACCATGAGGGTGGTGAGGCCCTGGCACAGGTTGCCCAGAGAAGCTGTGGCTGCCCCCTCCCTGGCAGTGTTCAAGGCCAGGCTGGATGGGGCTTTGAGCAACCTGCTCTAGTGGAAGGTGTCCCTGCCCATGGCAGGGGGGTTGGAA
>Ga0065711_1047527_pt1 | contig 12285 bp, 3 predicted proteins | sample Hoacrofraction12_FD_59098 | JGI IMG/M metagenome (GOLD analysis project Ga0065711, IMG submission 59098) | Hoatzin crop microbial communities from Cojedes, Venezuela - Epithelial fraction 12 v2 (version 2) | ecosystem: Host-associated > Birds > Digestive system > Esophagus > Crop | place... | reverse complement strand
GTCTCCTTCTCTGGAGATATTCAAGACCCGCCTGGACAAGGTCCTGTACAGCCTGCTGTAGGTGACCCTGCTTCGGCAGGGGGGTTGGACTAGATGACCCACAGAGGTCCCCTCCAACCCCTAACATTCTGTGATTCTGTGATTCTGTGGTTGATATTACACATTCGTGTGAGCCAGACAAAACATTACTGCAAAGTTCTTGAAAAACTTCACTAGATAAAATGAATGTGTGAGTGCATACACAAATTCAAATTATAAAATACATTAGAACTGCAGTGAATTTTCTGTAATTATATGCAACCTAAGAGTGAACACTGACAAAGGTTTTGCCACTATTTTCCTGACTGTGCATTTCATAAGTTCATGGGTTTAGCTTTTTTTCCTGTCTAGAAAAAAATATGTTTTAAATATCTTTGGACTTTTGTGAACTGTGTTGACTCACCTACATTAGTAAAAGAGGCTGGCAAGTATGAGGAAAGAATTATGACAACGACTGATGGAACCAAGTATTTGCCTGACACCAGGGTCAAAGAATGCTAAGACTCCCATAAAATCTGTTCTTTGAACCTTAATAGCCGTCTCTTTTTTTAAAATGTCTTTTTTGGCATATATCTCAAAATAACCAAATGACAAACATCCAGATGGTGAATAACACTAGAATACTAATATATATGTGTTTCCAGAAATTCTATAAATTTTTAAAGAGACCATGGTTGATTAAGCTACCAATTATCAAGTCATCTGTTCCTTTATCAGCAGCAGATACTTGTCAGGAAAATTTGCTCTTGTGCTAGGCATTTGAGTAACCAGGGGACTCTTGCCATCGAGGTAGCTGCCACTTTGTATTTCTCATCCCCCCAGCAAAGAAGAGAGAGGCACCGCAGAGCTGACCCTTAATATCAACGACTTTCATCCATATTGCATCAAATCAATGCAAAGAGGTACAGAACACAATAATCAGGAAGATGAGTTGAATACGAATATAAAGCAAGCAGCCAAGTGCTGCGACTGACAGAAGCGCTTTTTGCATTGCCTCCAGCAATTCAATCAGCTGCAGTTTCCCCGTCTGCAAAACAGCTACAATTTCATACAGTCCGTGTAGGTGCTGAGATGATTAATTAGAGAATATTTTTAAAACATTTAGGGCATGAAAATTTGATGTAAATGCTAAATCTTAATACCTGACAATAATATAAAATTCCATCATGCCCTGTGACAGAAACAGGACATTGGCACATGTTACAAGCAGGCTGAAACAGAGCTTAGAACGATGGTAGCTGGGGAAGCCAATGGCATCTTCTTTGGGTCAAGGACAGTCTAAAAACAAATGAACGTTTTAGCAACAGCTATCTGAAGACATGCTTACATGCTGTATTGCCTCTGATTTGATGTCTCCCTTGTCCAGCTTTGATGGCTTATATATAAACTTCTTCCTTCACTCAGCCCCCCGTTTTCTTTTAGGGAACTAAAGTCTACGGAGAAGTAGACATTTTCTATCTCTAAATCTGTTTGTATTTTTTCTGGTTGCCTCTTCCAGCTTGTTTTTCCCTGCTTTCTGTCTTGATTGACCTCTCAGACTTTTTCTCTCTCTTATTTTCAGCTGTCTTCTTGTTCCCAGTCCCCAGTGACAGTCCAAGCACTAAAGAAGTGTTTCCTTGGTTGTACGTAAAATGTGTAACTAAACATGATTTAAAACAAAAAATAACAGGAGGGGGAATGAAACTCTAGATAAAACCCCAGTATGGAAAAATTGAGAAGCCCGTTGTGGGAAGACATGACCCCCTAAATAAGCTGTCAGCCGTCCTGACCCAGTCAGTATTGGAGGGAGCCAAGCACTGCTGCCTCTGCCTGTCCGTCACACCCCCCAGCCATCAGCTGGAATGACAAGCTGAACAGACACATCTGTGTGACCCCTAAAAGACATGCAGTTTCCAGGATGCCTCCTTCAGCAGCCTCTGCAGCATGACTCAGCCTTTTGGGATAAAATCAGTAATCTGCAATAATATTTATCACCTGTTCATGTCTGCCATGTTGCCTTTTGCCAAGTTATTTTACTTAGGAGAACTTTGAGCACCTACCTGAAAAAAATACAAGTAATGCTTACTGCTTTTTGTAAAAATGACAGTTCTGCAGGTGGAAACAGCTTCCCCATTACCATATACAGTGTTCAGGCAACAAGAGAAATACTGGCAGTGGAAGCAACTAGAAGTTTAAAAAAAATACTGTAGATCTGGTAGGAAAAAAATAGATCAGAGTTAAATAGTTACACTTTAAACTCCGTTTTCCACAGTTTCAAGATGTCCAACTCCAACAATCACTAGGTCAACAGATAAACAGTCTTGACTTCTCTAAACCGTTTTGTGTTGTCTTAAAGTAACTTCTAGCTAATCCATAGCAACATTCCATAGATTTCAAAAGGAACTAAGTTTGCGTAACACTAAAAGATCCCAGTAAATAGGCTGAATTCCAGTATAACATGTTATCATTATTGAAAAAACATCACAATACAGAATAGAAGCGGAAGCACTGCTGAGTTGACATGCAGAAAGAAGTTAGAAAATGCCAGACTACAGGCAAAGCTGTGGTGTCATAGAACTCACAGTACTGACGCGGTGATTAATTGCCAGTCTCTTTGCATTTCATCTCCTCTGGCATGAGAATCATCCTTTGTTGCTTGTCCAGGTAGTAGTAGTGAACATGTACTCAGTTCAGTCATTTGCATTTTTGATACAGGGATGATGCTTCAAGGACAGCAAGAATTTTGGCAAGAACGGAGCTAGCACTGGTAGGTTTTCAGCATACGTTCTCAGCCCTTACTAAGAGCAACGCTCAGATTGCAGCAGGTCCCTCACTTGCTAGTGAGTTACAGCAGCAGCTTCCCAGGGAAGGAAGCTGGGAGTCTGTCAACATCTGCGAAAAAAAGTACATTATTGGCCATTGTTGCTGAAAACCAGCCACTGAAAGCAATTACTTTAGGCTGCATTTCCTAAAGAAACGGGCAGGTTGATCAGGCTTATCCACACACCAGGGCAAGGACATGTAACAGGAATTGCACCAGCAGAAACTGCAACAAAACCCGTGATGTGGGGGAAATTATAACACCCTCTCTCAGAACAATTCCCAGATGACCACAAAGGCGATGGAGCGGTAAGTAAAGACTGAGACGAGTAAGTGATGGAGATTGATCTGGGTCAGTTGGTGAAGCAGACTAATTAGAATGCATGCATTGTAATACAGCCAACTGCCGGGTCATATATCTCAACAGGGGCCAAACATCATGCTTACAACATGAAGGACTTTGTTATGAAAGGACACTAATAAAGACAAGTAAGTTCTCTATCCTTAAAAATCCCATTCTGTCACAACAGAGAAATTGATGAGTTGTGGCAAAGAAAGAAATCCTAATTTGTAAATGAAGAGACTGTTTTCCTCTACTTATAACATTAGGGACTATTAAAGAAATAATGTCCTATTCCATTCCAGAAAGCATGTGTAAAAATCAGAAGGCTGAGTAAAGAGCTACAATAAGCATCATACTAAATATCTATCATACAGTGAAGGACCTGTGAGGCATAGCCTAATTAGTCCATTGATGAGAGGATTGTTAGGTTAGATTGTTAGAAGATGATTTGCTCACTGTCTGTGATTGCCAATGTGGAGAAGATATTTCTGAGAACAATTTCTTAATCTAGCCAAATGCCTTGCCCACCACCCCACCCCACATACAAGAAAAGCACATCTCCAACAAGAACGTGTGAGATCTAGGAATGAGGAGCTATGCAAACAGACTGGAAGAGGTTGTCATTTTACAATGAAGAAAACTATCCAGCAGAACAAAGTTACTTTTAAGATAATAAATCATCAGATCAATATTTTCAGTCATGATCTGATTTTTTGAGATGCGTGCTATTCTAGAACACATGCTGTTCTAAAATATGTAATTTATTCCAAGTTCCACAGCCTAAGTTGTACAGTGAGTTAACTTTATGATATCTGACCTTTCTGTCCCTAAAATATAATTAAAATAAATAAATTCAGTTAGTATCAATGGGATGTGACCTCTTCCAGGTCTCTTTGATGCATTTTAGGCAAATCATGACAAAAGAACCCCGAACAAAACCAACACAAGGACTTGAGGGTGGGAAAATCTGAAGCAGAACAGCAAAAAAGAAATTATATAAAGAATTTAAGAATAGATAGTAATGACAGCACACATTTTCACTTTCAAATTATAATATATACCTATATGCCACATTGGACTAGAAGTGAAGATACAATTTTGACTAGTTTGAGTGGATAGAAAATCAAAACTTATTTCAAAAATAACATTCTCTTTCTGTCAAAAGAAGTAACTAGCATTTATTTCCTTTAAGGAAGTCATTTGGTGAGCTGCAATATTTGTACCGTTTCTGCAAATCACTGTAGTATATTCATGACACCTCTTCTGGGGTTTTATTAACTGATGACACATAGGTAGACAAAAGTATGATTCTCACTTCAAAGCTAGATTATTCAACCTAGTGTCCAATCATTTAAAATGTGATTTCCAGATACACAGACCGTGTCCTTTCAGATTTCACTTTTGTTCAAAATCTAAGCTAAAGCAGAACAAATCTTTTAATTTCAGATCATGAATGAGGTAGTAGTTTTATTACTTCATCTAACAAGAACTGGTTCAAAAAGTTTTGTATACTCAGCAGAGTACCAGGGGAAAAAACCACCTTCCTTGTTCCTCTGATACCAAACCGCTAGTAAATTAAAAAAGCCCCACAGCTCCAGCTCCAGAGCATAATGCTGTTTGATTCTGTTTCAACACAAAAAAAAATGGTCTGAAAGCTTAACATATAAATGCAGTGGTGCATAGGGAGGTATCAACATGTTTTGAAAAATTAGTTTAGATGGGGTTAAATTGGGAACTGACACTTGACTGATATTTCATCAGGTCATTTTCCTGCTCAGAAACAGAAGGAAACAAGGAAAATACATGAAATGGAATTCACTTAGAATGATGAATGGGGAAAGCAGGCTCTTTTGTGGTAGTTTTAAAGAAACAAACACGAAGAAAATAAAAACTCCAAGGGAAATTAACCATTTTAAAAAAGTCAATGTTTACTCTTTCAAAAGATTTCATCTGCTCTTTGTATTTCCTAGGCCCTAACTCAAAGCCTATCATGGTATCAGATTCATCCATGATGTGGGAATTAGCTGCTTTTAAAAAGGACTCAACTTCTGAAATGTTGCTTTAGATTAATACAGACTTTCATAAGCCAACACAACAATCCATTTACACTGCAGCATTCCTTTGCACCATGACTATAGTTAAGGTCACTGCTGGAAGAAAGCAATATTTCTAATAAAACCAGGAGACAGAGGGTCTCATCATGTTGATAAAATGAACGTTCATTGAAAGGAGAAGGAGCCTAAAAACAAAATCCATTTGTCAGCTGTTTTCCAGGTTAGAAGATGAAATTTCAAGCAAAGCAGTGAAAGTGATGAAAAAAAAAAAATCACTGTTTCCATTTCACCATATTTGCATTCTTCTATTTGACCTTCCCTCTCTTCCAAATTGTTGATGATTTAGGTAAGGTACATTTCTGCAGTTATCAAGACTACCTCCTGCAGCATAATTTTCACTCAGAACGGAAATTACAAGTATTTTTTCAGATCAACCTTTTCTTGGTTTGTAAAATCCACTGTTGTGAACAATGTCATATACTGTCACGGTTTGTGTCATGGACCTTCTAGGTAAAGCTTTCATGTCTGAAAGAATTTATTCCCCATTTAGATTCAGGGTGGTGTTTAGTTATACTGTTATTTTTCTCCAGCTCTAAAACAACAAAGAAAAGCCTCCTGCTAGAAAATAGGAAACGAAGATTTGGAACAAATATGATTTTGGCAAGGAATTCCTTCTGAGGGAAATTATAGACCCATGAAGCCAGCTAGACCATCTGTCTAAATCACTTTGGAGTCATTCAGATACTTGTAGGAAATTCATTTTGTACAGATCCTGGAGGTGAGGGGAAACCATGGCCTCTAGATACCCCAACACTTTCAGACTCCCATGAAAATTAAATTTAATGAATTTTCAGCCAATCACATGAAGCCAAAACGCTTTCCCCCTTAGAGAAACCAGTTTTATATCCTGAATAATTGCCTTCACCTTCAACATACAGTAGACTTGAAGCTTCCAAAACATCCTGAACTGCAGGAGTCGGAGAATCTCAGTGTAGCACTTAACAACCACTGTTCTGGATTTATTCTGCAGCGCTGTTGCAGACTACCACTATGGCTATTCTTAGTGTCAGCTGCTTTTCAGCTACTGTGAGGCTAGAGTTTCAAAGAGCTGTGGACAACCTCATGCAATACTAACACGCTATTCTGAGGAAAACCTTATCATCTTCCACCTGCAAGCTGCTAGCTCATTCTCTGTTGTGAACAGTAATGGAATTGTTTGCCGCCACAAAATTTTGACATCAAATTTCATCAAATATTTTCCAAAAGCACACTGATTCTTATCAGAGAGAGAAATCCTCTTAAATGTTTCCCATAACAATAGCCCCTCTCTCCATTAGCACTAGCCTGCAAAATAACAAGGAATTATTTAAAATATAATACTCCTTGGAGAAAGAGAGTAATAAAGAAATCCCAAGACATGCTCTTACACACGGCTAAAATAACCTAACAACCTGCTACCTTCTATAATCCCTGCTCCTTTGTTAAATACTCCCAGTGCTTGCACCACTCTGATTCTTACCAGATTCTTCCACTACCTGCTTTATACCATTAAAACAGCAGCAGGACATCTTATTTTGTGGGAGTTGTTTTCTAGATGCTAGGATGGGGAGTGGGAGCCCCATCAGGGTTGCAAGCTGAACCTGTAACAAGAGTAATATTGCACACATGGGAAAATCTCTCTTCCACTTGTGTCATGCACAGTTAAACTGTCATTTGTCACAGTAGAGAAGATGAGACTGTCAAAATTCCAATGTAAGAATAGTTTGTTTTCCCCCCACATGAATGTATTCCTACTATAAATTTCAGCTACTGAAGAAGTTTCAAAGATTTAAAGAAATACATTAACATCCTTTATGGTATAGCATAGTCTGGATTGTAAGCAGCCAGTTTGACTTGACTTTAAAGAGTAGAAGAGGTAAATGTCAGAACCTACTCTTACAAATGAGTCTTTCAGAAGATATGAATTGGCAATAAACTAGAAAAAGCCAAATGTTCTCTGTTATTCTAACCAAGAAAACAAGCTCGGCACCTACAACACAGCAAATGTTTTCCTTTTGGGAAAATCCTGGCTGAGACCTACAATAAATTTTCTTTGGCACATAGCTTTTACTTCAGCACGCTGATTCAACTTTTCCTCCACTGTCTACCACAGTTGCCAGTGTCTATCCCTAAGGTCCTTGTATACCCACCACTTACACTTTTTTGAAAACCAATTGTAAAGTCATACAATAACTGCAATAGTATAAAATCAGGAAATTGTTTTAAAGGTTTTATGATCTCCAGACAGAAGAGTGCACTTGAACCACTAACTGTAAAGTGGTACTTGAACCATTACTTGCAAATTCCAGGTTGATGACAACACAGTTAACTCGTGATGGTTTTGGGGTCTCACAACGTATGTTGTGGATCAGCCCAGTTTAGCCGTTCTCCAGCTTTCTTGACTGCAGCCATAAGCTCTGTGCACAAGGCTTTGCTCGGCCTGCTACTGCTTAAAAGTCATCACAGCTCCTAACAGCAATCTGTGTGGAAGCTTATCTCAACATGAATGCTCTAAATATAGTCCTTAACTGAGTTTTAGTTACTTAAAAGTGTGCACAATATGGGAAACTCCATATATATGTCTTCAAAGGTCTTTTGTCAGCAGATGCTCAAGACAAAGAGTTTTGTTTAGCTCCTGACTACTCACCCCTCCTAATGGGCAAGGGTACGCAAACTGTAAATTCTCCATGTTGCAGATCCACAACAGTACAATATGGAGAATAATACTTGGTCCCTCTCTACCTTAGCTCCTGCAAGATCTTCAGGAAAGAACCTCCTCCTTAGTATTTGTACTAGCAGTTTCTGTTGCAATTTCCAATCATTCCAGGACATGGAATAGAAAGATATGAAGAATTCCTTGAATTAGAGCAACAGTCTCATGGCTTATCTATATGAAAAAGTCAAAGTCACAGAAAGAATGTGCTGCTCGCAAAGGCCAATGGACCAGGCTGCACTTTATCACTTTACAAAAACATGCCACTCTCCATGTAGTAGAGGCCAATGTTGACATATCTTCATTTTCTTTAATATCTCAGCGATAATTTCCTGAGACTAGACTAGGCTATTTGTAAACTCGACTTCAAAAGTTTCAGCTTTGATACAAAAAAGCCATGCTAAGACCTGCTATATCTTTTCTGCAAAAAAGGTAGATCAAGGAATTTAGGCTAGATGTGATGGTTGTGTTAATATGTAACTTCAGAGTTATTTAATCTCGCTGAAGAAAATAAAGCTTTAGTTGTTCTGTTTGCAAAGAAGATTTTAGAATTACAAGATCAGTGAACAAGGTAGCGCAGTCAGTTTAGAACAGAAGCTTCGAAAACTGCATACATTTATCTTCTGGCCTCAAACTAACATTATGTTAAGGTACATCGTTACCTTTATCAAAGAACAGGGTTTTTTTTGAGAAATCTCTTGCTTTTATTAATTCCAGAGCAACTGATCTGATAAGACCCCAGGCTTTCTTCTGACAGAGCTGAATGTCAGCTAAATTTTCTAGTCAACTGTCAATATGGAGAGTGAGAGCTCATAAAATTCAGCAGAAGTTTTAGCAGACATACTGTGATCATTCTGAGGTGACTGTGCAGTTTGATAGATTGCAATTATTATCAGTTAAATGTTCAATTCTTTCCACAAAGTAATCAGCCAACAAAGATTAGCTCATTATGCAAATGCAGACAGTGAACACTGTGTGCACAGTGGTGTAGCAAAGACACTGCACTGGCAACAAGCTACTTAAGGTACAGACAGAAACCAGAATTTAAAACAGTAAAAGTAACAATAAAAAACAATTAGAGACAGAGTAAACATTAGGTCTGAGACTAAGAAATTAGAAAAGAAATAACTATCAAATTAGTATGCCAGCATGGAGTTGGAAAGCAAGGCCCTTCATGAAATAATCAGAGCACAACAGAGACCATCTGATTTTAAAATTGCAGTTTCAATGGATACGAAAGTATCATCTGCTTGTGACAAAAATCAGCCCCAAGGGGTATATAAAATCGACAGATCTCTCACCCTACTGTAGAATGGTATCTTTTGTGCAGTGCTGTCCTGTGTTTACACAGCTGACAATTTCTTGACAGAACTATTTTGTTAAATCTGCCAGTGTATTGGCCTCAGGCAGCTCTTTTGAAACATCTTACAGGGAAGAGCTTTCCATAAACCCACTGCGGGTATTTTAAAAGCCCTGCTTGGCTTACCTGAGGTCAAGCTCTTCCTGCCCTCCCAACCTGGCTGATCTGAAAGTGCTGGCAACGTCATCAAGAGCAAACAAGAAAGTACCCATCTTGTAACACCGGACAAGTCGCCCGGGCTGTGAGCTAACAAGGCACAGCCCAGTCCAGGTTAGGGAGCCTTTTAGAGATATGAATGCATATGTGCCCATGCTATTTCCATCCAGCTTCCAGGCAAGAGTGATCAGCTTTGAGTTAGCACATAATTTCACATCTCCATGTCAGCCCAGCAAATTCTGATCTCCCTGAGAAACTGCAAGCTCTAAACACTTTGTTACTGTATGGAAGTGCTTAAATAGTTCCAGGTTTTTGAATCAAAAAACAATTAAAAAATATCAACTGGGAGTCCCAGCTCGACACATCTGTTTAGGTAAAGGTATTCCAACATCACTATGATGGATAACAAATCCTGGAAACTAGCTTAAAGAAATATACTTGGTTTAAAGTTTGGGGCACTTAATACTTGGCATCCCATTCTTTATATAGGCATTCAAATTGCTGTATGTACTTAGATACTTCAAAAGATGTTTTTTATATCTTTAGGCTTTAAAAAAGCCATAGGCTTTAAAACTGGTGTTTGGATGTTCCACTGCCAACTATGGGTATGTGTCCCAAGAATCTGATCAGTTTCTTTCAAATATTTTTATCGTTCACCCTCAGTCTCAGATATACATTGCTAAGACATTACTGTCCAATATCTGGCTGCAAATAGTTCACTGCTTTTCAGTATGATCTTCCTCAGACTTTATCCACAAACGACCAATAATCTATCTATCTCAACTGCTTCTTGCAAAGCAGAAAGCAGTAATGGGTTTTAATTAGCCACATACAGCAGGAAGGAGTTCATTCAGGAGAATTTCTTTCTCACTGTTTTCAGATTGTGACTAACCCCATCTCCTCACCCTGCTTTGCTGTGACTCTGCAAAAGCCATTTATTTCTTTGTGAATAGGGAACACTGTTAGAGAAAATCTGTTCTGAAATGCAGCAGTGCAGCACTCCACCTCGTCTAGAGATGAAAGGTACAAAAGCTCTTAAGCGGCATAGGCCATTCAACAAAGAGAAAGATTTCAGACTAGAAAAAAAATTAACCCCCTTCACCCACAAAGAAGTAGGGATTAAGCCCATACCCAATTTGATAAGGAACATTTTCCTTGCTGTATGTTAGTCTGAAAGTGAAACACCAGTCTTAGAACCTGACATAGATGAGATGATTGCAAAAGAGGAATTGCAAAGGAATTAATTACAAATTAGCTTGGTTTGTCAAATTTCCCAGTAAACACAAAAAGTTAATTGGAGAGGGGAGGAGTGAAAGAAAACAAAAAAAAAGCCCTCAAATCAGCAAGAATAAACTAAAATGGGGAGAGTGATTTTTTTTCTCTCATTCTCTTCTGATTCGACTTTTAAGTTTCTGTTCCACGCCTCAGTCTAACGCCAATAGGAGAAAGGTAATTATACTTTATGATTGAGGTGATATTATAATACAGGCCGTTTCCCAGAATACCAGAAGAATTAGGATGCAACTACCTATGAATCTTTTTGGTTAATCTGCCTTTGATATTTTAAAAATCACTGCTGATGTCTGATCTAACCCTATAGACACTTCAGCCTCCTAAATTTCAGATAGGGAGACCTCCAAACCAAATCCAACACTTTTACATTTACTAAAACTCTAAAATTTACACTGGACTTCTACATAATTCCTAAATCTATGCCATATAATACCTAACCCTTGGGTGCAATCTCAACCTGCCTGCCTGTGTACAGAAGAAGTCAGTAAAAGAAATTTAAATCAGCTAATACCACTACATGTGTAACATTTCTAAACAAACTCTAAGGACCTATTTTTTCACAACCTAGGCCACGGATAACACTCTTCATGTGTTTACTGTGATTACTTTTTCAACTTTACCTCTTTTTCCATACTACTTGTGCAGATGACACTGATCCTCATTTGTATGGCTTCAGCTTCCCTCAAGCTCAATTTGCCCATGACATCAGGGCTGCAGTAGGCTCATGAATACCTGTAGCTTAGAGCAGTAGAGATTAATTCATTACAGGCCAGAGATCTCTGACGTAAGCTTTATAGCTAATGATCCACCCAAAATTATATTAGCATTTAGATAAACACATATTTGAGTAGCATTTCTGCTCGCCCTTTTTCTGCTCAGTCTGCAGGAGCCAGGCAGGAGCGTGCAGAGCTGCAGGCTGTGTGAGGCCCCCACCTGTGAGGGCCTCCATGGTGGCGCAGGCCACTTCCAACATGGGTTCAACCCTGCTGAGTTTCCAACAGATCATCCGAAACATAGAAGTACTTACTTTTTTTCGTTAAACTTCATTCTGCACCTTTGCCAAAACTGAACTTGGCATTTTGCATTCAAAGCTAATGTTTTGAAAATTGGAAAGCGGCAAGGCAGGCACTCCAGCAGCCTGCCCTGGAAACCACACCAGGAACAAGTCAGGGAGAATATTCTGGCCATCCCTTCCAGATATCGGCATAAATGAATGACGCAGTTTCTCTCTGCCTGCTTTTTCCTCCTCTCTTCTACAGCATACGCTAAAAGTCCTTGTTTTCATTTGTTCCTTCATAGAATCATAGAATCATAGAATCATAGAATCATAGAATCATAGAAAGTTTTGGGTCGGAAGGGAGCCCTAGAGGTCATCTAGTCCAAACCCCCCGCAGTGAGCAAGGACACCGCTAACTAGATCAGGTTGCTCAGAGCCCTGTCCAACCTGGTCTTGAATGTTTCCAGGGATGGGGCCTCCACTACCTCTCTG
>Ga0065711_1047525_pt1 | contig 12285 bp, 11 predicted proteins | sample Hoacrofraction12_FD_59098 | JGI IMG/M metagenome (GOLD analysis project Ga0065711, IMG submission 59098) | Hoatzin crop microbial communities from Cojedes, Venezuela - Epithelial fraction 12 v2 (version 2) | ecosystem: Host-associated > Birds > Digestive system > Esophagus > Crop | place... | reverse complement strand
CCCCCCCCCGCCCCAGCAAGAGTCTGTGGAGTTTTTCTAATCCATAAGGAAAAACTGAAATGTGTAAGCAGGGGTTTGGGACATCTGTAGGCCAGAAAGAACAGTCTAAATTTGCACAAGGCATACATGGTCATTTGCAGACCAGCTCATTTCACTTAAACAAACACAGGAATAGTTTCAACTAGCTAAAAAGATACTCATGAAGCAGAAGGGCTTTTTTTAGAAGCAGATAGAGCTGCCCAGGCATTAGATCAAAGGTGAATCTAAAAGCAACGTCACCAAACCGGGCAAGGATCCTTCCAGCTGCCCACGGGTGTTACTTTGCCACAGCTCCTTTCAACTTGACTTTGAGTTGGTTGGTTTAGTTGCACGAAACCACTGTGGTTTTGGCAGCTGTTTCAAGTCATGCAAAAGATTTTTTTTAAAGCACGTTCATAGAGAAAACCAATGAGATGTCCTTAACAGGGATGGGACCAAAAAGGTTATTTAGAAATCACCTCAAAAATCTAGAGGGTGATGTTTTGCGGCACAGACCTGAGCCAGCAGGAGCGGGGAAGCCTCGCACCCTTCCAGGCATGGGCTGGGGCTGGGGCATCGCAGCTTCTCCCACCCCGGAGTCACCCGGAGAATCCCATTCCCCGAGGGCTGCCGCCCACTCCTGACCCCTGCAGCCATGCTCAGACGCAATTCCTTCACGCTTCCACGGTGAAAACGCCTTTGGCAAAACCCCAGGGCTTTGGGAGTTCGTCCTGCTGTAATGTGAGAGATCTATAGCCAGGACAAGGAGCTCATCTGCCAAACCTGTGGGTGGGATAAAGCCCTCTCCACTGAGTATTTGTATTAATCCACATAGCTTCAGAGACAAACTGTCGTTGTTTATTCTTACCCATACCAATTACTGGCTTCAAATAAAAAAAAACAACAACTTTCTTACCTAATCTGAAGGCTATTTGCAGAATTCTTCGAATGGTGTTCTCTCAAGGGCATTCTCTAAATTGATGTAACAGTTCTGCTTTGAGTATAGTATTCTCCATGAAACAGGTGTTTGCCACAATTTCCAGAATTCCACAAAGTCCAAAGACTTCCAGTAGTATATAAAAATATAAAACTCTTTCTTAAAGAGAGGTGACTTAATTTCTCTGTCCAACCCCAACTGCAAAAAGTCTATATACCCGAAAGCAAGACAATTTATGATTACAGCGCACTACTGAAAACTATTTACCACTTTATTACTAGATATTCCTGTGCTCTGCCCCTGCTCCTATTTCTGTTCTGATTTCTACTAAGTCTGCCTCAGCTCTGCATGGTGGCAATGAGTTCTACAATCTCGCTATGAGCTGTGTGAAAAAGCAATTATTTCATTTTTAACATGACACCTTAAGCTTAATTAAAAAAGGTTTTATTAATCCTTCCTGCACCTTTCCCCTTCCATTTATTATTTGATGTACTTGCATTATGTCCCTGTCTTTCTGGTGCTCTGCCTGCAGGATCAGCCTGCACTGGGAAGCTCCAGTGAAGCCGTTTCCTGAGGCTGGAGCCACGCCTGTTGTTTGCACGGGCTCATGTTCACATGTACCTCAATGCCGGTGCTCACTCAGGGGACAGAGCTCGACATCCTATTGACCTTGGGATGCTCCTCACAGGGCAAGACGCACACAGAATTGCTGCTGGTCTTTTCCACACCTCACGGCACGAGAGATTTTCCAGCCTACTAAACACTTCTTGTCTCTGCAGTTGTCCCTGAGATTTTACCGTTTCTGTTACATCTGTGGGATGGAATGGGTAGAACTGAACACAGCCCTCCACGTGACAGCATGTGCTTGATTCATTTAATTGCATTGTGGACTCTCGTGTTATTCTTCAATCTGTTCATGATGGATCCTTATGCCTTAGTAGGGGAGCTGACTGTTGCTGTCACCGAGCTAAGGTCTTCATCCGCTTGTCCACAGCCATGACTCTCAGGTGACATTACACTCTGGGTCTATGTTCTGAATACCTACACTTAATTGCTGGTATCTCCACACAGCACTATTTGTGAGCACAATGAACGAGCTCTGCTGGGTGCAGAAATCAGTATACTCATTGAGGATGTGCCCTGTAGACATGCCCTTAGCATTTGAAAAATGATGTATACATAGGACAGACCGTTTCCCCCTTACAGCTCACATAGCAACACTGAGTCTCACCTGCCAAACTGCTGCCCCACGTTCATCTTGCTTGTCTCGGCATGGGAATTCCTTCTAAATCTTTTCAGTGTTTAACATTAATGTGAGGGTTATTGCAAGAGCTCTAACTCAACTCCCCAGCTTCTTTTCTGATTTTATTAAAATAGGTTAGGGAATGTTAATTCTGGAGTGGGACTTGGTCAATCTTTTTTATTATGAAATGAAACAAAGCACCATCTGAAGGAAAATGTCAGTAGTCTGAAAGCTTGCTTCTTTCTTTTTTAATAATTCTTGTCCAGAAACAAACTTTCTATTTCATGAAGAAGAAAAGTTCTGGGGAAAAAAAAAAAGTATTTAAGACAACTGAGATAATTTTTCCTTTGTAATTTTGATATGTTTAATTTCAATTCTGCCCAAATATTTTTACTTTAGCATTTTGACATTTATAGTAAGTTGTAAATATAAACAAAATAGTAACACTAAATGTTCATGTCATGAAATGCAATTCTAGTTTTAATGAAACACAGCAACATAATTAAAACTGTAAAGTTCAGATGACTCATTTTGACCTTTTCCATAGCAAATTTCATTGGCATTAACACATTCCTATGAGGCAATGGGATTTAAATAAATTTGCTTTTTTTTTAATCAGAAACCTGTTCTATTAAAAATGCATTCAGAAGTTCCCATTGTTAACCTTTGCCATTTCAGCAATTCACAGCCTATTCTTCTACTTGTGTCCCTTAGCCAGTTTCTGAAGCAGGAGAGTTTTTCCTTTGTGTGCTTGGCCACTTTGTTTCTTTTGTAGCGTCTCTTGGTGGACTACGCTAAAAGGTACTGGACGTCCAAACAAATTTTGCCCCCTATTTATTTAGCAGGGCATTCTAGAAGATCAGAGTCACCATTTTTCTTTGAAGAAACTGTGCTAATTAAAATCCATTGTGGTCTTTAACACTTTTTTATTCTTTTAATTATAACTCCAACAATTTAAAAACCAGCATGCCAGACTTTCCCAGTCATTCACTTTTGAAAGTAAACACAGCATTTTCTGTACATAAATTTTCAGATAAATTTTCCGGTTTCAGTGAGATTGTGTTTACTTCAACTCAGCCGTTTCATCTTTAAGGTTTCTGGCGCTACTGGGTGCACTCCACTGAACCAGGTGGCTTACTTCTTTACAATTTATCGTTTTGCTTCAGCATCAGATTTCCTGGGACATCTCTACCTCCAACAGCACCTCATTCTTAAAATCAAATATGTTTTCTGAGTAAGAAAACTATAATTTTTTTTTTAAATTATATATAAGGATGCTGTAATAAAGAAGATTTGGTAGATCAATTTTGCCTTTCCAGATTTCAGATACCACCAGCTTTCATGCATACAAAGTCCGAGCTCTGCTGTTAGCTTGCCCAGTACTGTTTTTCAGCAGGGTGAGAATACTTACAGCAAATCAGCATCCTGAGCATTGCTGAGCTTTTACAGATGCTATGCAAAGGGGAGGTGAGGTAAGAAGGTAGCAATAAGAGTCTTGCAGAAGTTTACAGGGAGTTTTCTCAAAGTGCCATAGAAAACTTCGGAGTAAAAAAGAAATAAATCAACCAGAAAATAGGATGAATAGCATGGAATTATTATTAGTTATGATGGGAAATCATTTAGTCCACTCACTTCCAAAATTAGTGCAGTAACCTGGCAGCATTTCTTCCTATGCGCCTGTGTAAGTGTCTAGGCAATGACGAAGGGATCACACGTGAGGAGGCAGAAGCAATTGCATGTACAGTCCATATGGTGTTTTTTATTAATTTCATTATTTCAAAACTTTAAAAATATGCATACTCCTAGCTATTTGTTAACATTTCTTTGAGAGCAGAACTGAGCTTTATGGGAAGAAGCATCCTTAGATAAGAAGCTGAGGCCCATTAGGTTGGTTCAGGCAGGGAGCTGACAGCAGATAGGAACAGCATGAAGGCAGTACCTGGATGAAGGCAGCACCTGGATGAAGACAACACCTGGATGAAGAGGTAGCATCACCCATCTACCCATTACATCCCAGGGACAAATTGAGCACTGGGCACTGGTTATAAACACACTGCAGACCACTTGCATCTGCCCCTATATGACATGGGATCGGGGCAGGGTCCATCTACATTTTTGTGGTTGGTTTGGGGCAGCAGTGCGCTTGAGAGGTGAGCAACACCCAGGCTGTCCGCAGTTCAAAGTAAAACCTCTAACATGCAGATTTAGGGGACCAGCTGCTTTAATCTATTGATCTTGACTTTTTGTTATGTAGACAAAATGAAAAGTGGTTTGAACCAATATTACTTCAAGGACTGATCCAGGTTTGTAATCCCATAGTGCCTGCAGCCTGCAAAACAAGCAAGCCTCACACAAAATTCGGGACTATCTATGCACCCAGGCTCCTTCACATCTGAATCACTGAGTGTTTAAAGCACGGGGCATGGCCCCAGGTTTTGTGGGACTGTATGAGCCAACTACCTCTCCCTTCAGCAGCAACTGAGTTAAAAAGAATTTGCATAAATCAAACATTTGCCACAAAACATGGCAGACAAAGTTGTGATTCAATGAGAGGGAAGGACTTGAAATCTGAAAGCAAGTATCTCAGAGAAGAGCACGTAGGTAAGCAGAAAAAGGCATCACTTTGAAATGTCTAATACACACATGGCTGCAACTCTTACAAGGGCTTCAGAGTTAAGACAAGTTAAGATCCCGATGTCAGGTGGAAACCAATTACACAGCTTTTACAGTAAGAAGACAGTACATAACAGGGGCAGGAGCAGACACACTTTAACTGCCACTCCATCCGGGTGCATAAGAGGAGAACTGGGATTGAATTTTGGCCACCTCCTACCAACAAACTCTGCCATCAGCTGATAAGGAGCAGAAGATTGGAGAGCAGTCCTGTCTTCCATGGGAGCAGAGAAATGGCATCCACTGTCACTCTGACTTATCAGTTCTTTCACTTGTTCAAAAAAAGCCTTTTTATTCTTGTCATGTTTTCTATCTATGCTGCTTTGTTGGGGGTCACAAATAGTGAAACTATTGAATGAAGGGAAAGACGTACCTGGAGTCTCACTCATTTTTGTGACATGTCTTTCATGTTTCTAACATGGAGATCTTTCTGCGCGCTGGGCACACTGCAGGGTAATTGCTTTGATGGAAGAATAGATACTCTTATCAAGGACGCTGTCAGAGTTTGTGGTGTCTGTATTTTTGCCTTGAGGATTTGTTTCTGCCCACTGATTGAGAGGACCCTGAGAAGGGGACAAGACTGACTTCAGATATGCGTCCCTATTATTATGACAATCACTTTGTAAACAAGCAATCATATAAACAAGATCAGCAGGAAAGGCTGTAGATGGCAACACTTCACAATATTAAAGAAACATGTACAAATGACATATAGCTGAGGATATACCTGCCCGTTATACAGACCAAATCCTCTGGCTCTTACGCAGCCACATGTGAAACTATCCTTTCCGAGTGACATCTTTGCCAGCCTTGGTAAGCTGTTTGACATGCACCTCATGAGGTGCTTGAGCACGTGACAAGGTGTTTGACTGGACCAAGTCCCTGTGCTCTGCATACTGCAAGATGCAAACTGGGAGAAAAATGAAGAAATCGAAAGCAAATTCTCTATTTGCCATAATGCTAGTTCAGGGCATCAAGCCTATTTCTCTTCTCTTCACAGGTGATGTTTAGAAATAATTTCAGTGTAATAAGAATTACTGAAGCACCCTTTATCTACAGACTAACTTGTCCAACTTGAAATCATCCTGTATGCTGATCACTGTTAGAGAAAACCTAAACCAGAAACATTAAGGAATGCACATTCAAACCAGCCATGGACAGCTTTCAGTTATATAGCTTTTATTCATGTCAGAGATCACTAGAAAAATTTCCTGTCTTTTTTCCGTTAGTGGTGAGCAATCCCTTCAGATGTGACTCAACATCTACCCAATCACATACATTTTTATGCTCATGCACATTCATCATCAGATAATATCTCCAGTTCCCTTGGTGCGCTAATCCATATACATGAAAAAATGGTTTTTAAAATGCTATTTTATCAGCAAGTTTTGACATTAACATGATCTTTTCTGCTTAGTTTACTTTCCCCATGTTCTTTACATGATATTGTGAGGTATAACTTACAATATAAGGTGAAAGAAAATCATCTGAAGTTCAGAAATTTAAGAGTAAGAAGAGAAACAGTAGGGAGTAAGAATTTTTTCTATTTTTTTCACTTTCAGCTATGCATTTGCCTAATAAGCCCCAAGACAACTAGGATCTGGTGTTCTGAGGTGTTTTTGTAGGGCCTGCCACAAAGCCTGCTGAAGCTGGCAGGAAAAGTCCAATTCCCCTGGCTCCTGCATTGCTGCGTGCAGGGCTGGGGAGGTACTAGAAGGGGAAGATGCTGCTCCTCTCCTCTGTGCTCCCACCTTTTCTGTGCTTTGCCAATCAATGCAGGCAGCTGGGAGGAAACTTGCTGTCTTTTATTGCCCTGGGGAAACACAGAAGACAGCTACAGTCAGCCCTTCTGTACTTGAGGATGAGTATGGACACAGGCGCCTTATCTCCACAAATTCCAGACATTTTCCTCTTTAATAAATGGAGAGCTACTGCAGTAAGAGGACAGCTCGCTCTTGTCTCCCATTTCCCCACTCTGCCTTTCTCTCCTCGTAACAAAGCGAGACGAAAGAAAGTCTCACTCTCTGCCCCTTCATTACCCGCTTGCTCCTGTGACTGTCTAACAAACTGATTAGTGCGATGTTCTTTGTGAGATGTGCTGCAACACTCCACCACAAAAGAGTGATTTTATTATATGGGGGCAAATATTAATTTTATTGCTTTGTGTGTTTAATGATGGTAATGATTAAGATCTTACATTTCCATAGTGACTCTCGTGCCAAAGGACCTCAGCTCTCTTTATAGACCCACACTGACACACCAACTTTATGCAGGGATGGCTTGCTCTCCTGTTAAAGTACAGTTATCTTTGTGATGAACGCAGCAGTAATCCCAAGCATTGCAACCCAGCCCTCTAGGACAGAAAACACAGCGTGCCCAGTTCAGCTAGGAACAGCAGCTAGGGGACAGGAGGCAGGGAGGGTGAGTGTGGAGAAGACTACTTCTTGCTGCCAAGAGGACCCAGATCCACTTACATGAATCAGCCTTATTCTGCAAATACATGTGGTGTGACTCACCTCTGGAAGGGAACAGGGGATCTGTCTCCACGACTTAACGGCTTGTCTCTGTGCCTCCCACGACAGGACACTGAGCATGTCTGGGGTACATCACCAGCAACGATAGGACTCACCTTTGAGATAAGAGGGGAGGCAAGAAGAAACAACGGTCAAATAAATCATTCACCACCAAATACTTGCTCAGCTTTGATTTGAAAAGAAGAGCAGTGGTTTAGCGTGAGCTGGCACCCAAAACTGAAGAAGTTTCACCCTAATGTTCAGGGAAGAAATGTTTTTTTCCCGATGGGAAATTGCTGCTTTCTAGATGCGTGGATGGAGGTAATACCAGCCCAGCTGTTGCTGCACCACCTGAACGTCAGCTGAGGGAGCACAGGGAGCTAATGCTAGTAACCAAGTTTAGCAGAACCCCTCTCCCAGCCAGAGCACTTTCAGGAGAGTGGGTTATAGTCACAGGGATCCTTCAGTTCATCAGCAAACCCTTGGAGCCTGGGGAACAGTAAGGTGGTTAAGGGCTGCAGAAAATGGCTAAAGTAGTAACTTTATTTTAGATGTTTATTTTCTTTGGTTTTGCCCCAGATTTTTCTGTAGGGCCAAGCATGGTGTGCTGTGGCTACACCGGGTGCTGGGCCTATTGTTTGGCTCAGGTACATCCAAGCTGGCTCCCAGCAACCCCAGCCAGGTAACGGGAAACTCAAGGTGGGACAGCACCAAGTTCACTGTGGGATGCCAGACTGACCCAGGCAGCAAGTCAAATATCTGGGCAGTTAGAAGACACCGTGCTTCATGTTGCTGTGATTAGACTACTGTCATGGCCTGTGTTAGCCCTGGACGGACATCTGTGGTACAGCAATATTACCTTGTAATATAGGTGCCATGTAGCAGCAAGTTGGTGCTGACACACTCCTGCCTACTGGGAACAGGAATGTGATAAAAGGAACAGAGAGACTCGGAAATGAGAATTATGCCCTTCCAGCTCCTCCACATCATCCTTCTTTCTCCTCTGGAGATAGCCCTGAGCCCCTGCATCGCTTCTTGCCTATCCACCCTCACCTCTCTCTGAACTGATCCTGCCCATGCAGCTCACTGGAAGCAGGCAAATAACAGCAAGTAGAACAATATAACCAACTTTGCTTTCATCTGCTTGTAGTTTTGGTAATATTAAATAATATCACTTCAATGTTCTTTCCCCCACACCACCTGCTAACTGTTTTGTGCCCCATATGCAGGGATGTGGTTTCCTTTCTGTTTATATTAGCCCACAAGTAAGATTTATTTTATCAAAGACCATAAGCTTGGCTACTGCTATTTAAAGTCAATCAATAGTGGAATATAGCCCTCAGGGAGGTGTAATTCTGGAGTTGAGGACAAGACTATGCAGCCCTCAAATAGCCTATTGTCATTTCCCTTCCTATGGAGTTGTGCAGCTGGGCTGGCAAGAATAAGTGCAACCACAGAAGGAGCCAAAAAAAGCTCAATTCACAACGTCTTGCAGTGTCTTGGAGTCTGTACCCCATGTAACCCCAGGGTCCTGCACCCCATTTAACTCCAGGGTCCTGCTACACTCTCAGGCTGGAACTAGTAGACCTGACTTCTGTTGTAAAGCAGCCCAGCTGCCCTACACAAACTATAAGCAAGAAAATAACCAGTGAAAACACTCAGACCACACCCCGCATCTCCCCTAGCCAACCTTCGCTACCTCCTCTCCCCCTCACAGAGCACAGCGGGCAACGGTGCAGCACTGAGCCCTGTGGGCCCCCGGGGACTCTGCCACCACTCACCCTCTGCCTCCCTGGGGACCAGGTGAACAGCCCGGCTGGGGAGCGGGAGGAGAGATGCCCAGAGCGTTTGCAATGAAAGTGCAGTTTCTGTAGAAAAGGTAATACTGGTCTGCTTCTGTAGTGTCAGAAATGAGGTGATCCCTCCCCTCTCTCTTTGTTGGGATGAGTGAGGTGATCTCACAAAAGAGAGGGAAAAATTGCTGCTTGCCTTGCACTTTGGTCCCCCAAAGATGCCGCACAATTTCAGGTTCTGCCAGGCCTGGAATCTAGGGGTCAAGATTATTGCAAAGACCTGGCTGCAAAAAGGCAGCGTCTTCACAGGCTGTTCTTCACCTGCCAGCGACTGAGCACATGAAGGCATCCCTCACCTCTCTGAGTTAGATTGGGAGGATGGTACTTACCTGAAGTATCACTCTCCCAGTTACATATAAAACAGCTCCCAAAAAACAAAGACTGCAAGGGGAGAAGTTCAGACTAGCGCTCACTTAATTCTTTCAGCATGCAGGAGACCACCCTGCGGTCCCTTAACTTAGACACATCCTAGTGACTTTCACCAGGACAGCAAAAACCACCTGCCTGGTCACTGGACAACTCCTTTGCCAATTGTCAGGCTGCTAGATGCCATCAAAGATACAAAAAACAAACAAAACCCAAGGCTGTTAATAGAAGTGCCTCCTGTTTGTTAGCCTCATTCTTGGAGTTCATGGAATGTTTTTTGCTGAAAATTCAAAAAATACTTCTTTCTTTCCTGAAGAAGGACGCACAGATATGCCAGACCAAGCCATGGCAAAGCTGTGGGAGGCTGAAAACAGGTATCTTTGCTGAGAAGCATTAGGCACCGTGAGCCACAGGCCTTGCTACCAGCTCTGCTGGTGCTTCATCTCTGAGGGTAATGCTAGGCTAAGGCACAGCCTCTGCTGAAAACATTTTTCTAAGTGTTTTTTCTCAGAAAACTCTGAAAACTGGTTGTTGTTTGCAAGATCCTGAGCTGAAAACCAAGGCAGCAAGTTGCTTCATGGATAGGTATATGTTTTGAGCTTCAGCTACTTTCAGGTAAAGCAAGTAGTGGATATGACACCGAGTCCTGTCAAGTAACAAAGAAATCTTAAGTCCAGAACAGAACAATAACGTAGCCTCTGTGTTCGGGGTTTTTTTAGCTTTCAAAGTTCTGTATTGATTTTATTAGCTCTCCCAAGACAGAAAATTGCAGCAGGTGCAGAGGGTACACTGAGATACACAGCGATTTTACAAGAACATATCCACTTCCCCCCCACCGCCCCTTGCCCTATGTAATCTCACATTTAACAGGTTGCAGTGTTGCTGTTTTGTTTGGCGGTGGCAGATGACAGTGAAGGGTGTGCTCAGTGGGTCTGGACTCTCCAAAACTGCCACAGTTGATTGAACTGTGAAACTGGGCAAGCAGGAAAATACAGGTTTCCTAATGCAAACAGAGCAGGCATTCATATTTTAAAAGGAGCTGACCACTGATTTGGGAAGAATTTTTTCATTACGTGAGATTGCCACAGGTTTTGCAAATGACTAGGACCTTGACAACTGGCTATCTTGCATCTAATACATTTTAAATTAAAAATCCAATTGAAAATGTACCCTGAAATTAATGACCATTGTATGCCCGGCAGTTTATCTTGCCATTTGTAATGCAATAAAAGAGGATCAGATAAACACAGACATAACCTCTGCCACAAGTGATAATGTAAAATATCCCCTGTATCATTTGTCTTTCCTTTAGGCAGTATACAAAAGACATAAAAGTGAACAATTCATGCCTAAACAAAGAGGAGCTTGAAAGCAGTGCATGTCAGATATTTACTCCAGGTCATTATTAGGGGTCTGAGTGGATTTGCTTATAAGCACGGTTACTTTGCGGGTAGGAAAATGGGAGAGATAAACTGTTTTCAGAAAAAAAGACATCTCTTTTAAAAGCACAATGTTGCTTTTTCTAGCATGCACAGTAAGTTACAGATAGTGTATTTTTGTGGGATATGAAATACTGTCTCATGAGCAGTGTAAAACATAATCTGCTGTAGAAACAATGTGTTTTCTCTCCACTTTGTGCAAATGCTGTTTTTCATTACACAGTGAATCTGATCTTGCCTGGGATTGAACAGAGATCAGCAGAGCACCCTACGACAGATGGATATGCAAACCTCTGATGTGCTGAAGAAAGACCTACTTGAGACCACTGGGAGGCGTTCCTTCGGTAGATTTTACTTGAATCTAAGTTTGAAACATGGAATCTTTCAAGAATGTCACGTCTTTTCATGCCATCCATTTTAACTGTTCTTACTCATTGTTGAGTTTACACCCAGTCCAACCAGAGGCAGCAGAAGAAAAAGCGCCTAAACAAACAGAAAGAGCCTTGGGGATTCAGTAATGGGCACAGAGTGTGCCTGCTGTAATCATTCTTTTGATTGGTGTTCAGATATGTTTTCTACTTGCCTGGCAAAGAATGTATGCTTTCCCCCTGGATTGCAAATAATCTGAATCTGGATAAAACCATTACAAAGTGCCCTTCAAAACACCAAGCCTGCTTTTGAAATGAACGTGTGATGGAAATGCTGAACATGAGGATTAAAAAACTTTAGTTAAACGCAGAGGAGCCAGAGCATAGCAAACTTTCTGACTTCTCAGCCCTTCCTTTAAAGTGCGACACCACCGTCTATGAGCATGAAGGTGTGGTATCTGTCTAATTAACCAAACAAAGCCAATGCACACTGACCTAACCCCTCCAGAGAGGAAATCTACTTCCCAGCTCCCCCTGCCACCCAATCCCGGGGGTCACGGTGCCTGTCCTTCCCATGCTGCAGCACTTCCCATATCTTCCAGGGTGGTTTTTCCCATTCTCCACGCAGCTCATGCAACTCGCATGAATACCAAGCAAGGCACATAGTTCAGTCACGTTGCTGTAAATTTGCAAGCAGACTGAAATTAGGTGATTAACATGGTTGCTTGGCAAATATTCATTACTTCTTGACAGGTATTCACAGAATCACAGAATCACAGAATGTTCGGGGTTGGAAGGGACCTCTGTGGGTCATCTAGTCCAACCCCCCTGCCGAAGCAGGGTCACCTACAGTAGGCTGCACAGGATCTTGTCCA
>Ga0065711_1013410_pt1 | contig 12285 bp, 17 predicted proteins | sample Hoacrofraction12_FD_59098 | JGI IMG/M metagenome (GOLD analysis project Ga0065711, IMG submission 59098) | Hoatzin crop microbial communities from Cojedes, Venezuela - Epithelial fraction 12 v2 (version 2) | ecosystem: Host-associated > Birds > Digestive system > Esophagus > Crop | place... | reverse complement strand
GATAAGGAAATGAACGTTCTGCTGGAGTTCCATATGGCAGACGAAGATACCAATAAGACAGGCATGGATCCGATCGAGGCGGACGGGATGATGGAAGCGCTGAAGGACATGCCCCATATCCATGTGCAGGGCATCATGGCCATGGGCCCTCATACAGACGATTCGGAAAGAATCCATGCGGTGTTCCGCAAGACCAGAGAGCTTTTTGAATCACTGCAGAATAAATACGGAAAAGAAACCTTCTTCATTCTCTCCATGGGCATGAGTGATGATTATGAAATCGCCCTGGAGGAAGGAAGCACGATGGTACGGATCGGAACGTACCTCTTCGAATAATCAGAAAGGACTGAAAGTTATGCCGGCTGCCACAACCCACGTAGAATTTGCGAAAGACGTCTACCGTCTTCTCTCTGCAGAAGACCAGAACAAGATCACCAACAGGCAGATGTTCCTGCTGGGATCACAGGGACCTGACCTGCTGTTTTTCTCCAGGCTTTCCCTTTTACCGGGATCGCTGAAGAAGTATGGGGATGAGATGCACAGAGTGAATGTGTATCCTGTGATTCAATTCTTTACAGAATATTCCAAAGATGATACGGATCTGCAGAGCTACCTCTACGGCTATCTCTGCCATTATTCCCTGGATTCCAATGTGCATCCTCTGGTCAATGCCTACGCATGGAATGAGGCCGCTGCCACAAACGGCAATCCCGGCCAGATTCATGTGCGCATTGAAGCAGAATACGACAGATGGATCCTTCATCAGAGAGGCAGGCTCACCTCTTCCTACAACGTCTATGAGAGCCTGAAGATTTCCTCTGCCTGCAGAAAGAAGCTGGGAGAAATGTATTATCAGATGTTCCGGGAAGTATTCGGCTATGAGGTTTCCAAACAGGCTTTGAAGGATGCCCCGAAGGAAATCGTCATGGGTACGAAGATTCTCACCCCCGGCAATCCTTCCAAATACAGGATGTTCTATGAAGTGGAGAATGTGCTGAAGATGCCCCACAGCTTCACGGGCATGATGCTGGATGAGAAGACAGGCACCGACGCACTGAACATTGAACGGAAGCCCTATGCCAATCCGGAATGCGAAGACGGCGTGGACCATGCGTCCTTCCCGCTTCTCTATGGCAGGGCTATTACAAAGGCCATGGAATTATGGCACGGGTATACGGAAGCGGATTTCCCTCTGAACTTCAACGGGGATCCGGTGGATCATCCGGAACGTCATTAACCGCAGAAAAAAAAGAACAGTCCGCCCAAATCGGATTGTTCTCTTTTTTTGTGCAATGCCTTCAGCTTTCTGTAATGCCCCAGGAAGGAATTTCATTTCCCCTCTTGATCAGAACCGTCTTCTGATAGTCTGTCTGGTTCAGGAAACGCAGAATCTGCTCGATTTCATCATCTGTGCAGCCTGCCAGAATTTTAACATCCAGTTCCTTTACCAGAATGTCCGCAGCGATAATCAGGCCGGAGATCTTTGTCTTCGAGCCGGATCCCACATACACGGAAACACCCTTGCCGTTCACCGCATTGGTGTCTTCCAGACGTCCATAGTCCGTCGGATATACGAGGTTGCTGAATTCAGGGTGGCGTTCACCCTTTTTTCTTGTCATTACCAGATTGCCTGACAGATAAAGCGTATCGATTTTCTGCCAGAAGTATGCATTGTTTAAATAGTCTGACATCTTCTCCCTCCGATGTAGTCTCAAACATTATAGTAAAGAATTGTCATTATGTAAACAAATTTCAGAAAATGAAAGATTTTTCAATTATTCTCATGTAAGCCATTGAATCAAAGTCCTGCCGGAAATGACATTTTCCTTTTCGCGTATACATCAGCCGGTACGGATTTGGAAGCTCCACTCCTGCGGCAGTATAATGAATGAAGAAATTTTCATTTTAATCCGACACTTCAGCGGTCTGAATTGTATTTATAGTGAGGAGGGAAATGCAGAATGCCAAAAGCGATACAGCGGACGGACAGGGAAATTGCCGAAATCTACAGACGCCATGGCAGAATGGTGTACCGCATCTCTTATGCATACATGAAAAATCCTGCCGATACCGAAGATGCAGTTCAGGAAACCTTCTTCCGGCTGATTCAGCGCGGACCTGCCTTCGAAAGCGAAGAGCACGAAAAAGCATGGCTCATCCGGACCGCTTCGAATCTGTGCATAAATTCCCTGCGGCACTGGCGGCGGAAAAGCGAAAACATCGAGGACTTCTACGACCTTGCCGGTCCGTCTTCCGCTGAAACGGATGATGTTCTGGAGGCCGTGATGAGTCTTTCTGAAAAATACAGGACTGTGGTTTACCTTTATTACTACGAAGGATATACCAGCGTGGAAATCGCAGAAATCCTGAAAAAACCGCAGTCAACGATCCGCAGCTATCTGCACGAGGCACGTGCCATCCTCAGAGAAAGGCTTGGTGAAGATTTCGATGAAGAATCATAGAATCACAACCGCATGGGACAGAATCGAACCGGACGCTTCCGCAGACGAACGCATGCTTTCCGCGATTCTGGAAAAGAACCATTCCCGTCCCCGGGAAAAAAGCTTCAGAGTCCTGCTTGTCAGCCTGGCGCTCATCCTTGCGGCCGTGGGAATCACAGTCAGCCGTATGCCCAAAACATATACTGCCGCCCTTGAAAACGGCGATTCCATCGTCTATCGGAAAGGCAGTACCGGTGAGTCAAGCTTTGACATCGGATATGCGGTTTCTTCCCGCGAACTGACGGATCCGGAACTGGACGCAGTCTTTCCCGCAGGCACGGAAGCACGGTCTGCCATCGGACTCTTCCGGGATGAAACCGGAGAGCTGCTCAGGGTCGAAGGAACTGTCAAAGACGCAAAAATCATCCTGGCCCGGACCGGATTTCCTGTCAACGACGTGGTTCTTGCAGGTACTGCAGCCCCTTCCACCGTATCAGGCATTCCTGTGGAGGCGGGTTATTATGTGACTGATCCCAACAGCAGGGGCGAACAGACCATTATCTTCTTTGCCTCATTTTCCATCGGAAACACGGATGCGTATGTGGAGTGTGCCGGAGAAAAGCAGAACGGTGATGCCGTAAGTCAGGAAACATCAGATCTCATTTACCGCATCATCAGCGAAGGCGGACCGGATTTTTCCGCCGTCTCATACTGAAGCTTAAAATTCAGGAAAACCCGTGTATAATAGATCACATGAAAAAATACACGAAAGACACAGCGTTTCAGAATACGCCAAAGCTTGCCAGCCTGCTTGCACAGCGCCGCTCCCCTCTTCTCATGCCCGAAGCGATGCGGAAGGTACTGGAGGAATTAACGGAAGAGGTTTCCATGGATACCAGATTCTTCCTTGCCTGTTTTCCGGAAAACACAAGGAAAAAGGAAATCGATGCGGGCAGTGTGATGAAGGTGGACATTATGATGGGAGACGACAATGAGAAATACATGCCCGTCTTCTCCTCCATCGAAAAACTGCAGGCCTTCAAGCCGAAGATGAAAAAAGGCGAGGCAGTATACATTGCCGCAAAAAAAGACCTCCTGGATTTTCTGGAGGTCAACAGCTCCGTTGCCGCATGTGTTCTCAATCCCACGGAAGACGACCTGCTTCTCTACCGTGTGAATCTGAAGAACCTGATTGCAGTGGAACAGGAACGAAACGGACTCTGATCCGTTTTTTTCATTCTCAGATCATCTTTTCTTCCAGAAGCAGCTGCTGCAGCTTCGCCAGGAAGTTCTCCTCTCCGATGGTATTGATCTTTACAAACATCGCCTGGGAGCCTCCTGCCGTAATGGCGGACAGACGCACCGGCCCGTCCCCTGCCTGAAAGATTGTCACTGTCATACTCAGACGGTTTCCGCCGATATAGGCAAAGCGCTCGAAAACCATGACAGTGCATCTGGCACCGTTTTCCGCAAACTCCGTATTGTCTTCCAGAGACGCTGTGATGGAGCCCTCCAGAATGCCGTTGTAAATCTTCTCCACAGCGGTCTCAAAGTCCACCTTCAGAATCTTTTCCAGCTTTGCCATACATTACAACTCCTTCAGATTTCGCGGTCTGATTCTCACTGCCTTCAGCAGCTCTTCAATCTCATACACATCCATGGCTTCCATGGCCTTTGCCGTAATTAACAGACACCCCATGGAATCACTCATGGCATTGTGATGGTTTAATGCAATGCCCAGATAATCGCACATGTCATTCAGCCGGTGGTGCTCCAGCTCCGGATACACTTTTCTGGAAAGCAGCACCGTATCGAAATAATGGATATCCGGTACAGAGAGGTTATTATTCTCACAGGCTGCCTTCAGGCACATCATGTCAAACCTTGCATTGTGGGCGCATACCATGCCGGAAGTCAGGATCGGCACCATCTCCTCATACACCTCTTTGAAAGACGGCGCCTTTTCCACATCCTTCGGGTGTATCCCATGGATGCGGATATTGAAAGGATCGAAGGCTGACACATTCTCCTCCGGCTGAATCAGTGAATAATATTTTTCCTCCACCACACCGTAATCATCCATCACAGAAATACCGACAGAGCACACGCTGGCGGGATTCCGGTTGGCAGTTTCAAAATCAATCGCAATGACATTCATTCTTTAATATGCTCGTAAGCCATGCGGTAGATATTTTCAATGTGCTCATCCGCCATGGAATAATACACGAGCTTCCCGATCTTCCTTGTGGAAACCAGCTTCGTCTTCTTCAGGCTTGCCAGCTGATGGCTGATGGCACTGGTGCTCATTTCCAATAGAGACGCCAGGTCCGACACGCAGAGCTCATGGGTAAACAGCGCATTCATGATCTTCAGCCTCGTGGAATCACCGAACATGTCAAAGATCACGCTCATATCATCATAGTCCCCTTCCGAAAGCATCGCCTTGCGGCATTCTTCCACCGCTTCCGGATTCACCAGTTTTTCCATAAGCCCCTCTTCCTCCTGTTCTTCTCTTCCTTGCCCTTGGCATACAGCTTCATATATTTCATAATGCTCCAGCGGGAATACATCTCCTGCGTCTCCGTGGAACCATCCACCATGGACAGAACCAGAAGATCCTCATTGGCGTGCCATTCATACCGCCATGAGACAATATCCTCATAATACGCAAGCATGCATTCACTGCTGTCTTCACAGTTATAGAGAATCATATAGTCATGGGTAAACTCCACCAGCTTCCGGTCCGGCATGACTAATAACGCAAACGCCGACAGCAGAAACATGGAAACGCAGAACCCTGCCAGATACGGCCTTCTCCAGTAAAGAAGAATGCTCGCCAAAAGAATCAGATACAGAAGCGCATGCGGCTTCACATGAACCGTCTTCTGCACAAACCCCTTCTCATCGGACAGATTTCTGACTTTAATAACCTTCGACTTCATACAAAGCATTATATCACGCGTGTGGAAATTTCAGCCGTCTTTGCGTATACTAATGGGGCGATTGGAGAAAAACAAAGTATGAAACAGCCCGTAACATTCGAGATTACGCATATATGCAGGCAATCCGGCGCAAGAACCGGAATACTGCACACGCCCCATGGGGACGTGGAAACACCCATGTTCATGCCCGTAGGCACACAGGCCACCGTGAAATTCGTTTCTCCGGAAGAACTGTATGACATGGGCGCCGGCGTGGTGCTGGCAAACACCTACCATCTGTGGCTGCGGCCCGGAGAAGAAATCGTACGCAAAGCAGGAGGCGTGCAGAAGTTCATGAACTACCATGGACCCATGCTGACGGATTCCGGCGGATTCCAGGTATTCTCTTTATCCGATACGAGAACCATCTCCGAAGAAGGCGTCACCTTCAAGAATACATTGAATGGAGACATGCTGTTCCTGTCACCGGAGAAAAGCATTCAGATCCAGAATGCCATCGGTGCGGATATCATGATGTCCTTTGACGAATGCATTCCCTACCCCGCCTCAAGAGAATACGCGGAGAAGTCCATGCAGAGAACGCTGCGCTGGGCAGAACGGGGAAAGAAAGCCAATGAACGTCCGGAAGAACAGGCCATCTTCGGCATTGTCCAGGGCGGTGACTATGAAGACCTCCGCCGCTACTGCGCGGAGAAGCTGGTGGAAATGGACTTTCCGGGATACGCCATCGGCGGCACAAGCGTCGGCGAAGACAAGGAAACCATGTACCGCATGGTCCAATGGTCGCAAGAGGCCCTGCCCTTCGAAAAGCCGCGGTACCTGATGGGCGTGGGTGCGGTGAATGACCTGCTGGAAGCCGTATCCATGAATGTGGATATGTGCGATTGCGTCCTGCCCACAAGAATCGCAAGACACGGCACGCTGATGACAAGCAATGGCAGATTAAACATCCGCAAGGCAGCCTTCAAGGAAGACTTTACGCCATTGGATGAAAACTGCGACTGCTACTGCTGCAGAAATTACACGAAGGCGTATCTGAACCACCTGTTCCGTTGTGATGAGGGATTCGGCACGAGGCTGATGTCCATTCACAACATCCGCTTCCTGATTTCTCTCATGGAGGAAGCCCGGCTTGCGATTAAGGAAGACAGATACAACGATTTCAAGGAAATGAAGCTGAAGACGATGAAGTTCGATGAAAGAGGATTCTGATGGATATTAACAATCTGAAAACGGAAGATTTTGACTATGATCTGCCTCAGGAGCTGATTGCACAGACGCCCCTGAAGGACAGAACCGCATCCAGGATGCTGGTGCTGCATAAGAACAATGAGACGCTGGAACACAGGCATTTCTCCGACATTGCGGAATATTTCCATGAAGGGGATGTGCTGGTGCGGAATAACACCAGAGTGATTCCTGCAAGACTTTTCGGAACGAAGGAAGAGACAGGCGCCCATGTGGAAGTTCTGCTTTTACGGCAGGAGGAAGATGACATCTGGGAGTGCCTTGTCGGGAATGCAAAGACGGTGAAGCTGGGTACTGTGGTCTCTTTCCATGACGGAAGATTAAAAGCACAGTGCATGGAGATCGGAGAGAAAGGCATCCGGAAGATGAAGATGATCTATGAGGGCATTTTCAATGAGATTCTGGATGAATTAGGAAACGTTCCACTGCCTCCGTATATCAAGGAAAAGCTGGATGATCCGGAGAGGTATCAGACAGTGTATGCGAAGGAAAGAGGCTCTGCCGCAGCACCGACCGCAGGCCTGCACTTTACGGAGGAAACCTTTGCGGCATTAAAGGAAAAAGGCGTGACGGTTCTGGATGTGACGCTGCATGTGGGGCTTGGCACTTTCCGTCCCATGGATACGGAGAATGTGAAGGATCATGTGATGCACAGCGAGGTGTACCATATGCCGAAAGAAACGGCAGATGCTTTGAACAAGGCGAAGGAAGAAGGCAGAAGAATCTTTGCGGTGGGCACCACTTCGGTCAGAACCTTAGAGAGCGTCTGGAACAGATTCGGAAGATTCGAGGAATGCTCCGGGGAAACGGCGCTGTTTATTTATCCGGGATATGAATGGCATACCATCAGCGGCATGCTGACGAATTTCCATCTGCCCAAGAGTACGCTGATTATGATGATCTGTTCTTTTGCAGGATATGACTTTACCATGGAGGCATACAGGGAGGCTGTGAAGGAAAGATACCGTTTCTTCTCCTTCGGCGACTGTATGTTGATTACGAATGAATAAGGAAGCCTATATTGCGTATCTGAAAAGCAGGAAGTCTTCCCATAAGACAAACTACTATCTGGAATCCCTGAAGGAGATTGAGGAGATCAAAAAGGAGTTCACGGACAGAAAGCCCAGGCTCTTACTGCACGTGTGCTGTGCGGTATGTGCTTCCTGGCCTCTGGAATTTCTGACGGATATTTTTGATGTAACGGTCTTCTTCAACAATTCCAACATCTGGCCAGAGTCGGAACATGACCGCAGGCTTTCGGAGCTGAAGCGGTATATCGAGGAAACAGGTTCGAAGATCGAAGTCATTGAAACGGCATATGACAACGAGTCCTATACGAAGATGCTGGAGCCCATGAAGGATGATCCGGAAGGGTTTGAAAGATGCTGGTTCTGCTACAGCGTAAGAATGGATGAAGCCTATCAGTATGCAGTAAATAACGGCTATGATTTCTTCACGACTGTCATGTCCATATCGCGGCAGAAGGACAGCCAGAAGATCAATGAGATCGGCATTTCCCTTTCGAAGAAATATCCGACCGTACGGTATTTCACCTCTGACTTTAAGAAAGGCGGCGGTCAGGTACGGCAGAAGGAGCTGGTGGAGGAACATCATCTTTACCGGCAGGACTATTGCGGATGTGTTTATTCCTATGAATCAAGACATAGGGATGAAAGCTGAAAAATCAAATCCACAGCTTCTGTACATTTGTTTGTATGGAAGCTTTTTTCAATTTGATATAATAAGGCCATGGACCGGTAAAGTTCATAAAGGAGGACCTTATGTACAATCACCTGCTTGATACTTTTATTACTGTCAGCGACTGCGGCAGTTTTACGAAAGCTTCCCGTGAGCTTTATATTTCCCCTACTGCTGTGATGAAGCAGATCAACCAGCTGGAAGAGCATCTGGATCTGCGTCTCATTGAACGCACCACAGGCGGGATCCGCCTGACGGAAGCGGGAAAGATTATTTACAGGGATTCCCTGATGATGAAGGATTTTTCCAGGCGTGCAATCAACGAAGCACGTGCTACGCTGTATACAGATACCACGACTTTCTGCGTCGGCACTTCCCTGCTGAATCCTGCCAAGCCTTTCATGGATATCTGGTTTCTTTTGAGTGCTCAGTTTCCGGATTACAATCTGCACCTGGTGCCCTTCTCCGATGACAAAGACGGCATCATGCAGGTAATGGAGGATGTGGGAAGCAGGTTTGACTTCCTGATCGGCGTATGCGACTCCCATACATGGATGGATATTGTCAATTTCTGTCCTCTGGGATCCTTCCGTCTTGAAGTGGCGGTATCCAGAGACCACCCTCTGGCCCATAAGGAAATTCTGACGGCAGAGGATCTGAACGGTCAGACCATCGTTACGGCAAAGCGCGGCGAAAGCGTTTCTGCGGATGCCGTGAAGGATTATCTTGCGGAAAACTGCACAAATGTGATCGTTGAGGCCGAACAGTGCTATTACGATCTGAGTACGCTGAATGATGTGGCTGCGGGCAATAAAGTGATGATTACCGTGGAAGCCTGGAAAGGCATCCATCCGGGTCTTGTGAATATTCCCGTGGACTGGGATTTCACAATTCCCTACGGCCTGATTTATTCGAAGAAGGCACCGGATGATGTGCTGCGGTTCGTGAAAGAAGCCCAGAAGCTTTCAAAGGAAGGAAAGATATGACACTGCTGTTATGTCCGGTCTGCCAAAGCAGATTAAAGAAGACTGACCGTGAGGCAGTCTGTGAAAACAATCATCACTTCGATTATGCAAAGGAAGGTTACATCAACCTTCTTTTAAAGCAGTCCGTAGACCACGGGGACAATAAGGAGATGGTGAAGGCAAGGACGGACTTTCTGAACACTGACGCCTATCTGTTTCTGAAGGACAGACTGTGTGAGATGATCAACGAAGAACATCCGCAGACTCTGGCAGATTTAGGCTGCGGGGAAGGCTATTATACGAAAGACTTTCCGGCAGAAGAAAAATACGGCTTTGATGTATCAAAAGCCGCACTGAAGCACGCCGCAAAGAAAGACAAAGATACCCAATACGCCGTGGCTTCCATCTTTCATCTGCCATTGCCGGATTCTTCCGTGGACACTGCAGTCACCTGCTTCGCCCCTGCGGCACTGCAGGAGATCCATAGAATCCTGAAGGACAACGGATCCTTCCTCTTTGTGACACCGGGAAAGGATCACTTAATGGAATTAAAAGAACTGCTGTATGACGTGCCTTATGAGAATGTGACGGAAGATCTCAATACGGATCTGACACTTGAGAAAACGGAAACCATCCGGAATACATTCACCGTAACAGACAACGAAACACTGATGAACCTGTTCTCCATGACACCCTATGCCCACCGCACACCGAAGGAAGGCATCGAAAAACTAAAAGAGACAAATTCCTTAACCATCACAGCGGAATTCATCATACGCCTGTACAGAAAATCAGCCATCTAAGGGCTGATTTTTGTTATGCATATCTGATGATGTTTTTCTTTTGCCTGTCACTTCCGACGGACCACGCCCTCTTTGACAGCTTCTCTCTTTACGGCTTCCGCCACTGCCGGCACTACCCTTTCATCAAAGGGAGAAACGATGATGTGTGTGGGAGTAAGATCCTCTTCATCAATCAATGAGGCAATGGCAGTACTTGCGGCGATCTTCATGGATTCCGTGATCTTCTCCGCCCCTGCATCTAAAGCACCTCTGAAAATACCGGGGAACGCCAGCAGATTATTCACCTGATTGGGATGGTCGCTTCTGCCTGTTCCCACAATATACGCTCCCGCATCCACCGCATCATCATAGCTGATTTCCGATTCCGGATTTGCCATGGGGAATACAATACAGCCTTCATTCATGGACTGCACCATTTCCTTTGTCACAAGACCCGGCGCACTGACGCCCACAAAGATATCCGCGCCCTTCATCGCCTCCGCAAGAGAAGCGTAATGGATGTTGTCTTTGTTCACATAGTTCAGCAGTTCCTGCTTCAGGCTGTTGTAATTTTCCTTTTCATCCTGCACAAGACATCCGTCGATATCAAAGGCAGTGATGTTTGTAAAACCGTAGTTGTAAAGCATGCGGATAATAGAAGAACCTGCCGCACCGCAGCCGCTCATGACAACCTTCTGGGAAGCAGGGTCTTTCTTCTTCAGCTTCATGCAGTTAATTAAAGCAGCCAATACCACAATGGCAGTACCGTGCTGGTCATCATGGAACACCGGAATATTCAGTTCCTCAATCAGCGTTCTTTCAATCTCCACGCACCTGGGTGCGGAAATATCTTCCAGATTAATGGCGCCGATGCCCGGGGCAATGGCCTTGCAGATCTGGATGATTTCCTTCGGATCCTTTGTATCAAGGCAGATAGGCCATGCGTCAATGCCCGCAAACCTCTTCATGAGAAGCGCCTTTCCTTCCATGACAGGAAGCGCCGCATCCGGTCCGATATCCCCAAGGCCTAAAACCGCAGTGCCGTCGGTCACCACCGCAACGGTATTTCCCCTTCCCGTATACACATAGGAGTTTTCCGGATTCTCCGCAATCTTACGGCAGGGCTCCGCCACACCGGGCGTATAGGCAAGAGAAAGATCCTGCGCATTCTCACAGGGAACCTTCGGTTCCACGCTCAGTTTTCCATGATTCTTTTCGTGCAGCTTCAGCGCTTCTTCATAAACATTCATCTTCATTCTCCTTCCGATATTCCTCTTCACTGATACATTCGATACCCGCATCCATAAGCATCTGTGCAAAGATGCCGTTCTGTTCTCCCAGCGTGTGGGTGAACGTTCCGTCGTACGTTCCTTGACATCCGCAGGAAGGACTGCGTGCTTTTAAGACTGCCTTCGTACACTTGTAGTACCGGCATACCTTCATCGCCTCTTCTGCACCTCTTTGAAACTGCTCTGTCACATCCGTTCCGTCCTGCATGAGAACTTTGTCTCCGCATCTTTCGGAAGGTATTCTTGGTGTGCTTAATCCGCCCATCACCTCCGGGCAGACCGCACAGGCCTTTCCTTCCTCCAGAAGCTTTTTAATTTCCGGTACTTCGTTGCTTTCCCCGTTATATTTGCAGGGAATTCCTGCCAGACACGCACTAATCAATATCATAGACATCCTTTCCCGTGGTATCAATGCCCACAAAGACAGGGAAATCCTTCACCGTCAGCTTTACCACCGCTTCGGAAAGCAGGTCTTCAAAGGCCACTGGCTCCGCCTTGAGAATACTGTGGGAAATGAGGGCTCCCGCACCGCCGCATGCCACAAAGTACACCGCTCCGTTTCTCACAATGGCTTCCTTCACCGCTTCGTTTCTTCTGCCTTTTCCGATCATCGCCTGCATGCCTAAATCCAAGAGTTCCGGCGTATAGGCATCCATGCGGGAGGCTGTGGTAGGTCCTGCAGAACCGATAGCAAGACCATCATGGGCAGGGGTCGGTCCCACGTAATAGATGCAGGCACCGTTGATGTCAAAGGGAAGAGCTTCCCCTTTTTCCAATAATTCATGCATACGCTTATGGGCAGCGTCCCTTGCGGTATAGACGGTACCGGAGAGCAGTACTGCATCGCCTGCCGAAAGCTTTTTTAATTCTTCCTGATCCGCAGGAAGAAATATCTCTTTCATTTAAAACACCAGCCTTTC
>Ga0065711_1047524_pt1 | contig 12286 bp, 8 predicted proteins | sample Hoacrofraction12_FD_59098 | JGI IMG/M metagenome (GOLD analysis project Ga0065711, IMG submission 59098) | Hoatzin crop microbial communities from Cojedes, Venezuela - Epithelial fraction 12 v2 (version 2) | ecosystem: Host-associated > Birds > Digestive system > Esophagus > Crop | place... | reverse complement strand
AACATGAGGAAGAACTTCTTCCCTCTGAGGGTGACGGAGCACTGGCCCAGGCTGCCCAGGGAGGTTGTGGAGTCTCCTTCTCTGGAGATATTCAAGACCCGCCTGGACGCAGTCCTGTGCAGCCTGCTGTAGGTGACCCTGCTTCGGCAGGGCGGTTGGACTAGATGACCCACAGAGGTCCCTTCCAACGCCTACTATTCTGTGATTCTGTGATTCTGTGATTCTGTGATTTGATTCAAAGTGTAGGAGAAAGCTTTGGCCATGTTGAAGGCGATGGCAAAGTGGTGGAGGCTTAGCTGTGCTGTGGACTGCATGTCTTCCACTCACCCAGAGGCATCTGCAGTGACTGCAGATCAGCCTTGCCATGTCTGTAGGGCCATTTCTTCCTCCCACTTTCCATCAGTGGCCCCACTGACGCTCACAGTGCTACTGGTCTTGGCAAGGGTATGCAGTACCAGACCACAGGTACAGCAGGTCATGAAGAGCCTGTGAGCTGTACTTCTGCTGCATGGGGTGGCTGGAGCAAGTTGGGCTGGGTTGTGTGGCTTCCTAACGCTTTAGCAACACTTCTAGAGGGAAATCAGGGGAGTCTAAGGGCACAAAGGGGTTCCCACATGGCGCCGTGTCTGAGCTAGCACATTCAACCTCAGCTGCTCAGCTCTGCAGCTCCTTGTAGCCCAGTGCTGCACCCTCACTGTCACTCTCATGGCTTTAAAAACTCAGTTAGCCCTGCATAACTCACGTGGAGGGATGAGGACATCTATTCCTCTGAGGCTTCTCCCTTTCAGTCGCAGCAAACTCTCAGCTCAAACCCTCAGCAGAAAGCTCAAGAACTGCAGATTTATTTTTTTCCTGTTAAGATCTCACAGAGCCTTTTGTCTAAATCAGCTGGCAGTGTGTGAATGGGATAGCTTGGGAGAGCTGGAGTCATCAAATATTTCGGCTAGCGGGGGGGCTTCACGGATTGCGGTGCTCCTTGCAAGCTAATCTGAGGGACGCCTTAGATCTTCAGACCATCGAGCGCGGGGAAAGCCGTGACCCACTGCCGCTTTCATTTCTGTCCTGATGCACTCTGCATATTTGTTTTTGTCTCGCTTGGGTGCGATCCAGGCACACATCCTTCAAACGAAACAAACCCACACTGTCTGAGCATCCCTTTGCTCTTGGGAGCTGGGAGCCTGCTCTGCTCCGTGTGTCATTTCAGAAAGAGCGCCCAAAGATTTTTAACTTCTTTAGAGCTCAAAGCGAGTATTAAGAAAAGGCTGGAGCGAGCGGAATCCGTTTGAAGGAGATGCCAGCATCGCTCCCCTCTGCAAACAGGCTGCCCTCGGCCACAAAGCCAGCCCGTCCTACAGCTCCCGCTGAGCTGGGTGGGCCAGGCTCCCCGTCTCTGTCTTGCATGCTCAAGTAGATCTTTCATCTGCCTCTGGGTGAAAAGCAAAGTGTCACCTCATCCGCGGGGAATTTGCATTCAAATTATACAGGGCTCCCAGCATCGAAAAGACTGCAACGGCGGCTGGCAGCCTACTCCTCTCTCTGCGGGGACTTCTGTGCTGGAAGTATGTACCCGCCGTGCCGAGCGTTGTGACTTGTGGCTTCCCACTGCCCGAGTAATTCAGACTCCAGGCGTCCATCTGTGTCACATAAATATTGCAGCTGGCACATTGCTGCAAACACGTGTACATTAGGTTATAGCAGGTCGTGGGTGCAGAGCACCCTCCCCAACCCCTGGGTGGGTCAAGCAGAACAGCTTACCATTGCATTTTTGCACACAAGAAAATCCCTCTTCTCTCCCCGCTGACAGTGCACCTCAGCTCAGCTCCCATCCCTTTTGAAAACACTTAGAAAAGCTTGAAACTGCAACATCTAATTATTTGCCAGGGTTTCTCCCAGCACCAAAAGCCTCTGCAAAGGATCTAACCTCTTCTTTGCAAATCTGGATTCTCCAGCATCGCTGCCTGTCCTCCAGAGGTGGAGGCAGAAGGCTCTGAGGAGCTGGTAGCAGATCTCCCACCTCAGCCAGACCTGTGCCAACAGGACATCAAGGACCTTTTTCACACATCCCCCCATTAAAATCATACTAGTTACGCTGCACACAGAGTATTTGTCTGCCCCCCTTCCGGCTACTCTTCCTCTGTGGCACAGAGGAGCAGGGGGTGAAAAGGGGTTTTAGTCTGGGTAAATGAACGGCCAAGCAGAGACCCCAGGGACTGACTTGTTGGCAGGACCGTGGACCACAGATGCAAGCCCGGCTTTCTGGCCCCTGTCTGGCAGAATATCCCAAGAGGCTGTCTGCTGGTAAAGGTATGTATTTGCATTGCAGAGGCTGTGCTTTGAGCCGCTGGAGGAGCCTCCTGACTGCAGAGGGAGCTTGAGGAGACCACATTCTGTCTTCAGATGCTGGGTGAGATTGCAATGGGTCTTTGAACACTGGATGCTGATGGAGTTGCTTACAGTAGCCAAACTGGACTTGTTCCTTCTCCTTCTTTATCCCTCTCCTCCCTGGGGTTTTGATTACACGATTACCCATGAAGCCTGGAGGAGGCATTTCTGAGCCTTCTTGGCAAAAAACAAATTGTAAACAGTGGAGGAGAAGCTGAACGGAATAGCACCCTCTTAAAAAAAGGGAAAAAAAAAGTGCAAGTCGACACCACCCATCATCCACAGTGATTAAAAGAAATTGTAGAATACATGCGTATCCTTGTATATTGCTGGTTTATCAATCAGATCACAACATGGAGGGGAAGGCAGCAGGAGGGGAGAAAGATTTCTCATCTCGGCTTCTCTGGCAGCCACCAGCTGCTGTTTATGAAGCCCTGGAAATGTACAACACGCTTTACAAGGCACACGTGCTGAAGGCTTTGGGCCGGGGGGGATGTCTATGGATGCAGATCCTACTGCTCCTACATCACTTTATCTGCAGGACACCTGGAAATTGGTCCCACTAGCTTCAGAGTGTGAGGGCTGCGGATCGCAGACTCATCCCCGCAGCAGAGAGGGAGAGAGTAAAAATGTCAAGAGCTCATTAAAAATATAGAAGCAGAGGGAGTGTGAATGCAAAGAGCCTGTAGGAAGTGTATTAGTTCAAGTTACTGACTCCTAGAGCTGCTCTGTAAGCAAACAACTGCTCCTTAACCCGTGTTTCAGTGGAGAGAGGTGGAAACCTTCACATCATTAAGTCTAGCAGCTCTGAGACTTCACCTGGGTCTGGGCTGCTGACCCACACTGAGCATCTGAAAGAGGAGATGCCAGAGAGAGTTAAATTAAAAACCCTCAACCAAGCCCATGAACCGGATAACTTTCACCTTCAGCCACCAGCTTCAGGCTGGAGAAAGCCCATGGGATGTACGTGACACCCCATCTAGGAGGAAAAGTGCAAAGGTTCACGATGCAAAATTAGAGGTACCCCAAGAGAAGGCAGATGGAGTAAGAGGGAGGAGTTGTTTGGTTTCAGGATTTTATTTAGATGCCTCAGGGCCAAGCATAATATTTAAATTCATTTTTTTTCCAGGCCATTTGGGTCTGAGGTTTCCATTCAGGACCCTCGTCTCAGAGTAGGATTTATCCTTTCCAGCCCTTCCCTCTGCAGAATACATTTTGGTCTGCGGCTGGCACCACATCAAACGCTTCCAGCACCTGACCTGAAGTAAAACATTAAGAATCAGATACGGCTGGACTTGAAACAACACCAGCACTATTGTAGCAGAAGAACTCCCTGGTGACATTAACAAGCTCTTTGAAGGTGGCTACCAGCAGACGGTGAGCCGGGTGAAGAGGAAAGATGCTTTGGTTTCTCCAGAACAACTGCTCCAATGCGAGCAATTATCCACTGATGAAACACAACCACAGCCAAGGACGGGGGGCCGGGGGGAGCCCTCGTGTGATATTGCACATTTCCTCAGGCGACGATTTCAACACAGCACATTTTTGTTGTCGCTGGCGTTCAAGAGCCTGCAGAAGTGGGGATTACGGGCAGGGATAAGGCTTGTCTGCCTGTCTGATAAAACCTAGCTGAAGATAAGGGCTCCTTACAGGTCTAATTTTATAACTGGCCCCATTGCCCTTTGTTTCTCTTGATCCAGAGCCGATCAGTGCTGCCTAGGTAAGAGAGCTAAGAAATTGGCAAAGGGGCTGGGGAGGACTGGGAGCCCATCTCCCCCTTTCCACCCCAGGCACAAAATGAGTACCCATGGCTTGAAGCATCTTGAGATGCCATGCTCTTGCACTTGAACAGCCACAGGAGCCAGAAAATTCTCCTCTCACCATGGATGCCAGGCACCTGAGGCTCTGGACCTGCCTCCTCCACCCACTACACCAATTTTTGGACAGCTGAATCATAGAATCATAGAATCATAGACTGCTTTGGGTTGGAAGGGACCTTAAAGATCATCCAGTTCCAACCTCCCTGCCATGGGCAGGGACACCTTCCACCAGACCAGGTTGCTCAAAGCCCCGTCCAACCTGGCCTTGAACACTGCCAGGGAGAGGGCAGCCACAGCTTCTCTGGGCAGCCTGTTCCAGGGCCTCACCACCCTCATGGTAAATACCTTCCTTACATCTAATCTAAATCTCCCCTCTTTCAGTTTAAATCCATTACCCCTTGTCCTGTCACTCCATTCCCTTGTAAAAAGTCCCTCTCCAGCTTTCTTGTAGCCCTCTTTAAGTACTGGAAGGCCTCAATAAGGTCTCCCTGCAGCCTTCTCTTCTCCAGGCTGAACAGCCCCAACTCCCTCAGCCTTTCCTCACAGGAGAGGTGTTCCAGCCCTCAGAACATTTTTGTGTCCTCCTCTGGCACCACTCCAACAGGGGGTTGCAGTACTTAGAGGCCTCGCATCTCCTCAGCGTTATTGCATTGAACCAGGGAAGATGGTCAACTGGTGCAAACCTCTACAGACACAGCAACTGGCAATAAAACCCCCTGATTTACTCATAGGTGACAAGTCATCTGCTTTAAAGCATGGTTTTGAGAAGAAAGTCCTGCCTCTGCTCCATGGTTCCCTTTTGTCTTGCTTTTTTTGCCACTAGTAGGAAGGAATAGTGAGAGGGAGGGGGAGAGGGGAGAAGAGGGAAGAAGAGAGGGAAAAGGGAAGAGGAAGGGGAAGGGAAAAGGAAAGAAAAACAAGCACTCAAGGTTAGTAAATGTATAATAAAGCTGGAAGGCAGTAATGCTCAGTATGGTATCGTTTGGAGAACTCGGCAACGAACCTTCCGTGTATAAATCCTGACATGCCTGCCTCCTTGTGCTTTGATCACCAAATACGATTGCTAAAACATGCAAGCCACAAACACCGTCCCCCTGGCTACATCATGCACCATATTAAAACCACGTCCTGAAACGCAGTTAATACCTCATTTGGAAACAAAAGGAATGGAGGAAACCATTTAACCATCAGAAGGTGCCAGGAAAGCCCCAGGAGATGTGCCGTGGGCTCATCAGGTAGTGATGCCTCACCAAGCTTGGGAAGAGGTGGGTAATGAGAGGTCTGGAGAGGTGATGGAGCATGGAGGGGATCAGGGCAGCAAAGAGGAGCTGAGTGACTTGAGACTGTGAACAGGGATGGGATAGATCGCCTTCTCCAAATTTCTGCATAAATCAGCAAATGGGCAGGAGACCCTGGCTGGGCTGATGTGTCATCCCAACCAGCCATAACGTGCTGCTGGTGGGACACCAAGCACAGACGTAACAGCCTGGCCTGTATACAGTGCAGGGGATCATTTGGTACATCGCTGGCGTGTACCTGCACTTCAGGGCTCGGAAAGTGCGGTGCAGCCATGGTGCATCCGCCATCAGCTTGGGCCCAGGCTCACCTGGCTCTGCAGGAGCGACATTTTGTGGCTTACAAAATTCTCATTATCCAGTTTTGGATTTCATCAGAAGCCTGCTGTGGTCCCTGACAGCGGCCAAGACTTCAGCTCTGAATCACGCCAACCGGGTAGCATTTAGCTGACGCAGCGAAGACCCCAGGCTAGAAATGAGTGTGCCCATGTGCTCCGCATTCAATCACCAGCACAACTTCCTGCTGCTCCCGCAGGAAGGGATTTTATCCCCACATTTTCTGGCCCCAAAAGATCTTTTCAGACACACTCACACAATTTCAGCAGAAATTGGTTCCAAAGCAACATAAAAAAAGCAGTCATATATCCACTTGAGTAGAGGACACACAAAGTAATATACTCACATGAGCAGCAGAAACTTATTGATTTAGAACTATGCCTTACTTTGAAACATTCCCATGCAAACCTTCGATAGAAAACTGGGCTGCAAAGAACTGTCATAAGCCTTTCAAGAGCTGACAAGTATCCAAAAATGTGTCTGCTTCTCCAAATGATCCACCTTGCTTAGTCTGAAAAAAAAATCAGGGTATTTCAGCAACAGTTGTGCCACGATTCCCCACCTCTAATTTGACACAAACTCAAGACTTGCCTTCTGACAGTTTTGAAGTCTTCTCTTGTAACGTTTGAAAATCAGCCCCAACACAGACTGTTGGCTCATGTGGTCCTTTAAAACGTCAATCTCTGACTCGTCCTTCAGACCATTTCCAGGGGGACATACATTTTTGCCTCTCCTATTCCTGCTGTCATGTTTCTTTGTTTTGTGTTTCAGTCTGCTCTCCAGAATTACTGTGCACAATACAATGGGGTCACAAGAAAGTGGCCTTTGATTGGTGAACAAAGTGACTTTTGTGCATAAGAAAGACATCCTTTGGGTTGTTTCAGGGTCGATGAGGCTACAGGACACCAAAACTGACTATTGATTAATATGATGGAGCCAAACCAGGGTCCTTCCATATCCCTCTCATTTCCCCTTACATTCCTCGGAATACCCACAGGATGGTTAGTTTTTCCCCATCATGCTTTCATTTGCAGACCTCCTAAGACAATTTTGTTGCTTTTTTTTAGCTGGGATTCCCATATGTCTTCTCACCCATTGCTCTTTCAGTCAATGATGTGAACCATGACAAGTCTCCCCTACTCCAGCCCAGTAAGAGCTTTATCCATCTGCCCAGGGTCTAATACAACACAAACGACAAGGACTGAAGGCTGAAACCCACATTTCTTGAAAGCCAGCATAGCTTGGCACAGATTTTGACATGAATGCCACAGATCTGTGGTATAGATTTTGACACAGAGAAGAAAAGCCGACTTCTTTCCCCAAAAGCAGAGGCTTTTCATGACCACCACTTCATGTCCTGAGCAGGGTTAGTAGTAGTGGGTGGAACCATGTTGATGGGCACATTTATCTTTATAATGCTAACAAACAATAAAGTCTGTCTTTCCTTCTGCAGACTTGATCCTGGAGCACTCAATGCCAAGCTGTAACGAGAGGAAACGGAGAAGGGAACATGGGACAGCAGGACCATGCCCAAAAATCAAGGGAAAACCACTAGTATCAAACTCAGCAGGGGTGTGGGGAGGGAATGGGATTTGGTCCTAGGGTAAAACGCTGCTCCCTGAAAGGATCCATTCATGGGGGGGTCCGACCTTGTGTTTGCACACCTCAGGAGCTTGATTGGTTTCCCGGCCACTGATTCCACCGTTCTTCTGTTTCAAAAACCTTGACAAGGCAACCTGACAAGAATCCCCCTCAAAAGCACCTTGGGGAACAACCCATTGCTTTTGAAATAAGACAGGGTAGAGCAAGAGAAAATACACTATGAGGAGCAGTTCTGCCTCAGCAAGACAAAAGGACTGAAATTCTCCTAGGTCTTTTCCAGCTCTCACTGCTCGGAAACTTGAGCTTAGATCCCAGATGCTTTATAGCTCTTGATGTCTCCTGTGCCATGAAGTCACTTAACTGGACCCTGGCTGAAGATGCGGCCCTCATGCTGGAGCCAGTTGAGGACCAAGTGTGCCCTCTAAAGCACCTCACAACTTGTTGGTGTAACCACAAGCAAGTGGGACACAGTCATGGGGCCAAGGGCATTCCTTGCCTTTGGGATAGTGGGGTCCTCCCCATTTTACAGTCCGCAGTAAAATCTTTTGAGTCTTTCTGTGTCTTATTTTCTTCCTGGGTGAAGTGTTGATGATGCATCTATCAGCCCCACAACATACAGGACAAGGAAGTATATTGCATCTTGTGCAGTTGTCTGCAGTGGGAACTTCCTTGGCTATCCCCAAAGCTGCAGAGATGGGCAAGCTGGATGTGAAAAGCAGCATGTAGGGAGACAGTCTTGACAACGTGGCCACCCCATGATTTTGTGATGTGAGCTGTGAAAATTTATGGCATAAACGTATGCTCTAACCCTCCTTTTTTACAAGGAAATTGAACAAAGTGGAGTTTTTAAGATCCTCATCAACTAAAAAAGTCTTCTGAGACAGTCGAGAGCTTGACAACCTAAGTCAATCACAAATTTACAGTCATTGTACCAAAGATGGCACTTGATCTGATTTGGATGTCACCGAGCTGTCATGAATGCAACCAGAGAAGGAAGAGGGGCTTGTCATGTGCTTACGCTTTTATTTGACCCCAACCTGAGGAGCTCCCTGATTTCTGCACTACAGTCACCTGCCCCTACCCACGCCAGACTGAGCAGTCGTTGCTTATCAAGGTCCCCAAGACCAAGGTCTTCTCTGCGTTACCAGGTTAAACTGTGTATTCCGTTACCACATGACAGGGGTATGCCAAATTTACAGTCGTTCAACTGTAGGACCCTAATTAATTCCACATATCTCAATGTGGTGGACACATTGCCTCATATACTTGGGCTCAGAACTTGGCCTAAGCTAATTTCTCCATATCAAGGTCAGATTCCACCTCCCACAGCCACTTCTTACCAATTTCAATTTAGGGAGCAGGGGCTTTCTCTCGGGTCCAGTCAGAGGAAACAAAACAGCCCCATGGACATGCTTCAGTGTGGGTCTGTCCATATTTGCTACGTGCAAACACAGGAACGAGCTGCAGCCCACAGCTCAGTGCAGTCCAACCAGCACACAAATTATGGGAAGTAAATTGCTCATATGTGTGGGACATATTATTTCCTCGTAGAGAAATTAATTTTGACCTTCTGCTAACTGCTAAATACATTCTTGTGTTTGGGAGAGGGTTGGGATTTCTTTAACTTTATCCAGATGAAGAGTATTAAGCAAAGGGCATAGGCAGTGGATATTTTTCTTGAAAGACTTTCCAGGTGGGTGTCTCAAGCCCGTCCTCTGCAGTGAGCTCAGCAAAGTGGGCTTAATCTGTTTCTTATCCAGCTCTTGTGATTGCACTTGCGTTTCTTCTCCGGAGCCTCTAAACACCAACAGGATGGAAGAGGACGGTGCCAAAAGACATGGCAGGTGAAAGAAATAGTCCATGGACAAGGGTGTTAGAAATGTTGAACTCCTTCCTGGCAAGTATTTATAAACTATTGCCTCAACGTTATGTTTTGTAGTTCTGGGAGCATCAGGATGGGGTGATATGGTGCCCAGTCCAGCCATCGGGACCAGCCAGGTGCTCTGGCATGAAGTAAGTGGGGACAAGATTTTACTCCGCACCCCAGAGCTGCATGGACTCAGCTCTGATTTCAACTGGGCATAACAAGAGCTCTCCTTCACATTTCAATCCACCTTATCGAAGCAGGACCCTGTTTTGGCCTCCTGACTATGCCATGCAAAGTGTGCTTAAGTGAGGGGGGGGCTGCCAATTTTGGGCCAGACCCTGAGCAATCCCGTGTCCTGTCTCAGACTCTGGCAAGGAACAAACGCGTCAGGAAAACTGCAAGAAAATCCAGAATAAGCAAACGTGGATCAATAGCAGGAATCTCTTTCTAACTTCCAGCAAATATTGACTTAAACCCCCAGAGCAGACATGGACAAATATTGCCTCATCAGACCTTTTGGGGGGATTAAAAATGTCTTTTCAATGAAAGAGAAAATCTACGCATTTTTTGTTCGCTTCTAATTGAATGTTCTGCGCTTTTTTTCTTCTGAAAAGAAAGCTCAAGTATTTTAATTTTTGGTCTCTGTGTTCAGAAATCTTTCCACCACCCTCAAAGAAAAACATCATGACACATTAAAAAGAAAACAATACTCACTGTAAAAAAGCAGTTGGATTTTTACATCAGATTTGTACTGGAGAAGATTTACCTCCCTTCAGAATCTCCGATTTTCTTTGTAGTGTGAAAACTAATTATTTTAATTCGTGATGCTCTTGCTATCTGCATAAACATCTACAACCATGGCGAGAATATGCCAGGGTCAGAGCACATCATAACAGCGTGTTTAATTTCTTCCTGAGGCTGATAATCTGCTCAATAGTCAGTCTTGGCTTTTAAACGGGCAGGCATTTGTGGCAAGAAACTCAAATACATCCAACACCAAAGCTGGCTAAATAAATAGAACAAGGCAAAAAAGTTCTCAAAGTCCAATGGGTAGAAGGCTGAAACAGAGAGAGGGTTGGGGAGGTTCAACCAATAAATTTAAACATCTGTGTCAACTACCTGTAACACCAGAATGTTCAACTGCAGAAGAGTTATAACAATGCAAACCTGTGACTGGCAAAGCCATCATCTCACGGCTATTCAGTTCTCCTATCCCTGGGCTACTGCTAGGAAATGAGTTTAGCCTGTTCCTTAACTTCCCTGCATCCACTATTGGCTCTCAATGCCACGCAGGTACGCTGCCTGTCCCCTATCCCCTACTCCACAATGTGTTTCTTCTCCCCTCTAAATAAATTACCTTCTGAGGGATGTTGTAATATAAGCATCAGTCCCGCAGCATAAATTAAAGACTATTGACCTGCATATCTGTACCCAAAATGACCACAAGATCACAGTGCTGCTTGGTGGGAAATGCATCTCCAATCCACTTTCTGGTGGGTCACAAAACCACTGCCACCACCAGCCTTGCCTTAGCACTGTTTCCTGCCAAGACACTGGGATCCCAGGGAGATGGCAACAGCATCGCTCCTTTCCCCTGCAGCACATCCCTTCATCTCCAGCAGGCAGGAGGTCTCTGCGTGCCTGGTGGGTTACTGAGTAGATGAAGTTACTGGGTCCTGCTGGTCCTGGGTGGAGAAAGGCCCCAGGGCTACTGATGCTAGATGCACAGAAGCAGCTACATGTCTTCTTCTAAACCATGCACCCGTCATGTATGGTTTGAAATGGCTGTCATGGTCCATGCCATCCCCACAGCAGCCTCAGGTCTGCCTGGCTGTACTGTGGATGCCTGCCACGGTTGCCTGGATCCACCCATAAATTGTACTGAGCAGCAGTGGCTTTAATCATAGCTAAGCTCCATGGAGAAGCAGCTCCTGACCCTTGCCTGTGCAGAGTTCACTTTCTCCTATCAAATGTCCACTGGTTACAGCTAACGTGGCCCTGGGCTTTACCAGGTGCCCCTGTGTCAAGACCTGGGAGCCTTTAAACAAGCCTACACAATCTGTTTGTGAATCTCCAACATCTCCACCTATTCCTGTTCAGTGCAGCTAGTCCTCCTCTCCCCCTGCTCTCCTCAGCTCCTCCTTACCCCTTTCTCATGGTCTTCTGCCTCATCCCCTTCTTCATCAGCACAGGCCATTCCTGTGGGACCCTCTTCCCCAAACCATCTACTAAAGGTCTCCAGAGGATTTCACCTGTGGAAATCAACTTCACTAAAAATTTGCTAAACAATTCAAGTAAGAATTTGACAAGTAGCAGCAGAGAACTGTCTCTGAGCACCAGCCTGGGGGCAGGAATTTGCCACAGATATTTCAAAAATTGAAATTCCACCTCTTTTTCCCCTTCTAGTTGCAAGATCTCAGCAAAGTTCAGAGGTGAGTGGTTGTCTCCTCCTCATCATCAAGGTTTTGAAAAAGATCAAACTCTTCTTGCCTGGGAGTAACAAATCATCTCGGACTTGCTGGGTCTTTATGGAGTGGGTGAGTCCCATAGTTATGGGATTTCTTACACTTTGCTTTCACAGAATCACAGAATCACAGAATGGTAGGGGTTGGAAGGGACCTCTGTGGGTCATCTAGTCCAACCCTCCCGTCAAAGCATGGTCACCTACAGTAGGTTGTAGAGGACCTTGTCCAGGCGAGTCTTGAATATCTCCGGAGAAGGAGACTCCACAACCTCCCTGGGCAGCCTGTTCCAGTGCTCCGTCACCCTCAGAGTGAAGAAATTCTTCCTCATCTTCAGACGGAACTTCCTCGGCTTCAGTTTGTGCCCATTGCCCCTTGTCCTGTCACTGGGCACCACTGAAAAAGAGCTTGGCCCCATCCTCTTGACACCCACCCTTCAGGTATTTGTAAGCATTTATAAGGTCCCCTCTCAGCCTTCTCTTCTTCAGGCTGAACAAGCCCAGCTCCCTCAGCCGCTCCTTG
>Ga0065711_1010329_pt1 | contig 12286 bp, 7 predicted proteins | sample Hoacrofraction12_FD_59098 | JGI IMG/M metagenome (GOLD analysis project Ga0065711, IMG submission 59098) | Hoatzin crop microbial communities from Cojedes, Venezuela - Epithelial fraction 12 v2 (version 2) | ecosystem: Host-associated > Birds > Digestive system > Esophagus > Crop | place... | reverse complement strand
TCCAGACCCGCCTGGACGTGGTGCTGTGCAGCCTGCTGTGGGTGACCCTGCTTGGGCAGGGGGTTGGGCTGGGTGACCCACAGAGGTCCCTGCCAACCCCGACCATTCTGTGATGCTGTGACAGACTGCAAATTCAACACCTGGGTTTAAACTCTGCAAAGGGGAGAATGTTGTGTTTAAGTGGGACTGGGGGAAGCCTGTAAGGAGCGGTGTGTGGCGGGTGTTTAATTAAAGACCTTGCGTGTAGCTCGAGGCCCCGGCAGCTATTGGGGGGGTGGTGAGGTTGGTGGGGGTATGCCAGCGAGGGGTGAAGGTTGGGGAGCTCTGCTCGGCGGCATGGCCATATCTGATCAGCCTGGAGGACCGTGGTGACCCAACGGGGTGCGGAAAATGAGGATTAAATGAGGAGTTGGGAGGTTTGGGTGGCCGGAGGTCCGGCGAGATGGGTGCTGGTACAAGGAGGTGGTGAAAGGGAGGGAGAAGGGATGGGGGGAATGGACGTTAGTGGTTTTTAACGCTCATGATTGAGAGCTTAGAGCCACGTGTAGACTGAGAAAAAAAAAAGAGCAGCGACCCTAACTTTCACAAGCTGAAGTTATCCGTATGGAGTGCAACAGCCTGTAGGGAAAGCAGGAGTGGTGCCAGAGTAGTTTAACAACTTGTGCAGGGTGTCGCAGGAGCCTTCGGGTTGCAGTTCAGCATCTTTTTATTGTGCATGAGATTTCGATTGTCATCTTGGCGTACTCCCACCGATTCCCGTGCTCCGATGCGAGGTTGAGGTCAGCAGCATCTGTCAAAAATCCCTACCGGAGGCACGCCGCTTCCTGCCCTTGTCTGTCGGCTCTCACACTGGGGCCTGAGCGTCAGCGGAGGGGAGCGCAGAGGAGGAGAAGCTGTAAGCTCCCGTAGAGGGGCTAGGAGGAGCAGAGGAAAGCTTTGTGAGGGGTGAATCCCGAGAAGCAGGAGGTTCTGGTGTGTGAAAGGAGCGTTTTTGAAATGGTTCCTGGTTGTGAACAAAGCGATGAAGGCGTGAAAGCAGTCCTGAACAGCCTTGGGGCAACTGGAGGGAGCTGTCAGCCAGGTTCCTCAGATTCGTTAGAGCAGCGTACCCCGCCGTGCGATCGCGGCAGCAACACCGCAGCCTCTTCCCGCACAGGACTGCCGGGCTCTGCCCGAGAAGGGCCCTGCGAACGTCCAGCTTCTGCCTCCGGCTCAGCCCGAGCGGCAGGTGCCAGGTCTGGACTCATTCCTCATCTCGGGACTTTTCTGGTTCCGGGAGAGGTGGAATCTGGCCGGCAAGGGCTGGTCTGAGTGATGAACTCGTCGTTTGCTCTTGAAGTTTGGGAGGGAACGGGAGCTGCTGGGTGACTTTGAGGGAAAGCGTACATTTAGGAGCTGTTATCATTTCAAATCTAACCTTCTAATTGCCATGTGGATGCATTTTCCACTCCCGCCAGCGAACCAGTTCGGCGTAGACTTTTCTGCTTGGATACTCACCGTTTCGGTTCTCCTCTGCATCAGGGCATTGGTGTGGATCGGGGCTTTGGGGAAGGAATTGCGGCCAGCTGCCCACCTCAAACCCTGCTAGGGGACAAGCGTTAGAACTTCCCCATTTGTTTGTGTCCTGGAAAGCGAAGGAGACAGAGTGAAGCGTTGTGGCTGCTGCAGGGCCCGAAGCCCGCAGCCGGGCGGGAGGGGGGTTGGAAGCATCAGCTCCGTGTTTCCTTTGTGCCAAAACACAACACCCCCCTGGCAGCCCCCGCGTGTGTCATCCGAGGTGGCAGGTCAATTAAAGTGGGGTCAGCTGAGATCAAAGTTGCTGCTGCACACGGCGGTGACAACGAGGGGAAGAGAGGTTTTGTTGCCTTCAAAAAGCCTGAGAAAGTGCATTTACCTTGCGCTCTTTTGAAACGGGGTTTCCAGCGGTTTATGGTAGCTCTTTCAAGCTGCAGGAGGAAATTCCAGCTGCTGTGCTCTTACGCTGTTAAGGCTTTGTTAACCTTTTTTTCCTTTTTCTTTCTTCTCTTGTAGATTATAGTACCTATAGCCAAGCTGCGGCTCAGCAGGGGTAAGTAGCATTGTGGTCTTATCCTCTCGGTGTGAAAGAGATGTAATTTGAGTATATAATAATGGTGGCTTGGTCTGAACTCGGGTGTGTGTGTAAATCCTGCGGTTTGCCTGTAGCCTGTAGATTTTATGTTCCCGTAGCATTTCAGCAGAAGTCATTTGGATGTGTGAAAAGGGTCTTGCGCTACATGTTTTGCGCAAGTCGGAAACAGGGGGACGCGTTATAAATGTCTTTAAATTCATTTTGCAGCTACAGCGCGTATGCACCTCAGCCAGCTCAAGGATACGCACAGACCACCCAGGTAAAACGCGGGACGGCGTGAGCGTTGCTGCTGAATCGCGCGTAGGCTACGCAGGGCTCTGCCGGCCGGGGACAACCCTGAGCGGCAGCGTCAGGAGCTGTCGTTGAAAGTTGGCTTGCAGCTTCCCACACCGCCCAGACTGCTGCCTTAAAGTGGAAACACGCGTCGGGGAGCCTCCGCGGTCCCCTTCTTTGTTAATGTATCCAAGCCAAAGGGGTTTGTTGTGGAGAGGATTGTAGAAGCCTAATTCTCGGTGTGTGGTTGACACCACCCTGTTGGTGGGTGTTTTATTCAGCGATGTAGGAGAGGAAAAACCTGGGAAAAGAAAAAAAAGGGAAGGAAATCACCATTTGTGAGATTGCAGTGGTTGGACAAAGGAGGAGGAGGGGATAGATTTTTCATGGAGGGATTGTTACTAAAACTATTAGTACTCTCAGTTGGCTAAACGGCAAGATGATGATGATTTTTAAGAGATTAATTAAACCATGCTTATTTTTAATCCTTAGAATCCAAATTACTAAGCCCACATTTGTATACACCCTTCAAGTATGTTTTCAAAGGTAAACTTTTGTCCTCAAAAAGTGGTGTAGGTTATTTTTCCGCCCTGTCTCCAGAGAGCCCTTTGAAGGGAAAATCCTGCTGCCCAAGAGTATGTCCGTGTTACGGGGGCAGAAACCACCGCATTGTCGTGCTGGAACGTTACTGAGCAGCTTTTAATCGGTTATTTCTGGCTGCGGCAACAGCTTGGCCTTGGTGCCGCGGGGCTGAGCGGGAGCTGCCTTCCCGAGCCCGCTCCGGCTCCTGCTGCCACGCTGCCTGCTGCTGCCTACGCCGGCTGGTCCAAGGCGGGCGAGGCAGCGTGAGCTCCGCAATTCAAGGCCCTTTGTCAAAAATATCGGCGTCACGGGAGGAGCACGGCCTCAGTCTTGGCATTTAGGTCGGCTTAAATGAAGTTGACGGTACCTTTTTATTTTGAATAAACATTTTGAGACAGAACGATTGCAAGAACTGCTACCAAACGTGCAGGCTGCATGGAGAGACAAGTGGCCTCAACAACATCGTCTGGTCAGAGGCTGAGACACCTGACCGGCTAAACCCGGCTGCTTTGCAGTGCTCCCTCCAGGACGGAGCTGGGCAGTGGGCAGGCGCGCCCTTCGGTGACAGCCTAGGCTTGAAATCGAGCCCCGGGGAAGGCGCGAGCTGAATGCGAAGGCTCCCAGTGGGGAGCAGCTGGAAGCGGGGTGTGGTGACAGCAGGCCCTCGGATGCTCCCGCTGGTCCCGTCCTCGGGTGCCTGCGTAAACTCCTGCTTTTCAAACTGTTGGTTGGTGGGCATGAAGAATATTCAGAATAACTTTTAAAATTGAAATTTGAAAGCTTAGATAGGTTTCTTCTAGTGAACGCCACAGCGGTCTTATGTTGAAGTAGCTGGCTTGTTTTACTTTGCGCGGCTCTGCCCTCCGAGTAGTCCTGCTCCCCGTGTTAGCCCTCGGGAGGTGGCTGTGGGTGTTGGTGGGTGCTCAGGCGGGTGCGAGGAGCTGGGTGCTTTCACATTCTGTTTTACGTAGAGCGGAGGTGTGTTGGGAGCATGTCAGGGGCTGGCCCTCCAGTCCTGGCACTGAAAAACTGCATTGGTCACCTCATCACAGATCTGAACTGAAATGTGCAGCAGGCCCCAAACTTTCGCAGCAGCCCCCAAACTTTCGCAGCAGCGCCCAGACTTTCGCAGCAGCCCCCAAACTTTTGCAGTAACCTTGGCTTGACTGGTTGCTCTCAGCAGGTCGGGTAACACAGATCCCCCGGTCTGTGTACAGCGCTGGAACAGTCTGTGTGTGTCTCTGCAACGCCTCTGAGTCACTTCTGTTCATGAATTAAATTTGTGTCATCTTTGGAGCAGACGTATGGGCAGAGTTACGGAACCTACGGACAACCCACCGACGTCAGCTACACACAGCCCCAGACGACTGCGACGTACGGGCAGACTGCGTATGCGACGTCCTACGGGCAGCCTCCTGCCGGTAAGAGCCCCCGGGCCTGCCGGGCTCGGCTTACCCTGGGGAGAGAGCTGAGCTCAAGTCAGTGTTGGGCGAACCCTTTCCCAAACTGCGCTGAATCCCTCTGGGCAGCTCTGACGTGGGAGGAGCTTCCTTCCTCAAGAGCCCGCCCAGAGCGACGGGCAGCTTGCAGCGGTGGGAAGATGCGGGTGGGCTGTGGAGGAGCGAATAAACACGCCTGTAATTTCTCAGGGAACGTTTTGGGTGCTGGTTTGCGTTGTTTGCCCCGTCCCTGTCTCCGTAATGTCTCCGAGTGGCGTGCTTCGCGGGTAGAACGTCCTGAGCACCGGTGCTAGCCACGCCGCGGCGTTCGGGTGAATCTAACCCCCTTGTCCTGACGTTCCGTAAAGACCAAATGGCACAGTTGGGCGCGTCCAGGCGTCCTTGCTGCCACCTTTGCGTGTGCCGTGGTGTTTTTGGGTTTCCGGTGCGGCCACACACGCCGCATGGTCGTTAACGCGCTGTGAGTGTTCCAGCATGTGCTCTTTGAGCTGGAGCTTTGTACGTACGAGAGTCGCGAGGTCTGAAAGAGACTGTCGAGACATTGTTCGATTCTGGCGTATTCGGGAGACTTCGCAAAAGAAAACAAGTTTTCCTCCAGGCAGCGCCTTGGGTACCGCTCTCTGCGGGTTCGTCTGTTGCTGTGCGAGACATCGTCGGCATCTGTTTGAGCCGGAGCTTGCCGAGGTGCTTCCCAGAGCAAGGGAGTGCCGGGACAGGCAGGCGATGGGGTGGCTGGCGGCGGGAGCCACTGAGGAGCCGAGCTTCCCAGGGAGGAGCTGAGAGAAGATGTTCACCTCTAGTCTAACCAGTTATGTGACACTTAAAATATTTAACGTCTTAACACAGGCGAGGGAAATCTCTGCCTGGTAGTTCGTGTGTGCCCGGCAGAACAAGTGACGGTACCCTTTAGCCAGCGTCTCTGCAGCTTATCCATAGGTTTTTTTTCCGTTCATCTATAAGTTTATGGACATAAATTTGCAACAAAAAAGACTTGTAGACTTAAACATTCCTTTCTTATGAATATTTGAGTCCCTGAGTCCTTACTACAGACTCCAGTCCTGCCGGGGCCACAGGAAGCTGCGCGGTTCATGTTTTCGCTTGTCCCTTAAGAGTGTATTTGCTGGAGGAATAATAATACTGGGCATCCTTTCTGCACAGCTGCTTTTTTTTAGGCAATAAAGCTTCATTTTCTTTTCATCAAAGGAAAAAAAAAAAGCTCGGGAAGCGGTCAAGCCAAAGATCAGGTGTGATGTGCCCCAGTTGGGCACGCAGTGATCTGCAGCGGAGCTGCCGGTGTCTCTCTCCGGGCAGCGTCCCAGGCTGTGTTTGTTCTTCCTACGCCTGCCTCTGCTTGAGCAGCCGGAGCTGTGCCGAGGAGACCGGGGGTGCTTACAGCCCGTCTGCCGCTCCCGGTCGCTGCCTTTCGTACTGAATGAAGCCCGGGGTGCTGCCTGGGGCACGCGTCTTCATGTCCTGAGAGACGTGCAGCTTTTACAGCTGAATCTCATTTTATTTTTCCCAGGCATCGCCTTTTTCGTAGCAGAGGGATGCCTGCGATTACTTAAAAGCACAGTGCCTGTTTTTGGCTGAACAGCCTATTTTTGGGGCAAGATGCCGTTGCGGTCAGGGAGGTTGAAACCCTGTGTGGGTGCACCCTCTCCGGACTGCAGAAAGGGCAGAAGTGGTTCCTCTGCACCGCCTCTGAGCCTTGGAGGAGGGCTGCTGTGGCTGCTCCAGCCTACCCGGGGACCTTTCCGTCCCCAGCACTCTGCCGTCTGACTTCGGGGCCGCCCGAGGTGCAGGTTACCGTGCGGGTTGCCCTGTGTCCCTCCCCAGGGTGTCTCGAGTTGCCCCGTCGGTTTAGCAGAGAATGGTGAATGTTGGAAAAGACCTCTGAGATCATCAAGTCCGGCCGCCAGCCGGATCGGCGGATTAATGGGTGGTCGTGCCTTGCTCGTTAATCGCTGCGGGGTGTAAGCGTGGATTACAAGCCTAGATAGAGAGCGGCGTCTGTTAGGGCTGTTGGCTTTCGAACAGCATTGTTTGGGGGCAAGAACATTGTTTCAAAGGGCTGAGTGTGAATCTCTAGGTAGCTAAGTGGGAGTTACGCTCTGAAGACAGCCAGCCCCCACTTCTCTCTTTACCTGTGGAGTTCAGGGTTACGTATATTAGAAGTTTTGGACGTGTTCAGAATTTGAAACGAGCGCAGCTGCAGCAGTGTTGGCTGCCACAGCAATCTGTTACACCGAAACGGGGCGGAGAGCAGGCAGCATCTGCGTCCCCTGCCCCGGATCCTCACCCGCGCCAAAGAAGAGTCGTCTCTCGGGGCACATGGACCCCGCGGGCACTGTTTGGTACTGCTTGCAGCAGAGAGAAACCTTCAAAAACCACTGCTAGCTGACGTGAAGCCTGCTCGTTTCAGAGTAGATCTCTCTTAGTCCAGTCTTGTCAGTTGATGTGCTCTGAGGACCAAATCCCGCAGGCTTCCCCTCCGCCTGAAGATGTCCTAGACCTCAGTAAGGGTTTTGCTTGCAGGCTCGGACGCTTTGAGGGGAAACCGAACCACGTGAGTGGACGTCGGCAGGTTGTCAGAGCTCTTGTCTTACCTTTTTCTTACAGTGTCTGTCCTGCAGGCCTGCCGTTCGTCTTACTGACGGGCGGGGGGAGGAGAGAGGAACAACGTAATGTCAGTTCTCCCCTTGAAAATACAGCTCTTGGGTGTTTTCAGAGTAGCCAGACTGAGTTGTTGAGGTGAAAATGTAGACCAGTGGGATGTTAAATCACTGCCTTCTCTTGCTTCGGTACAAACCCTTCCTGCTGAGCGCGCTTGCGCATGGGAAATGCTCCATCTAGAGCTGAAGTGCTAAAATTCATGATTTATTTTTTTTTTTCCCCTTCCGTTCATTCTGTTGACTGGGCGCCAGCAAACCTGCTCGCTCGCTTGCGAGGCGAGGTTGGTGCTGCCGGTACGAGTACCGAGGAAGGGGCGGGAGGCGTGGGAGGCCCACCCTGCAGCTCTGGGTCCGGCGGGAGCAGCCCAGGGCAGGGCTGTGGCCCCAGTGGCACCGACTGCAGGCCGCTGCGGTGGGTGGGCAGGCCTCGGCCGCGTCTCAGAACGATTCCTTTAACGTCTGGTTAAAGGAATGCTGCAGTGGCCGACTTTTAAGTGTTTGGACTTTATAAATTTGTCCGAGGCTCTAAAAATCCTGCTCGTTTTATCCTGTTTGGCATCATCGCCTTTGCCCTGCTCAGCACCGCTCAGAGCAGGACTTTCCCTTTCAGAAGACTTCTCAGCCAAGAGGAATAACAATCACGGAAAACTGGTTTGGTAGTGATGCGTGCAGGCTGTTTCTCGGGGGGAGACGAGCTTGCTCGCTGGCGTTGGCGTGTGCAGGTTGGTAGCCCTGCGAGGTGGCAGGCAGCCCGCAGCGCTCAGCAGTGACGAGTGGGGGGGAACCGGGGCAGGAGGGAGGAGGCTTGCAGGCGCCGGCTGGGGCTTTTAGCTCCCAGGGCTTAACCAGAGCACTCGCACGTTGCTCGGGACAGAAAGCTGAAGTTTGGGGTTTTTAACTAACGCACCATGCGAACTTCCTCCTCTCACTTCTCCTCCTCTGCAGTCGGTGCTTCGGAGGGGTGCCGGGAAGGGTCCCGGTGTCGGAGCAGGGGCGGCAAGATGTGGAAGTACCCTGGTGCTTTGTGTTCTGGTGGCACTGCATTTGGTTTGCAAATCAGGGAATTGAAATAAAACCTGCATCACGGTTTGCCTGAAGTGCTGCGTAATTAGAAGGGAGAGTTTGTCACAAGCGTCCTGTGTGTGTTAAAAATAAGAAGCGATGGAGAAGCTGTTGTCTTAATTGAGTTACGATCACGTCCGTAAGACCGAGACCGGTTGGCTGCTCTTTGGCAATCGGCGTTTTTGTGTTTGCAGCAAGTCAGCTTTGGCTGCCAAAATTTTTAATTGATCTTTTCTCATGTAAATCTCCGTTTCAGAATTTGAAAACCTGCTCACAAGGTTCCTCGCTGTAGCAAGCCACTGTGTTAATGCCGGGTTTGTAGCTCGTCTTTGTGACGAGCCAAACGGTCGGCTAAATTACAGAGCGGCGGCTGCTGGGAAGGCAGATTGAAATGGAGCGGGTTTGGGATCTTGGATATTCTTGTAAAGTTATTCAGAAGTAAATGTATGATCTCCAAGCTTCTTACCTCAAACAAACTGAAATTCTAAGAAAAGCGGAGGTACAGAAAACATCAGGAGCTGCCGTATGTGTCTCTTTTGACCTTTCTCTTAAGTTAAAGCAAATGTAAAGTGCTTTTCTTTTGTTTCCAGAACTGCTGATTTAAAAGAAGACTTCCTGAGTGGCTCAGAAAGACTTGTCGGTTCAGCCTGGTGCTGTTTAGTGCTTGTATCTTTCAAAAAAGCTGAAAGGATGAGATTGTACTTCTTAAATCAGTTGGATTTCTCTTACTTTAGGGCTCGCAGGAGCTTTGTTTAGTCTTCCTGTGTTCAGAAGACGCGGCATGCCTCGGCTTGCCCTGTGCGTGCTTCAGTACGTTAGCTGTGGGCTTCGGTAGCTGCGAACAAACAGCCTTGGGATGCTGGCGAGGGCTGGCTTCCAGAAAACTCCTCGGCGCGTGCTTTGCGGATGGCGAGGGGGGAGCTGGGGCTGTAGGCTGAGGCTCCCAGCGCCTGGGGGTTTCTCCGAGGAGGGCGAAGGGGCGGCGTGGGTTAGTCCATCGTTTTTGGGTTATCGGTGATGATTTTGCGGTGGTAGAAGCGGGACTGTGCCCGAGGGCTGATGAGCCGTCAGCAGGAGCGCAGTTGGTCCGAGACGTGACAAGTGAAGGTCGCCGAACTAACCTGATGAGGCTGTCGTCTCTTGTAGGTTACACCACGCCGACGGCCCCCCCAGCCTACAGCCAGCCCGTCCAGGGGTACGGCACAGCCGCCTACGATACCAGCACCGCCACGGTTACCACCACCCAGGCTTCCTACGCAGCGCCGTCCGCTTACGGCACCCAGCCCGCCTACCCGGCCTACGGGCAGCCGCCGGCAGCGTCTGCTCCCGCAAGGTGACTGCGGGTCCCTCTCTGCTCCCCAGCACACCCCCAGCCGGACTGGGGGCTGCTGGCTTTGCTGGCACCATTCCTCTGCTCTGGCTGCACCCGATCCCGTCGCATTACAGTGCTGGGGGAAGCAGCGCAGGGAGGTTCTGCTGCGGCGCGGTGAGTCAGCGCAGTTACTGGGAGATGAAGAGAGCAGCCGAGCAGCAAAAATGGGCTCTTGACTCACGGTGTATGACAGAAAATGGACCGGCCTGATCTGAGCTTGAGTCACGGGGTCGGGCAGGATACTGTTACGTGCTGTCACTGCTTGAGTGGATGCCGTAGACGGTTTCCTTTTTAAATCTTTTGTGTCTGGGCACCGTCAGTAGTGTGTTTAGTTTAATTGTTTGCTCAGGATATGAAAGATTTAGAATACGTAATGGAAACTTGTTTAGTAGTGAATAGAAACTGCTTTGTTCAGTAACCTGCTGTTGGTAGCAACCACTCCAGTAAGGAGAGGCGGAGCGTGGCACAGCTCTGTCCGCGTCTGTCAGATTGCACTTGAAGGATGAGTCCTGACATTATTTAAAATAATGTTTTCCCAGGTTGTACAACCAAAGTAGCTTAACTCTTTTCACTCCACTCTGGTGAACAGATTATAAACAGTGTGGGAGACATGTAAAAGAAGGAGACATGCGAGACACGTGCAAAGGGTTCTCTTTATTTCCAGGCCTTGAGAGCGAGTGCTAAACACAGACTCGCACAATGGTTTGGGTTGGAAGGGACCTCTAAAGGTCACCCAGTCCAGCCCCCAGCATCCTTTCCCTTTCATCGGGTGGCGTATGTGAGGCAAGATCTGCTTGCACCAGATCCGAAACCTAACAGTGGTGCGTTTATCGGGCACCGTTTCTGGCTGCTGCGGAGCTCGTCGTTCCCAAGCGCTGCGCAGAGCCAGCTCAAGCGGAGGGGCAGTGCTGCCGGCCACCTCCCGCGCCACTTCCCATCCTCGACTCCATTCCGGAGCCAAAGTCCGAACGCTTCGGGTTCGTCGCGCAGCTGGCGAGTGGAAGCTGTGGCGCTCGGTGCTCTCTGTTGGAGATGCTGCCCGGGCCTTGCCTGGTGGCAGGGGGGTGGGCAAGAACCCAGTCAGCAGGTGCTGGAGAGTTCAGTGTTTAACGAGCGTTATTAGCGGCTGCCGGCGTGACTGGCGGCGGCGCGGTGCCGATGGAAGTGGGTTCTGTCCTGGGGCGATCTGAGCGCCTGCGCTGCGACCAGGGGTGGGCGTTTGCACCAACGCTTCCTTCTTGCTCGATGTTGCTCCGTAGACCCCAGGATGGCAGCAAACCAGCAGAGACCAGCCAGCCGCCATCGAGTACGACAGGCTACAGCCAGCCCAGCCTTGGCTACGGGCAGAGCAACTACAGCTACCCCCAGGTGCCTGCCAGCTACCCCATGCAGCCGGTCACCGCGCCTCCCTCCTATCCTCCCACCAGGTAACTCTGCCGGCGGGCTGGGACTCGCGCAGCTGGCCTGGGGACTGCGGCTGGGCTCGGGCAGAAGGGGATTTTGCGAGGGATTTCAGACGAACAGATGTGAGAGAGCTTGGGCGTCCTGGGAGGAGGGAGGTGTGGTTCTTGGCAGTGTGCTTCTCATCGTAGCGAAGGCGACGGAGTGCCTGAGTGTCTCTGCGTGCACACCCGCAGTAGCAAGGTGTAGCGATGACAAACGTGTTGAAGAAATCTCCTAGCTACGGAGCGTCTTAGCGTGACCTTCTGCTGCCTCCCGATGCGTGGCTCTGATGAGGGGTTGGCCTCTTCCCCTCTGGTGTCCTTAATATGCTGGTGCTGACTTCCAAACCAAGCGTTCCGAAATGCTCAAAGCCCGAGATGCGTGAGGGGCGACTGTTTTGTTACCCACCAGCTGAAAAAACTCCAGTGCCAAGGCAGAAAGGGAGACCGTTACTTGCGTTGCCACTGATTTTTTGCCCTGGCACTTCCACCGCTTTTTGGAGGTGTGAATAAACCATGAACGGTCGCGTGGATTTTGCATCAAGCAGTCTTCTGCGTTTATTTTGTCTCCTGCCACCAGACCAGCCTCCCTAGGGTGACCTCACCTCTTTAAAGGGTTTCCAGCAGTAATGCAGTTGTAGCTGCGCGTGTGGCTTACAATTGCGTTCCTGCGGAGCCGCTCCTGCACGCTGCCAGCGTACCAGCTCACCTCTTCAACACTTCTGCCTTACAGCTACTCCTCCACACAGCCAAGCAGTTACGACCAGAGCACTTACTCCCAGCAGAGCACCTACGGGCAGCAGAGCACCTACGGACAGCAGACTAGCTATGGCCAGCAGAGCAGCTACGGGCAGCAGCCGCCCCCGACGAGCTACCCGCCGCCGCAGACCGGGTCCTACAGCCAGCCCCCGAGCCAGTACGGCCAGCAGAGCAGCGGCTACGGCCAGCAGAGTGAGCGGGGCTGCGCGGGGAGGCTGGGGCTGCCCTGCCCTTGCGGGGTGGGCCAGCTTGGGGGTAGGCTTGGCGTTACTTTGGGTCTAAAGCTCGTGGCTGCATTGAAGGGAGGGCACACTGTAGCTGGGTTTTGCCCTTTCTCGCTGAGAAAAACGGCTTGCCTGGGGCAAATCTTATATACAGGAGGATGGGGCCAAACTCTTTCCAGTGGTGCCCAGCAACAGGACATGGGGCAACGGGCACAAACTGAAGCAGAGGAAGCTCCAGCTGAACCTGAGGAAGAACTTCTTCCCTCTGAGGGTGACGGAGCCCTGGCCCAGGCTGCCCAGGGAGGCTGTGGAGTCTCCTTCTCTGGAGAT